>Ga0213862_10000362_pt1 | contig 19853 bp, 11 predicted proteins | sample PICome_7_FD_160092 | JGI IMG/M metagenome (GOLD analysis project Ga0213862, IMG submission 160092) | Coastal seawater microbial communities near Pivers Island, North Carolina, United States - PICO266 | ecosystem: Environmental > Aquatic > Marine > Coastal | place: USA: North Carolina... | reverse complement strand
GATACCCCGGCGTTGGTCTCCCCCATCACCCTGAGGTGCTCCACCAGCTTGTGCGGCGACGGGTAGTTCATCGTGACGGTGTCCACGTCAACCGCGGGCAGCCGCATACCCGCGCGGGTCAGGAGGTTGCCGCAGTCACGCACCTGCGCGAGGGGACTGACGCGCTGGCTAACCCCGCCCTCGCGCTCCAGCTCCGCCACCGCGCACGCGATCCTCATCTCCCTCAACGTCTCGCCGCCCAGCACCGCGGACAGGAACAGCCCGTCCGGCACGAGCGCCATCCGCGCCTGCGTCATGGCGCCGGGCAGGTCGTTGGCCCAGTGCAGACCCAACGCGCTGACCACCACGTCCACCGACTGACTCTTCGCCGGCAGCTCCTCCTCGTCGGCATGGACGTAGTGCACAGTCACCTCCCCGCCCGAGGCTGTGCGCACGACCTGCGAGTCGAGCGAGTCATCCCCCTTGTCGTCGCCGCCGCCGCCACCGCCCGCCGAAAACTCGGCGGCGACGTTGTCCCTCACGAGCCGCAGCATGTCGCGGGACATGTCCGTCACCACGATGACGCGCACGTCACCGCGGTCTCGTAGCAGACGTCGAACAACCGCATCGCCCGCTCCCCCCAGCACGAGTACGCGCGGAAACTCCCGCTTTACGTCCGACAGACGGTCCAGGGTGCGCCTGGCGATCTCCTCGAGGAAGGGATCGGCGGTGTCCCCCGACGGGTGGATCTTACGCAGATACGCCGCGCGATCCCTGTGTGCAGCCTTGACGGTTCGATCGAATACGTACATGGCGCCACTATCCGCCTGTGCCTGGGCTGCGAGAGCCGCCGCCTTAAGGCGCGCGCGCTCCTGCGAAGCCTCGACGTCGACGAAGGAGGACGCATCGCTTCCCGCCGCGGTGCTCAAACACGAACACGTCACCCTCTTCCACGCTTCCGCTTCCTTGTGTCTCCTGGTCGACGTCAGGCGCGAGGCGAAGACTCCAAGCGCCCGACGTGCCGACATGATTTAACCCCGCGGTTGCCGTAGACGAAACTGGGCGTGCAGAACCCGCCTCTCGCTGTGTCCGCCCCTAACCTCAACAACCGATAAATCTGATTCTCGTCGAGGACAACATTTATTTGGAGACTCGGGCGCTCGTTGAAGGGTGCGAGGCATCGAGCGTGTGGGCGCTACTTTGACTAGTATGACAATTCACCCTGCTGTATCTACCACGTCGCGGCTCTGTACCTCGCGTGCGTGCGTGCGTCCAGGTCCTCGTCGCGTCCAGGTCCACCCGCGCGCCGAGGGTACCCGGCTCTTCTCGCGCCTTGCCCATCCTTGACGCCATCCTTGACGCCATCCTTGACGCGTACGCCATCCTCCCCCGTCGCGAGCGCCGCCCAGTGCTTGGGGTGGTAGTCGTTGTCTGGATCGTATCGTTCGTGGCTTCCGTGGCTGTACGACGCGCACCTACCGTCCTGGTCCCTCTGGCAGTTCCTCTGCTTCTCCGGCTCGATCGCCATCTTCCAGTACAGGAAGAAGCACAGGCCGATGACGAACATGCCCGCAATGACCCACAGTATCCACCGTTGGACGCACTTCTCGCACTCCATCCTGCGCATTTTCCGCTCGCTCGTGTCCATGTCCCCCTCCATCCCTTCCGCCGCCACCCTCGCGCTCACGATCTTTTCCCTCTGGTTGTGCAGAGACTTGAGGATCTCGTCCCCGACGTCCGCGGTGTTGGAAGCCATCTGGTGCGCGGAGTTGAGACGCTGGGTGTTCTGTTCGCCCTTGGCCACCCCCTTGACCAGGGATTTGCGCTGCTTGCCGGCCACCTCGACATCTGTCGCCTTCTCTCCGTACCTGACACCTAGTTTGGACTCGTCCAGGAGCTGCGGGTGCGTCGGGATGGGGACGGTCAGGGGCGGGCTGGGGATGGGAGAAATGTTGGGGAAATCTGGAGCGGGCGCGGGCCGCGGCCGCGGGGCGACGGGCGCGTACCGGCTGCGACTCTCCGCTCTTCTTCGAAGCCATCTTCGTTAGGCTCGGTCTAGACCGGGCGCCGACTCGATGGCGGCTAAGAGTCCGGTCTGTGAGGTCCGAGCGCCTCCTGTTGTGTCGATGGTGCCGCGGGTGTTACTGGCCAATGCACTAAAAAGTTAAGTCAATATTTCTTGCAAGCAGTCTGCAGTTATATAAGCAAACAGTTTGACAGTCAGAATCATTAAGAAATAGGGAGACATATTATTAGGTAGGCGGTGTAACACTTGAATCCAGCTTCTTAAATCCCGTTACCTTCCTCGGTAAGAGTCTGAAAAGTTTTACCACACTCAGGGACGACGAGTCCGCCTCCCGGGAGTTCTCCATGTCCAGCGCGCTCACCATGTCCAGCGCGCTCACCATGTCCAGCGCGCTCACCATGTCCAGCGCGCTCACCATGTCCAGCGCGCTCACCATGTCCAGCGCGCTCTCCGTCGCCCCGCTCTCGACGAGCCCTCGGGCGTCGTCGAGGAGATATCGTCATCGCTCCGTAGTGGCGTCCGCCCAGGGACCCGACGACGATGGCGATCGCCGAGCGGGCCGACGCGCGACGGTACTCGCGGGCGGCGTCGGCGCCGCGTCGTTGCTCGTCGATCGCACCACTTCTCGGGCGGAGGTCATGACTCCGCGGGGGTACGACGAGCCGGAGACCTCCCACACCGGCTTCAACACGCTGCGTTCGGATCGGGAAACCGTCGGACGCGCGTACACCATCGAGTGGCCGTCGGGCTGGTGCAAGCTCACGGACGTGTCCTCGGCGAGATCCGTCGGGGTGGACGCGTCGTTCAAGAACCCGCGGGACGAGGCGTCCACGCTGGCGGTATTTATCTCCGACGCGGGGTCGCGAAGGTCGGTCGCGGACCAGGGCTCGCTGGACAAGGTGGCGGCGTCGAGGGCGGACTCCGCGCCGAGGCAGTTCAACGTTGGCAAGCGAAAAAGAAAGACCAAGGTTGGCGAGAACGGGACCGAGGCGCTGACGTACGACGTTGAGACGAAGGTGGGCGGAGGGACCGCGGGGAGGTTCGGTAGCGCCGTGGAGCTGGTGGGCATCACGGTGGTGGGGGGAAAGGAGTACCTGATAAGGGCCACCGCGTCGGCGTCGTCGTGGCCGGAGGAGAGGGCGAGGCTGAGGCGGTGCGTGGAGAGCTTCAGGATCCTGGAGACGGACTGATCACCCCCGAGTGGCGCGACGACGACGGGCGGAGTCCCGGGGTTACGCATAGCGATATCCTAATATAAATCATCCGACTAGCTAGCTAGACAGCGTTTGGCCGCGTTTGGTAGAACAACAAATAGGCTTGAGCCTTAGCAACCGTCGCCGGGTCCGCCCTGGTGACCTGATGGTCGTCACACCTGAACCATACCCCCTGCCACTGCACGTACGCGATGTAGTGACCGCTCTCCATCGTCCCGCTGTGCACCACGACCGCGTACAGATCGTACTTTGCCCGGTCCTCCGGGGACGTGTCCGCCGCCTCCCTGTTCCCGAACCAACGCATCCTGTTCCCGTACCTGGACCTGAGCGCCGCCGACGCGCAGTAGGGCCGCATGTTCAGGACGAACGGGAACGACACGTGAACGTCAATCTTACGACCGATGGCGACGGAGTCCCCGTTCCCAAGACCGCTCTTCTTCGACCCGGCCTTCATCGACCCGGCCTTGCCCATGAAGTTGGTCTCGAACCTTTTTATCTGCAGCACGAGCGCGGGGGGAAGACGGCGCGCCGCCATCTGTTTCGTCTTGACCCGCGTCGAATCCCCGCACCTTCCGCAGGGGAACGACTCGTCGCTGTCGATGTGCTCGGCCCTGGCGAACTGGCTGAGGCACGCCTCGAGGGTCACCGACTGCTTCGAGCCGGTCGCGTTTCCGTTTGCGGCGCTGGGCACGTCCAGCGACAGGCCCACCGTCGGGTCGTGCACCGTGGACGTGTGTCCGCACGCCCCACACGTCACATCCGACCTGAGCACCCCCGCGAACGCCGTGTGCATCGGGCATTTACAGTGCTCCACCAGCACCGCCCCGCCCGTCCCACCCGCGCGGGGGCTCACCGGCCCCTTCGATCCGACCGGCGGCGCCCCTCCCAACGCCGGGAAGGCGCCCCCCGCTCGTTCGCTCGGCGACAAGTTCGCGTGCACCGCGGCGACCAGGGAGAGGAAGAACTCGTGCGCGTCGTGCTGCTTATGCTTGGCGAGGTGCTCCGGCGACTGCATCCACCAGCTGTGTAGAAAGTTGCTCGGCACCAGCGGGTCGGCGCTCCCGGAGTAAGCCCCCGCCACGATCGCGTCCAGCTCGCACGCCAGGCAGTGCTCGTCCTCGGGCGCGGGGAGCACACCGGCGTTGACGGCCTCGGCGACCGCGACGTCGCGCTTCGCCGTGCACAGCTCCCTATTGTGACCGTCCTTGAGGAAGAACCCTCCCACCGTCGGGGCCCTCACCACGGCGTGCAGCACGGTGGAGAGGAAGCACGTGTTGCCGAGGTTGGCCATGCCGCGCAGGCCCCGGGGCACCCCGTGCGAGTTGACGCTCGCCAGCGGCGCCGCACCGTTCCCGACGACGTTGATCTTGGATATGTCGATCGTCGCCGCCTTCTTACGCTTCTTCCCCGTCGTCGCCGCGGCACTTCCCGTGTCCGGAGTCTCCACCCCCGTCACAATCGCGCGCGCCCCCAGCACGAGGCGATCGAACTCGGGCGAGTACGCGTACCCCGCGCACGCCGCGCAGTACAGCTCGGCGCGCTCGACGTCGGCGAAAATGCAGTGCGGGTTGACCCCCGCAGATTGCGCGGCCGCCTTCATGTGAGCGGCCGCCTCCTCGCGCGTGCACAACACGGCGCAACTGAGGCAGGCCATCGTCGCGTCCGTAGCGTCCGGGCGTACGTAGTAGCTCGCCGAGAGGCAGCATCGCGCCAGGGGGCACAGGACGCTCGTGCCGCCGTTCCGGAGAAACGTCTCGAGGTGAGAGCACTGCGTCGCGGGCTTGGCGGGCTTGGCCGGATCCTTCTTGGTCCGTACCTCCTTCGCCGCGAGGTAATCCCGGAGCGCGCCGGCCGTCATCCCGCGCCCGGGTGGAGCGAATGTCGAGTGTTGACGGTGAGCACTTGGCCAAAGTGGCAAGTAGCACTAGTGCTAACTCTTATGTCAAAAATTCGGCCTGCCAGCCGCCAAATAGGTAATTCTCACCTGTTGCGCACTACATTTTTGTCGAAAACAGCCAATTATCTATTTATTTCCACATCCACAACCAAAACAGTTGGAAAACCTTTGGAATAAACATTTTCGTATCTGGACTATTTTCCATACGAAAACGTGGCGCGATCATTACGTTCGAAAAAGGATTACGCCGCCGCCATCTGATTGGCTGTCCAACTCCGGGTAACTGTCCCACTCCCACTCACCAGCGTGAGCCCCACAATCCCCGACGCCTTTGAGTGGCCGCGACCTTGCAATCTGGGGAAATCGACGTCTCAATCGCACGTGCATCCATTCTCAAAGAGATGGGTGTCGACATGAAGGTCGCGCCGGGTAACCTCAAGCCCAACACCACCTCCACGCTCAAGGAGGCGCTGCACAAGAAGACTGAGAATGACCGCAAGATCGTGGTCATCAAAGTTGGCACGTCCTCCCTGCTGCGCAAGGGCTACCTTCACCTCTCGCTCCTCGGCCAGCTGGCGGAGACCTGCGCCGATTTGCACCGGGCCGGATGCAGGGTGATTGTCGTCACCTCCGGCGCGGTCGGAGCTGGGTGCCAAGTCCTCAACAACGCGGTGCGTGCCCCGCCAGTCCCGCCAGTCCCGCCGCAAATCGTCCCGAAAACCTTTTGTTCCGTCAGATCCGCGGCTCGGTGGGGTGATGAGTTGCATTAAAGACCCGTGAGGCAGCCGCAGCCCTAGTAGGCGCTCACGGGGAGACACCGGGGGCCTTCGGGCCTCTGGCCATTACAAAGTCAATGAGATCTTTGTTCCGACTGACCACACGACGCGGATATGGGGCGACTAAGTCCCCCGGGAACCAAAACACACGATCTCCTCTCTCGACCAACGCCGTTAAATCAGAGCTGACCCGCCCTCGTTACCGCTCTCTTCCTCCAACAGCCCAAACCAACGGACCTGGCGGGCAAACAGGCCATGGCTGCCGTCGGCATGGTCCGCCTCATGCGCATGTACGACGACTTCTTCACCTCGGTGAGCCAGCCCATCGCGCAGGTGCTGGTGAGCCTCGACAACCTGATGGACCGCACGCAGTACCTCAACGCGCAGCGCACCTTCCAGTCGCTCCTCGCGCGCGATGTCATCCCCATCGTCAACGAGAACGACACCATCGCCGTGCAGGATCTCAAATTCGGCGACAACGACACACTCTCCGCGCACATCGCCTCCCTCTGCGATGCCGACTACCTCTTCCTCCTCACCGATGTCGACGGCCTGTACACCGGCAACCCCAACAGCGACCCGGAGGCCAAGCTCATTCCCCTGGTGGAAAACATCGATGACCTCGACGTGGACGTGAGTGGGGGCGCTGGATCCGCGTTCGGGACCGGCGGGATGGCGACGAAGGTGAACGCGGCGAGGCTCGCAACCGCCGCCGGGTGCCACACGGTTGTGATGAACAGCAACCAGCTCCACACGCTCCCGGATATCGTGGTGGACGGCGCGAGCAACGGGACTCTGTTCCTCGCAGTGCCCCGCCCGCTGGTGGGTCGCAAGCGATGGATCCTCCTGCAGAAGCCCGCCAAGGGTTACCTCCTGGTGAACGCCAGGGCTGAGCAGGCTTTGAACAACGACAAGTCCCTCCACGGCATCCACCTCGTCTCCGTCGTGGGCAATTTCGAAGCCGCGGAGGCGGTGGCGCTCGTGGTGAAGGACTCGGAGAACGGCGACGAGCGCGAGTTTGGACGCGCCATAGTCAACTACGGCGCGGAGGACTGCATGAAACTGGTAGGAAAGGCGGGCGAGGACTTTTACGACATTGTCGGGTTCGGCGGCGCGGAGTCTGTGGCGCACAAAAATAACATCTGCCTGTGGACCCCAGAGGGTGAGGAGGCGAGGCTGGCGGACCACCCGGACATTAACATGGAGACGCACCCGAGCGTGAACAACCTCGAGGACCTCGCCGAGTTCATGAGCGACAAACCCAGCAGGACGCCGTCGCCGTCGCCTTTCCCCACATCCTAATCGTCGAGGGGCGCGAGCAAAATATTACGGGGAAACACAACTATTAACACAACTATTATGACAAAGCGGGGACGGTGAGGCTGGCCCCAGCGTGTGAAACAACACAATGTAATTCATTTGATTTGGTATCATAATCCCTCTATCTATTTATCAAACGTCGACGGCGTCGTCGTCGTCGTCCTCCTCCTCCTCCTCCTCCTCGGCCGCTTCGTTTCTCGTCGGGTCAGCCTCCGGTGCGGCTGGGAGCCAGAGCTCGATCCGTCCAACCATCGGGGGAAGCGACGGGAGGACGTGGAATATCCCCCCCGCGCCCTCCACCAATGACCTCGCGATCTTGAGGCTCTGAGTCTCCTTGAGGGATCCCCACTCCGAAGCCGACGCCGAGCTCGTCCCCGCGCTGACGAAAGCCTCGAGGGCGCCGTCGCCGCCCCCCCCGTCGGCTGCCTTTGCGAGCGCACCCGCGGGGACGTCCACCGCCCGCCTCGTCGCCTCCGAAGTCTTCGCACCCGCGCGGACGCTCGCGGCGACGACCACCCCACCTTGTTGCGGCCCCCCGTTGAGCCCCACCACGACGTCGACCTCGGCACCCCTGGGCGCGGCGACGAGCGCGGCGTCGATGACCAGCGCGAGCGTCTCCCTCGCGTCCCTGGGGTCCACCGTCGCGATGGCGCGGAGCGGCGGCGGCGGGAACGTCGCCGTCATGGTCACGCCGGACGGCGCGGCGATCACCTCCCCGGACGCTAACAGGCCGGCGACGATGGGCGTCAGGTCGCACGTCGGCATCTCGCCGAGCGAGATCGCCTTGGCCGTCGCCGTGGTCCTGTCGACGGCGGGTTCCTCGGCTCCGGGCGCCAAAAGGAGCCGCCTCTGCGCGCCGGCACCCGCCGGCAGGCTCCGGGATGAACCCTCTCCGCCTCTGTCCTCGCGCGCACCCTCCGGCCCGATGGCTCCCGCGGTGAGTTCCTCGATGACCTCGCGAGGGTAGAGCGCCGACTCGAGCGCCTCGGACAGGCTGGCCAGGACGTCTCCCTGCTCGACGATGGCGTCCGCCATATCCCTCGACGGTGTGTCCGGCTTGAGGTGGGAGGATAACATGCCGCCCAGCGTGCGTAGCACCGTGAGGGGTTCCTTGGCGGCGTACGCGAAGCCCGCCACGCGCCTGTCCTGCTGCACCGCCGCGGCTGTGGCGTAGTTGGCGCGGCGGTGCATGGCCCACGCCGCGACGATGGACTTGGCCGCCGCCGTCAGCGCCGCCTGCCTCCTTTCGCCGAACTGCGCGGCGGTATCTGCGGCCGCCTCCTTCTCTTTCTCCTCATCCTCATCCGCGTGAGAGGATGCCGCGCTGAGCACCTCAACCTCTCCCACGCTCGCCGCCTTGACGCGCTCCTTTCTCACGCGCGAGCTAACCCTCCCCTCGGGCATCTCGCCAACCAGCAGTCCCACCAGGGTGTCGTCCCTCGAGAGCGGGACGACGAGCGCGTTCGCGGACGGGAGGGCGAACACGCGCTGCTTGACCAGGAGAGCCTCCGCCGCCGTGCTCTGCCCCTCCGAGTCGTCGATAGAGCCCGAGAGCGTGATGGCCTGCCCGGGTCCCCCCGCGCTCGAATTCCCCCGGCCCGACGTCGACGCCTCGTTCCCCGCGAGCTCCACGAACGAGGTCGCCGCGGCGCCGAACTCGTCGCTATCCCTCAGCGCTTCGCCCATCTCCCACGCGCTGGCCCCGACCGCTCCGTTCCCGGAGGACGACCTGGACGAGCGAGGGTACGACGCCACCTCCGCGAGCTGAAGCGAGTCCCCGTCCGCGGAGACCGAGCGCAGGTAGAGCATGCACCTGGCGCCGCGGCCGAGCGCGCGAACGACGAGCTCCACCTGGGCGTCGCAGAATTCCTGAAACACGTCGTCGGTGCTGTCGATGATGGACAGCGCCGACGTCTCAGATCCCTCGCTCAGGAACTTGTCGAAGTCCACGGAAGTTCCTGCCGAGGCGTGAAGAAGATTCCTTGACCCGTCGCGTGCGGGCGCGCGCCGCCTCGACGCGGGAGACGCCGAGCCCCTGGCCACGCGGATCACAGCCGGGGTGGCTCGCGACGTGCCGACCACAGCCGCGCTCATCGCGCGAGAGGCCGACATCGCGAACGCGTGTGTCGGGAACTCGGCGTGTGCCGGTCTTATCGTGACATTGTGACCTGGCGATGGGGATACCAGTGAGAGCGATCTGGGTCCGATCTGCTCCGTGTGATGAGAGACATCTGTAGCCAGGACGGAAATTCTGACGTTGAACGAAGGCGACGCGACGAATGGGTTCCTCGACCGCAGCACCCGTCGCGGGTGACGGACATCGTGGACGAGTACAGGATCGGTACGCTGGTGGAGGATGGCGGGAGGGCGGCCAATGACAAATGAGGGATGCAGAGACACCGGGGCGGCGGGCGGGCACAGGTCTTCCTTGATAATAAATTCATTGCAAACAAGAAGTCAAGAAGGATTGATAAGGTAGGGTAATAATGCGTCCAACTCGCATAAGAACACACCGTAAACTGTACACTGTACACAGCGCGGGAGACACCAGCCAGACAACGATGATGTCGTTGTCCATCTCTGGGTCCAAAGGCGCGCAAATCATCGGAAACCAAAATCTTGACGCCGTAAATTTACGACTTAAGATTGAGGATGGTCTCGGAGATGGTGAAGCAGACTCCGACGACGCACGCCTCCCCGTCGACCGCGGCGGTGAGCGAAAACTTCGGGGTGGCGGTCGCGAACGACACAGCTCCGGTTCCGGAAATTTCGATCTTCACACCCGATTTTGGCTTGATGGCGACGGTGACAGCCTTGGCTGCTTTGGCAACGACCTTGACGGCGCTCTTCATCTTCTTCTTCAGCTTCTTGCGGCGCTTCTTGCTGAACAGAAGCTTGCGGCCGTTGGTGTCGGAGAGAACGTCGACGATGGACACCTGGTCCTCACCTTCCGTCAGTTCGTGGTCGTTAACGACGTAGGAGTCGAGAGCCGTGAAATCTTCGCCCGAGGTGAGCAACCGACGCGCCGCCATGCGCTTCTTCGCGAGGTCGCCCGTCGCGAGCGATCCCCAGACCTTCAAGGACATCGTCTTGGTCGACGCGGTGTATCCCATCTCCGCGCCGATCTCGGCTTTGACCCCGAGCTGATCGAGCGATTTCTTGAGCTTTGCCGGGACCATGTCCTCGACAGCCATGGTGACTCCGATGCCGCAGTACATGTCCCAGCCGCTGCTGCACAACAGAGGGGTGGTACCCGAGCACGTGCCGTAGCACGTGAGGCCGAAGGGGCACTGCCCGGAGACCGTGATATCCGACAGGCCGCAACCGCCTGACCAGCTGTTGACGGAGACTTCGTACTTGCCAATCTTAATCGTAAACCCTGAGGTTTCGGCATAGCCGACGTATGTACCACCTGAACCAACGGCGCATGTTCCTATCGGGTTTGAACCAACTGGAACTGCTGAGCCGCAGGTGGGACCGTCGGCGAGCAGGCTACGCCTGGCGCCGCCCGTGATCGGATCCACGAAGGATTCCACATCGACAGATAGGTCGTCCGTGGAGAGAAGACGGCGGCTGTTGGTGTTGTTGGCGTTGGCTCCGAGTTTCAGGTTGGCAATTCCATCCGCTTCAGCCTGCTCGACCATGCGATCGCGGAGGTTGAGCAAGAAAGGGTTGCTCTGCACCCTGACGGGCAACGACAAATCCTCCCAGCTGTCGCCGGAGACGCACGACTCGTCGTCGATGTCCCACGCGTCGTCCCACGGCTCGGGGAACTCCACGTCGACTTCTTCGTACGAGGTGACGATGAACTCGCGCTCGGCCATGACGAACTTCACCGGGTGCCCGGTGGCTTTATCGTCGTAGTACTCCACGGTGTAAGATCCGGTGTACGGAACCTCCTCACCCGCGTTCAGGGTAAGCACGGTGTGCTGCGCCTCGGTGATACCGGTACCGATTCGAAAGTGTCGAACCATGCGGCCTTCGGAGAGGGATTCGCCAACCTTGACCGCCTCGGTGACGTTCCAGACCGCGGTATCCTCGCTCTCGACGCCGTCGAGCTCGAAGCAGTAGCTGGCGTCGCCGGTTGACTTATCGAGCTGCTCGATGACCTCGCGCACGGCTGAGCGGTACTTGTGCACGATGGAGTCGGGGTACTCGGCGTTCCAGGTGGCTTCCGAGGTGGCGTGCGTGTCGGAGTCGTAGAGCACCTCGTGGGTCAACTCGATGTACTCTGGGACGGCGGCGCCGGCGGGACCGGCGGCTTTGTGCCACGTGTCGTCGATGGGGTTGACGCAGGTCTTGTTCACCGTGCACGGGATGCGCTCGATGTATTTCATCTCGAAATCGCTCGCGCCGAAAGACGGTTTGAGTTCGCCGGCGTCGGCGTCCAGGCCGTCCCAGTTTTCAATCGAGTTGAACAGGCCGATGAGCTCGTAGATGCCCAACAGTTTGCGACCGCTGACCACCGAGAACCCGGCTTCGGAGAACACCTTGCCGGTGGTCTCCTCGAACGTCATCTCGTCCCCGTCCAGGGTGATAAATCCAGCGTACGTGATGATCTTGACGAACGAACCGGTCCTGGCTCTTTGTGCATCCGGAACGCGGTACCAGCCGAGGACCATGAGAGAGAGGAACGCGCCGTTGGCGGACTTGACCTCGAACTGTTTGAGCTCCGCGAAGGCACTGTCGGGCAGCGCGGAGGTGATCGCTCCGGTCTCGCCGTTCGCGGCGGTTCGGACAACCGCGCCGGGGTGGTCGGGCTGATTCGTGTTGACTCGCATTATGCCGTCGGGGGAGGCCTTGGTCTCCTTGCCGAGCTCGACCATCATGAAGGTCATGGCGGCGTTGACGCCGATGAGCGCGACGACGAAGAGGACGAGACCGATGATCATCTTGCGCATGCGCTTCTGGGATTTCTTGGAGTCCTGGTACATCTCCGCGGCGCGCATGAGCTCCTTGGGATCTACGGTCCCGTCGCCGTCGGCGTCGAAAACCTTGAGCGCGGGCTGGACCTTGGCGGGGAGGGCCGCGATGGACACGGAACCCTCGTCGTTGGCCTTGCGCAGCACCGCGTAGGTGCTGATCATCGTCTTGAATTCGTCCATGTCGAGGACGCCGTCGCCGTTCGCGTCGAGGTCTTCGAACACGCTTTGAACGTCCGCGGGGAGGGCGCGGACGTTGATCCCCCCTTCGCCGGTCATAAGGTCAGCGTTGGCATTGGCGGCCGACGTGAAGCGGAACATCGCGCGCGTTCGCGAAGCGCTCACGCGTTAACGATTTTAACGTCGATACCCTCGACGAAGAGCGTGTCGGGTGCAATTTTCACGAGTGCGCGTCGTCTGGGGCGGCGCACACTTGTGGGCCAGAATCGCGCCCCACACATTACCAAGGGCAAACCCCCGAAACACGTGGGGCGCGGCTCCACCGAATCTGAGGTTCGGACGAAAAAGACAAAATAGTGTGACTGATAACCATAGAGCTACACTATCCGTTTTGGCGTCATTGCCGAATTTGTTGAACGCGATTTCTTGGTGACTCATCGATTTTAAATAGGCCTAAATGGGAACTAACCAATGACGAATTAATTTCATCTGACTCGGCGCCTGAATTCACGGTCTGTTTCGCGGTTCGTTTTCTTGGGTGTTGAACGGTGTTGAACGGCGATCGCGAACAATCGCCTAACCGTAAAATGACCCAGTTCTCGTATGGGCATTCAAACTAGTGAAAACTCGCTAATTGACGATTCAAGATTCCACTGTTTACCCTACTCAACCCCTGCTCTCCGCCGCCTTCATCGCGTGAGCAATCTCCAGCAGACGCTCCAGCGCCACCTCGAACGTCGGTCGACGCTCCGGCTCCGTCGCCCAGCACTGCGTCAGCAGCGACACGTAGCTCGCCGGCAGCGCGGGCTGCGCCGGCAACTTTGGCCGTTCCCCCCGCAGCAGCGTCGCCACGATCTGCATGGGGCTGAACCCCCTGAAGGGCTCGTCCCTGGTCAGGCACTCCCACATCACCACCCCGAACGAGTACACGTCGACGGAGCTGTTGTACGGCTGCGAGTCCAGCAGCTCCGGGGCCATGTACGGGTACGTGCCCACCAGCGTGAGCAGGTTCGAAGTCGGGCCGTGCGCCCTCGCCAGGCCAAAGTCGGCAACCTTGATCACGCCGCTGTCGTCCAGCAAGAGGTTCCCGGACTTGATGTCGCGGTGTATGATGTTCCTGGAGTGCAGGTACACCATGCCCCTGGCCGTATCCGCCATCCAACGCATCACGTGCGCCGCGGTGATGCTCTGACGCCGGTTGTGAAGCACCCCGTAGAGCGAACCCACGCCGCAAAAGTCCATCACCAGACACAGATCCGGCCCCGTCGTGCACGCGCCGAGAAATTGCACCACGTGGCGATGCCTCAGGCCGCACAGCACCCTGAGCTCACGCCTGAAGTCGTCCGCCGCCTGGGGCTGGTTAGGGTCCAGACGCAGACGCTTGACCGCGACGTCCGTGCCCTGGTACGTCGCCTTGAGAACCTCGCCAAACGCACCCGTGCCGACGCGCTTGCCGAACCTAATCGCGGAGATGGGAATCTCGTCGAACGAACCCTGCGAGAGGTCCCCGAGGAGCCCGCCCACGTCGGACTGGACCGGCGCGTCGTTCAGCGGGTGCACGATCGGGGTGTCCGCGGGCGTCTGAACGGACGGCGCATCCGCCGCGGGGGCGTCCCACTGGACCCAATCTCGCGGCGGGCTGTTCCACCTTGGCAGAGCGGGCTGAGGCTTCGCCGCCGGCTGAGGCGCCTGCATGGGAACCGGCCAGGGTGCCCGCGGGGCCGACATCGCGGATTGCTGTTGCATGACGTGCGGCTGCGGCTGCGGCGACGGCTTCGGCTGCGGCGACGGCGCGAACTGGTTCACCAGGGGTCTGGCCACCCGCTGCGCGTTCATGGACACCGGGGGCGGCGCCGCCGGTCGCGTGCTGTTGATCCCCGCGGGCGCGATGTCGGCGAACACCGACGGCTCCCTCGCGTTCAGCTTCATCTTCGGGCTCTCCTGTGGCCGGGTCGCGGTGAGCTCGAACGCCGCGAGGGATGCGTTGATGTCCAAAACCTTATCGCCGCTGTTGGTCCTCAAGTGCTCCTTCTTCGCTCCCCGCGCCGGTCCCTTCCCGCTGATGGACACCGGCGTCGTCGAGGCTCCGTGCGCGGGCGCGACGGGCGTGTTAGACACACCACCGTACCCGGCGAACAACGGCGGGCGTGGCGGCGCGGGCGCGAGGGGCGTCGGCGAGGGCCACTCCTGAACGAAGTGCGCAGCCGGCGGGCCCGCGCTCGGGTGCGAAAAGTCCTCAAAGTCGCCAAGGTCGATCAGGTCGGGCACGTCCACGATCTTGAGCGGCGGCGCCGGGGACTCCCCGCCCACGTCGTCGTCCGAAGGGTACTCATCGAACGGGCTGAACAGCTCGTCGTCGTCCTCCTCCTCCGTCGGAAGCGGCGGCAGGTGGCTCGACGGGGGACCAAACGACGACGCAATCATGGACGACATCGCCGCGCGCCCCTCCTCCGTGTCGAAGCTCGGCAGCGTCGCCGGCAGCTCCAAGAACCTGAACCCGCCCCGCCCTCCCGAGCCGTCCTCCCCACACCACCCCGACGGCAGCGCGGGGTCGCCGCCCTCCTCCACGAACGCCGACACGATCGCCGGTCTGCGTCGAGCCCGCTCAAACGCGCTCCGCAGCGCCGCGTGCTCCGACTCGAGCGCGTCGGCGTCCTCGACGACGAGCCCGCTCGTTCCCGGTCCCCCCGCGGTGGGTGTCGGCGCCAGCATCGCGGCGACGTACACCGCCGCACCGTGCAGCAGGTGCGACTCCACCGCCATCAGCTTCCCCACGTGCGCCACCAGCCGCTGCCACTGGATGGTGATGAGCGGCGGGTTCGTCGGGAGGATCTCGGAGCAGTGCTCCAGAGCCTCCCTGCACGTCCTCCCCACCGACAGCATGCCGCGCAGGGCCGCCGCGCTGATCGGATGGGGTCCACCACCCCCGACTTCAGCCCCAGCCTCGCCGTCGAAGCTGTAGTTGTTCTCGAACGCCCGGTGCTCGGCGTGGAATCGCGCCTTGGCGGTGAGAAGCCTCGCGTACGCCACGACGAGGGGCGAGCACACCTCGCTCAGGCCGTAGTCCGCGTTCTTGCCGTTCCGATCCCAGTGGTTCTGCACCAGGGACATGTGATCGAGCCACCCGTAGACCGCCGGGAGCACCGCGGGGGAGCCGCGCTGCATCAGCTCGTGCACCGTGGACAGCGCCTTGAGGCTCACCGTGACGTTGTTCACGAGGTTGCACCGGGACAGCGCGTGCACCACCTCCGCGGGGGCGGTGTCCGGGTGGCTCCACGACTCCAGCACCAACCTCCTCGTGTGCTTCTCCTTCGGGGGACCGTCGATCTTGGTCGTCGCCTTCATCACGCTCATCTCCACGAAGCTCAGCTTGGCGATGTACCGCTTCACCTTGTCCTTGACCTTCTCGCGCTTGCCCAGGGCGCTGAGGTCCTCCGACGAGCCATCGGCGCCGGGTGGCGCGCCGAGGCTCCCGGTGCTGGAGCCCCGGGACCCAGCGACGAGCTGGTGCCGCGGAGGGGGTGGGACCCCTGGCCCGCGGTCCATGCCTCCCTCCCTATTCGCCCGGTCACCACCACCACCTCGCGTCTCCCTCTTGTGAGGGAGGGCGTCGTCGATCGGGAAAATATACCTTCTGTTCGTCCCTTCGACGAATAAACGAGGCAACCTCGTCACCCGAGTTGTGTGAAAGCTCTGAGGATGTTTGCCCGTACATTTACATATTTACGCGGCATTGGAGCCTGGTAGGTCACATTGTGGCGCGACCCTGAACTCAGGGTTTGGATAAAGTTCAAGCATAAAGTGTTCGAACCCGCGCGCGGACGGACACCCCGCGAACGCACACGGATCCACCATGGCATCCGTGTCCATCGCGCAGCCGCACACACTAGCCGGCGCACGCGTCGCGCGCGGGGCGCAGGCGTCCTCCCGCGCCGCCCGCGTCGCGGCGACGATGCCCGTGGGACGCACGAAAATCAACCTGGTCAGCCGCAGCCGTTCCTCCTCCTGGTTGGCCCCGGGCGTGGACGCCCTCCGTCGCGGCCCGTCGTTCGGTGGCGCCGCGCGTCGTATCGTGAATGCCTCGGCCGATGCCGCGGCGGCCGCGACGGCCGATGAGGCTGCTCCCGAGAAGAGCACGGTGGTGACCGACATCATCGCCGGCGTCTCCACGGCGTGCGTCGCGATGCCCCAGAGCTGCGCCTACGCGCTGCTGGCGGGCACCGGCGTGAAGTGCGCGGTGATGGCCGCCGCCGCTGCGTCGATCCCCTGCGCCATCCTCGGGTCGTCCAGGTACCTCCAGGTCGGATGCCTCTCCCTCGGCGCGCTCCTCACCCGCGGCGCGCTCGTCAACCTCGGCATCCCCCTCGGTTCGGAGGTTTACGTGATGGGCGCGGCGACGCTCGCGTTCTACGCCGGCGTCACCCGCGTCGCGTGCGGCGTCGCCAAGCTCGGTAACATCATGACATCGCTGCCCGTCTCCATCTTGCAAGGATTCGTGTGGGCGGCGACGTGGATGGTGTTCTTCAGCCAGGTGCCGGCGATGGTGGGCGCGGCGGCTTCGGGGCCGCTCGCGGGTCACTTCGCCACCGCCGCCGGGTGGCTCGCGGCGCACCCCATGATCTGGCACCCTGGTAACTTCGCCCTCGCCGCCGCCACCATCGTGATCATGCTCAACGGTGGGAAGATCCACAAGATGTTTCCCTCCGCGCTCGTGTGCTGCGTCCTCGGGTGCGTCCTCGCGGCTACCGGCGTGGACGTCGGCGCGTGCGTCGGAGCGATTCAGGTGGACCTGGGTTCGCTCTTCCCGCCCGCCGCGCTTCAGATTGGCCCGGAGATTGCGAAGGCGCTCGTCATCCCGGGCATCGCGCTCGGCGTGATCACCTACCTCGAGGGTGCGGCGGTGTGCAGGTTCTGGGCGGAGCAGGATGGGGAGGAGTGGAGCAGCGACAAGGAGCTCGTCGCGCAGGGCGTGGCCAACATCTGCTCGGCGGCGGTTGGCGGCATGACCGTCGCCGGCGTCATCTCCCGCTCGTCGTTCGGCATCCTGTCCGGTGCGAAGACCAAGCTGTCGCACTTCGTCACCGGGTGCTGCCTCATCGCGTTCACCGTGCTGGGCGGCGGTGCGCTCCTCGAGGTTCTCCCCAAGGCTGTCCTCGGTGCGTTGGTCAGCTGCGGCGTCCTGCCCCTCCTGGGCCCCACGCCCAAGATGAAGCCCTTGTTCGACAACATCAAGAGCCAGCCGTACGAGGTGAAGCGAGACTGCATCCTGGCGTGCGCCACCGCGGTGTTCACGTTCACGGCCAGGCCCACGCTGGACATCGGGCTCTACCGCGGCATCGGGCTGGCCCTCGTCTTCAAGTTATTCGAGTACACCAGGAACCTGGATAAGAAGAAGAACGAGGATTTCGAGAAGGCCCAGGGAAACAACGCGTGATTGGAGCGACGGGTTGATACGGGGGGGCGCCGGGAACGTATGTACGACTAGCAGGTATTATTTTCTTCTAATACACATCTTACAAATTGTAGCCAAGCGCGGAGACTACGGAGAGAAGCAGGGTCCGCCCTCAACCGGGATAGCGTTGGGTAGATATCCAAAGTGCGTCGCCTGCATGATGCCGACGACGATTCCTCCGAGGGCGACCAGGTACGCGATGCCCTCCGCACCGCCCAGGATCCCTCCCGGGCCGGCGGGAAGGCCGCTGCCGGTCTTGGCCTTCTTGATGGCGCTCCACGCGATGAGACCCACGACGTACAGATAAGAGACTCCCTCGAGTGCACCCAGGACTCCACCCGGACCGGGGGGCAGCCCGCAGCCCGTGTCCTTCAAGGTGACCAACGACCAGGTCATGATCCCGCTGGTGACCAGTCCACCGACACCCACGGCGACCTGGAACTTGGCCTCGGGGTCGTCTCCCTTGAGGGCGTCCAGCGTCTCAGAGGCGTCGACACTCTCGAGATCTTCCTTCAGGTTCACCCTCGCCTTAAAGGAAGGGCGGGGATACCCGAGTGCCGCGACGCGACGAGGCGCGAGCTTGGGAGTGGAAGCCTCGCGTCGGAGCGCGGGCTTGGATACGCACACGGGCGCGAGTCGCACGGCGGTGGCAAACATGCTGGGTTCCTCTTCGGGTGCGGAGTGAAATGACGTCGACGTTACCGCGAGCTTGAACAGTTGAAAAGTGCAGGATCTGCGCGAGTAACAAACTCGGGCGGCGCAGATGGCGTCCAGCATGGAGGAAGATCAGCCGGCCTGGATTGCGGATGTGGAAGCATACGTCTCGGTCGATCGCGCCGTGTCCGATGAGGTGCGATCCGACGCCGCGGGTCGCATCGTCCAGCTCCTGGTCACCGGCGCGCTCACGTTCCTCGATCTGCTGCGAGGGATGGAGACCTGCCTGGTGACGACGGACGACGCTCGCCGCGCGCGGGGCGTGCTGCTGCTCGCCGAGACCGTCGCCGGGTACGCGGGGGACGATGAAACCGTCGGGGCCGGCGCCAGACCGCTCCCGGGCGGCGCGGCTTCGCTCCTGTCGCAGTACTTCGCGAGCAAGCTCGAGGATTTCGCGGTGCTCCGAGCGGCGCTGGCGGGATGCATCGCCCTGCTCCGAGCGACCGCGACGGTCGACGGCGCCCCTGGACTATCCACGCCCGCCGTCTCGCACGCATCGGCGACGGAGATGTCGGACCGGTTCTTCGACGCGGTGCACGTGCCCAGCCTGGTGCAGGCGGACAGGCAGAGGGGCTACCAGTTCCTCCTCGCGCTCGTCTCTCACCCGGAAACCGCCGCCGTCGGGCCGCCGCTCGGATCGATGAACCCCGCGGAACAGATCGAGAGCGTGGTGGCGGCGTGCGACGGGGAGAAGGACCCACGTAACGTGCTGCTGCTGTGCGAGCTGTGGACCGCGCTGCCCCGCGCGTTCTGCGGCGACGCGGGATCAGACGCCGACGCCGACGACGCCAAGAAGCGGCGCGAGGCTTTCGCGTCGGCGGCGGAGGAACTGTACGACGTCGTGGCCGCCTACTTCCCGGTATCATTCCGGCCCCCGCCCGGGGACTCCATACGGGTCACCAGGGAGCAGCTCGCGGCGACGCTGCGGGGGGCGATGTGCGCGTCGGGTGATTTCGCGCCGTGGGCGGTGCCGCACGTGCTCGAGAGCCTCGCGCCCGATAAGAAACCCCAGACCCTCGACGACGCGCTCGCGACTTTGATCGCGTGCGGACGCGCGTTCGGGACGCACGGCATGGGTCCGCACGTGAGGAACGTATGGTCATGCCTCCGTAACCTGCTGTTGCACCCGCCCGCGGGTCCCGAGCTCACGGCGGAGGGAACCGCGAGGTGGGCCACGAGGGCGTTCGCGTCCGAGTGGGGCGGAGCCGAGCTGGTGGACCTGGCGCTCTCGGACCCGTGCCTCAAGGACGCCGCGCAGGCGCTCAGGGGCGAGGGCGCGGATGCTATGCATGTCGATTCGGGTGAGAACAACGGCGGCGGGTGCTGCGGCGGGTCCGGGGAGCACGAGCACGGCGAGGGCGGCGAGGGCGGCG
>Ga0213862_10000361_pt1 | contig 19902 bp, 18 predicted proteins | sample PICome_7_FD_160092 | JGI IMG/M metagenome (GOLD analysis project Ga0213862, IMG submission 160092) | Coastal seawater microbial communities near Pivers Island, North Carolina, United States - PICO266 | ecosystem: Environmental > Aquatic > Marine > Coastal | place: USA: North Carolina... | reverse complement strand
TCGGCTCGGGAAATGTGGACTTTAAAAAACACCTGCACATTACTTCGCTTCATACTGACGGTAATGGTGAACACTGGTCTGGAACGGCCTGGATTTACGCTACAAGCGCAGCCCGACCAGAGCCCATCCAATGCATGGTTCAGGGCTATTTTGACGGCAGCCACTATTATTGTCTGGCCACACACCGCAAAGCCATGATTCCCTTCAATACCCAAAACCTTCAACTCCGCCAATGGACGCTAGGTGATGCGCATTGGCTTTTCCGCTTAAATGACGATCCGGAAGTAATAAAGTATACCGGAGATAGCGGATTTTCTTCCGAAGCAAAGGCCCTTGAACTGATTCAAACCTATCCGAACTACCAACGCGACGGCTACGGCCGATGGATGGTTACAGACCGCGTAAGCGGTACACCTTTGGGATGGTGTGGGCTCAAAAAAAATCCTTGGGGCGTAGATTTAGGTTTCCGATTTTTCCGTGAACATTGGGGAAAAGGAATCGCTACATCCGCTGCACAAGCCGCTTTGTCACTGGGACACACCTTCGGTGCAACCCCAATCATTGGCCGAACGCTATCGAGCAATACCGCCAGTAAAAAAGTATTAGAAAAGGTCGGTATGGTACAATACGGCACGCTTCCTTTCGAAGATTTCGCTCAAACCTACCACTTGCCCGAATCCCATAGTACGCAGTGGGCTGATGAACAGGTGCTGCTCTATAAATTTCCTGACTAATGCCACACATCGTCCTCACTGGTACCGAAAGCACCTATAAAACACGATTGTGCAAGGCATTGAGCGAATGGCTCCACCTTCACACTGTGCCGGAACATGCGCGGGAATATATGCGCGAACACGCACTGGATGCCTCAGCACTGAACGAGGCCATCTTCCAAGCCATTACAAAGGGACAAATGGAACAGCAAAGCACCCACGGCTACTATAATGCCCAAGCGGATCCTGTACTCTTTGATACCGATGGCATCACCTTAGCGGTTTGGGCTGCAGATAAATTCCCGCCTGCCGCTAAAGAATTCTCAGTGGTTCCGAAACACCTTCATTACCTCGTTTGTGCTCCTACGAACAACGCCTATGAAGATCCCATGCGGGAAGACCTCGATAGACGCCAGGAACTTCACCAACGCTACCTAGCTATTCTTGATGCCATTGATGCATCCTATACCGTACTTACAGAAGCTACTTTTAAAGACCGATTGGTTGAGGCCAAATCCGCATTGACCCGCCTGGGATTTACACCACGCGATTGAGTTTATCGTCCAACATCTGACGCAATTGGTTCCATCTATGGAATTCATTCATGTAACGATCGATCTGAATATCATCGCCCTCCAACTTCGCTTTCAATAGTTCCAGTTGACGTTGTACGTGCATGTATTTAAAACGAAGTACGGTATCACTCACGAGTGCATAGATGATGTTTTTTTCCTTCGGCAGGTAGATTTCGCGTGCTTCCCATTTCGCCAGTACGTATTTCTCCGTCAGGGCTTCGGTAACTAATTCCACCACTTCCGGATCAGGTTGACGCACCCACCAAGAAATTTCAGGAACGCCCCCCTCTTCCAACGCTTTGCAAAGCAAGGCATAGGCCTTCGCAAAAACAGGAACCTCGAACATCATACCGTCCTTTTCCAACTCATCTTTGATCCAATCTGCTACCGAAATTGGCATCACCTCTTCAGGATCTAGTCCTTCCTCGAGCATGAACGCATTTCCTTTACTTATGGCTAAATGAATCAAAGTCTTCTCTTGGTCGTAACCCAAGATTTTAGCCGCTTCAGGTACACCACCTGTAACCACCTCCATCGGCGGTTCTTGCTGTTGCTTTCTTCGAGCTTGACGGGACTGATCTTTTAATAATCGGTCCAATTCGTCAAAAAGCGCCGTGGCATCTATATCTAATAGTCTTGCAGCCTCTTTCACAAAGACCTCTTGACCAATTCGATCCGGAACCTTAGCAATGCTCGCCACAATTTCACGTACCATCTGCGCCCGCTTAAGCGGATCACCAGCGGCTTCATCTATCAAAACTCCCGTCTTGAAACTGATGAAATCGCGGCGGTTTGCACTGATGTATGCTTCCAATTCCTCCGTGCTGTGCGCTTGTGCAAAACTGTCCGGATCCTCTCCATCTGGGAAAGGAACTACCCGCACGTTCACCCCCTGCTCCAACATCATATCTAAACCACGGAAACTCGCGCGAATACCCGCTGCATCTCCATCATAGAGCAATGTAATGTTCGGGGTATACCGCTTTAGCATCGCAATTTGACCTTCCGTAAGCGCAGTACCGGAAGAACTCACCACATTGTGAACGCCGTTTTGATAAAAACTCAATACATCTGTATAGCCCTCAACTAGAAGTGCTTCATCGCGCTTAACAATCTCTTGCTTGGCTTGAAACAATCCATAGAGCACCTTGCTCTTGTGATAAATTGGGTTCTCTGGCGAGTTGAGGTATTTCGCGGCCTTTGCGTTACTCTGCAAAATCCGCCCACCAAACCCCAGGACCCTCCCCGAGATCGAATGAATAGGAAACATCACACGGCCGCGAAAACGGTCGTACCAGCCACGTTCGTTACGCATACTAATACCCGAAGCTTCTAAGGCTTCTGCGCTGTAGGAATTTGCCAATGCGTAGTCGGCAAAAGCAGCAGATTGTTCCGGGCTGTATCCTAAATGAAATTTTTTAATGGTTTCATCGGTGAAGCCGCGCTCCTTAAAATAACTCAAACCAATAGCCTTGCCTTGATCGGTCTCGTGCAATTGTTCTGCGTACCACTTCGCCGCTACATCAGAAATTAAATACACTCCTTCCTTAAGATTACCGGCTGCGATCTCCTCTGGTGTCTGCGGGCGTTCTTCGGGAATTTCAATATTGTATTTTTTAGCAATCCAGCGCAGCGCTTCAGGGTAGGACATCTGCTCCAATTCCATGAGAAAGGTCACTACATTACCCCCTTTACCCGAAGAGAAATCTTTGAAGATTTGCTTTGCCGGACTCACCATAAAACTCGGAGATTTCTCGTTGTTGAATGGGCTCAGTCCTTTGAGATTACTCCCGCTTTTCTTCAATTGCACAAATTCCCCTATAACCTCCTCGATTTGAGCGGTGCTAAAGATTTGTTCAATGATACTTTCGGGAATTCTTGACATAGTACTGCAAGATACATTTACTAAATAAAAAAGCCACCCTTTCGGGTGGCCTGCAAGCTGAGTGAATAGTAATTATTTCTGTAAATGTACATCCATTTGAGGAAATGGAATAGAAATTCCCTCTGCATTAAATGCTTTATATACTTCTGTGGTCACTGCATAATATAAAGGCCAATAGTTTTCGCTTGCCACCCAAGCGCGAACTAAAATATTCACGGAAGAGTCCGCCAGTGCATTAATCTCAATCAATCCTTCAGGCTCTTTCAACACCCTTTCGTCCGCATCGATGATATTTTTTATAATGGCTTTTGCCTTATCCACATCATCACCATAGCCTATGCCAAAAGTCCATTCTTGACGTCGAGTCGCCTCCGCGCTATAGTTAATCAAGCTGCCGTTGCTCAAACCTCCGTTTGGAATAACCACTTGCTTGTTATCAGATGTTGTTAAAATGGTAGTGAAAATCTGAATGCTCTTCACAGTACCACTGTACCCTTGCGCTTCTATAAAATCGCCCACTTTAAAAGGCTTAAACATGAGGATCATTGCCCCTCCAGCAAAATTTTGCAGCGTACCACTTAAAGCCATCCCTACAGCTAGACCGGCAGCACCTAAAATGGCAACGATACTGGTTGTCTGTACACCCAATTGATTAATGGTGGCAATGACTACAACCGCTTGTAGGGCGATCTTTAAAAAACTTTGAAGAAATGTCGAAAGACTCGCATCCACTTCGCGAAGCGTCAGTGCCTTTGTAAAGGCGCGCATCATCACCTTTACCACGCGCATTCCTATCCAAAATATAACAATGGCCAGCACAATGTGCTCCGCCCATTCGAATGCGTTTACTTTCAAGGCATCCAATATTCCCTCAAATTTTTCCATCAATTTATTTTTTCCGAGCTACAGTAAATTCCAATAGCGATTCAAACGAATCACGCACAGCACTTTGTGGAAAGGTAAAAAGAAGTTCTTTTGCCGTGCTAATGTGTTCTTCCATTCGAGCACGCGCGTAATCCAATCCACCTGAATGCCTTACAAAATCCACTACTTCCTGAACCTTCTTCGGACGGTCGTGGTGCTTTTTTATGGTTTTAATAATGTACTTACGTTGTTTAGGTGCTGCCTCTTTCAACGCATGAATCAAAGGCAAAGTCATCTTCTGCTCTTTGATGTCAATACCCGCAGGCTTTCCTGTTAAATTTACTTTTTCAAAATCAAACAGGTCATCCTTTATTTGAAAAGCCAAGCCTAAATGACGACCGATCTCGCGTAATTTCGAAACACTTGCCTCATCGGCACCCACGCTGGACGCGCCAACGACGCAACAGGTTTCAATGAGTGAAGCCGTTTTTTGTTGAATGACTTCATAATAAACGGCCTCAGTAATGTCCAGCTTTCTTGCCTTTTCGATTTGAAGCAGCTCACCTTCGCTCATCGCCTTTACGGCACCACTGACATGTTCTAGAAGGGTATACTCTTTCGTCTCTACAGCCAGTAGCAATACTCTAGACAAAAGATAATCACCGATTAAAACGGCAACCTTATTTTTCCACAGTGCGTTAATACTGAAAAAACCACGACGCATATCGGAGTCGTCCACAACATCGTCGTGAACTAAGGTAGCAGTGTGCATCAATTCTATGAGTGAAGCCCCTCTGTAGGTACTCTCATTTACGTCACCCAGTAATTTAGCGCTAAGAAATACAAGGATGGGACGCATCTGTTTTCCCTTTCGCTTCACCATGTAACCCATCACTCGATCAACAAGCGGCACTTTTGAGCTCAAATGCATTTTGAACTTGGGCTCAAAGCGTTGCATTTCCTCTCGAATAGGTGCTTTTATATCTGCCAATTTCGCCATTAGTTCCAGCCCATTTCTTTACAGATCTGTTCATAGGCTTTTTGAACGTTCAAGAAGGTCTCTTTGGCAGCCGCCTGTGCCTCTTCACCGGCACCGACTAAACGATCCGGATGGTATTTCAGTGCCATCTTGCGATACGCCTTTTTCACCTCAGCTTCTCCAGCTCCCTTTTCTACCTCTAACACCTTGTAGGCCCAATCCGCATCCTCACCTTTATAGAACATCGCTTGTATCGAAGCAAAGTCATAGGCATTGATGCGTAAATTTCGTGCGATGCGTTGGATTTCCTCAAGCTCACTAGGATGTAAATATCCATCTGCTAAACCCAGCTTGAATAAAAAATGAATTAACTGTAACCGCGTACTGTGTGTAGTAAAACTATTAATCTGTGCACAAACCTTCGTTAATGGAATGGGCTGATCTACGATCTTTTTAAATACTTTGAAACTCTCGTTGGCTTTTTCCTTTCCAAACATGCCAACGAACTGCTGACGGACAAAGTCTAATTCACTCTGACTTACCTTACCGTCTGCTTTAATCACACGAGCGGCAAGTACTAATAATGAAATATGAAAATCGCTGGGTGATCCCTGACGTTGTTCGCTTGCCGACCACTGGCCGCTTTCGCGTCGAGTCGAAGTACCATCGGCACCGACCAATTCGTGCATCATATTGCCCAAAGCTACGCCGAGCAGCGCCCCAATAGGACCGCCTAAACTCCAGCCGAGGCCGCCTCCGAAAATTTGAAATAAACGTTTCATTCGCAACCCAAAGATAGGTTACGTGAACGTCTTCATTGACTTAGAGGTAATAAAATCAAGTCGCGAAAATCGCAACGGCTGATATACCTGCTATTATGAGTATGACCAAGCCGATCTGAGCATAGAGCTGCGCTTTAGTCATTTTCTCTTCAGGAGACCGTTTTCTAGTTCCTGAAGACCGCACTCTACGAGCGTCTCTTTGAGGTGCTGCACTATTAGACATAAAAAGTTGAGTTGGTTGTGTTCTTTATGAAGATAAGAAATTCTTTAGTATTTAACAAATCTATTTTTTACACAACAACATCGTAAACAAGCGTTTAACCCTTTAATAGTCTCGATTTAGACCCGCTGAAAAAAAGCAAAAAAAAAATCCCAAACGTGCTGTTTGGGATTTTCAATACCTAGTTTACCTATGGTTTACGAGCCACAAGAGACGCAATCGTCCGGGTTTTCGATGGAACAAGCAATTTTCTCTTCCGCCGTCACCTCTTCTTTCATCGAGGCAATGGCCGCTTTTTGCGCTTCAACACGCGCTTCGATATCGGCAGGAGAAGCCTCTGCAGCAGGAGCAGCATCAACCTTCTCTGAAGTAGCTGTACCCGAAACACCAGGAGCCATATCTGTCTGAGCGTTCTTCTTTACAGTAAATTTAATTGCAGAAGAAGCCGGTTTAGAGCGCAAGTAATACATCCCTGTTTTCAATCCTTTCTTCCATGCATAGAAGTGCATCGACGTCAATTTACCCATGTTAGGTGCCTCCATGAAGAGGTTGAGACTCTGGCTTTGATCGATAAAGATTCCGCGATCTGCAGCCATATCGAGGATATCACGCATCGAGATTTCCCAAACCGTCTTATAAATGGCTTTTAGGTTTTCTGGCACACCCTCAATGTGCTGTACTGAACCGTTTGACGCCATAAGCGCATTCTTCATATCGTCATTCCACAACCCTAAGTCGATGAGGTCATGAAGCAAATGCTTATTCACTACAATGAATTCCCCTGAAAGCACACGACGTGTGTAGACATTCGATGTATAAGGCTCAAAACATTCGTTATTTCCTAAGATTTGCGAGGTAGATGCGGTTGGCATTGGAGCCATCAACAGTGAATTTCTTACCCCGTGCTCTTTCACTTCACCGCGCAAGGTTTCCCAGTCCCAACGACCACTGAGTTCGCTATCATTCACATCCCATAGATTGTGCTGGAACTTCCCTGTTGAGATCGGTGATCCCTCGTAGGATTCGTAAGGACCATCAAGTTTTGCTTGATCCTTAGACGAAGTAACCGCTGCATAATACATGGTCTCGAAAATGTCTTTGTTGAGCTGCTTTGCCTCTTCCGAATCGAAAGGCAAACGCAACATAATGAAGGCATCTGCTAAACCTTGTACACCCAAACCTACAGGGCGGTGACGCATGTTTGAATTTCTCGCCTCCACTACGGGATAGTAGTTGCGGTCAATCACTTTGTTCAGATTCTTAGTGACCTTGTAGGTCACATCAAACAACTTATCGTGGTCGAATGTACCGTCTTCAGTTACGAACATCGGCAACGCTATAGAGGCCAGATTACATACCGCAACCTCATCCGGAGAGGTGTATTCTAGAATTTCCGTACATAAGTTCGACGAACGAATGGTACCCAGATTCTGCTGATTAGATTTCAAGTTCGCTGCATCCTTGTAGAGCATGTAAGGCGTACCTGTTTCAATCTGGCTTTCCATAATTTTCGCCCAAACCTCGCGCGCCTTCACTGTTCTGCGACCACGGCCTTCACTCTCGTATTTCGTATAAAGGTCTTCAAACTCTTTACCGTGGCAATCGAACAATCCTGGACACTCGTTAGGACACATCAATGTCCATTCCTCGTTCTTCTCAACGCGCTCCATGAATAAATCTGGAATCCACATTGCATAGAACAGGTCACGTGCACGCATTTCTTCTTTTCCGTGATTTTTTTTCAGATCTAAGAATTCGTAGATATCTGAATGCCATGGCTCAACATAAATTGCAAATGACCCTTTGCGCTTACCACCACCTTGATCCACGTAACGCGCAGTGTCGTTGTACACTCTCAACATAGGTACGATACCGTTTGACGTACCGTTGGTACCGCCAATGTAAGAACCTGTACCTCTGATGTTGTGAATGCTTAGCCCAATTCCACCAGCACTTTGAGAAATCTTAGCCGTTTGCTTCAACGTATCATAAATACCATCGATGCTGTCGTCTTTCATCGTAAGCAAAAAACAAGAACTCATCTGTGGCTTAGGAGTACCGGCATTAAACAACGTTGGGGTTGCATGCGTCATGTACTTCTTACTCATGAGCTCATACGTCTCAAGCGCACTTTCAAGATCGTCCTTGTGAATACCAATACTTACACGCATCAACATGTGCTGTGGGCGTTCAACGATTTTGCCGTGCATGCGTAACAAATACGAACGCTCCAAGGTCTTGAAACCGAAGTAGTCGTAGCTGAAATCTCTATCGTAGATGAGTTGCGAGTCTAAAAACTCCGCATTTTTCTGAATGATTTCAAAAACGTCATCAGCAATTAAAGGTGCAGGCTTACCGGTTTCTGGATTGATGTATTCATACAAACCCTGAACCGTCTCAGAAAAGCTCTTTTTGGTGCTTTTATGGAGGTTACTTACCGCGATGCGTGCTGCGAGATTGGCATAATCAGGGTGCTTGATGGTCATTGACGCTGCCGTTTCTGCGGCAAGGTTATCTAATTCTGAAGTAGTTACTCCATCATAGACACCGTCAATAACACGTTTTGCTACAGAAACCGGGTCAACATATTCGCTCAACCCGTAGCAGAGTTTTTCAATTCTCGCCGTGATTTTGTCAAATTTAACCGCTTCTTTACGGCCGTCTCGTTTTAATACGCGCATCATGGTATTGTTCTTTCTTGTGTTGTGTGTAAGTCTTATTAGAAGTTCATTGCGCCAAAAGCGTCATCAATGTTGTGGTCCGATTGCTCTTCGCCAACACCTGCTTTCTTGTATTCAGAAACGCGCTTCTCAAAGAAATTAGTTTTTCCTTCCAATGAAATCATGTCCATGAAATCAAAAGGATTGGCAGTGTTATATACTTTCGGGCAATTCAGTGTCTCAAGGAGGTGATCCGTTACAAACTCTAAATATTCCGACATCAGTTTAGAATTCATTCCAATCAGATTAACGGGGAGTGATTCAGTGATGAACTCACGCTCGATTTCCAATGCTTCTGAAAGAATTTGAGTGATGCGCTCCTGAGGCACCTTGTTCACCAAATGGTTGTTGTGCAAGTGGCATGCAAAGTCACGGTGCAAACCTTCATCACGCGAAATGAATTCGTTTGAGGTTGCTAAACCTGGCAACAGTCCGCGTTTTTTCATCCAGAAAATAGAACAAAACGCTCCAGAGAAGAAAATTCCCTCAACCGCCGCAAAAGCAATCAGTCTTTCTGCAAAGGAATCCGATTCAATCCAGCGTAAGGCCCAATCTGCTTTTTTCTTGATGGCAGGGAAACGCTCAAGCGCATTAAACAGCTCGTCCTTTTCACTATCATTGTCCACAAGCGTGTCAATTAAAAGTGAATACATCTCACTGTGGATGTTTTCCATCATGATTTGGAATCCGTAGAAGAATTTAGCCTCTGAGTATTGCACTTCATTTACGAAGTTCTCCGCTAAATTTTCATTCACGATACCGTCTGATGCAGCAAAAAATGCCAGAATGTGTTTTAGGAAATAACGCTCATCGTCCGAGAGCTTTTTCCAATCCACAACATCTTGATGAAGATCAATTTCTTCCGCTGTCCAAAAAGATGCTTCTTGCTTCTTGTACCACTGCCAAATATCACTATGCTGGATAGGGAAAATAACAAACCTGTTCTTGTTTTCCTGAAGGATGGGTTCTTGTTGCATGGTTGCAATTATTAGTCGTCGTTAAGGCCGATTAAAAAAGTATAATCAGCTTAAAATCAATTAATTAAACTAGCTCTTGTGGCGCGGAGTAGGCACTGGTGCTCACTTGTTGTAGTGAACGGCCTATACAAACATGGCCCGTATTTGAGGGAATATCAAGAAAGTTAAATCGGGTTTTTACCACAGTTATTAACAACCTCCTTAGGTATCAAAAATGAACCATTGGGACCCTACGTTCGATTGCAGCGATCCTTATGCGTATTTCATACTAATTCCAAAAAGTATTTTCCTTTAGGATCTCGATAAATGCGCAGCAACTTCTTCGAGCTCGTCGTAAAAATCAGGACCGTATTTCCGGATTAACGGTTCTTTTAAGAATCTATAAACAGGTACCTTCAACTCTTCACCTAGGGCACAGGCATCACTACAAATGGACCAACGGTCATAGTTCAACGCTTCAAAATCTGTGTATTTGGCAATGCGAATGGGGTAGAGATGACAGGAAATGGGTTTTTTCCAATCCACTACACCGTCATTGTATGCTTGTTCAATACCGCATTTCGCCGTACCGTCGGGATCAAAAACGGTGTAAGCACATTCTTTTCCATTATTCAATGGTGTTTCCAGCTCGCCTATCCCGGCGACACTGGTCCCTTGATTCTCAATGGATTTTCGACCTTCTTCAGTCAGATACTGACGGACTTTAGGATAGATCTTTTCAAGTATTTCCGCCTCTTCAGGTTCCACAGGGGCACCTGCATTGCCCTCTACACAACAAGCGCCTTTACAAGCACTGAGATTGCACACAAACTCCTTTTTGAAGAGCTCCGACGAGAGCAACTTATTACCTATTTCTATCATATGTACAAAGCTAGTTCAGTAATGGGATGGTCAGCTAAGAGAAACACGCTAATTTTGCACCAAATACTAACCGCATGGGTTTCAATTATAATGACGCGTTGAGCGCCTTCCTTATTTTATTTGCAGTCATCGATATACTCGGTAGCATTCCCATTATCGTAAGTCTGCGTAAAAAGGTAGGTCACGTTCAAAGCGAAAAAGCGACACTGGTTGCAGGAGCAATCATGATTGTGTTTCTCTTTTTAGGAGAGCGCATCCTTCATTTGCTCGGTGTTGATGTTCAAAGCTTTGCCATCGCAGGTAGTTTTGTATTGTTTTTCTTAGCTCTTGAAATGATTCTAGGGATTACGCTGTATAAAGAAGAATCGCCGAACACTGCGAGTATCGTTCCTATCGCATTTCCGATGATTGCAGGGGCAGGTACCATGACCTCATTGGTTTCGCTGCGCGCAGAATTTGCGACCATAAACATTATTATTGCCATCGTACTCAATATGATCGTGGTATACGCCGTGCTAAAGAACACGGAGCGTATTGAGCGTATTATGGGTAGCGGAGGACTCAGTATTCTTAGAAAAGTTTTCGGTGTTATCTTGCTCGCTATTGCAGTGAAGCTCTTTTTCGCCAACCTCATCCCCTTATTACAAAACGCATAAATCACCATGTCTGACGACCAGTTTAAAAATGTTATTGCCCATGCTAAAGAGTACGGGTTTATCTTTCAAAGCAGTGAAATTTATGATGGCCTCAGCGCTGTTTATGATTACGGCCAGAACGGCGCACTGCTAAAGAACAACATCAAAGCGTATTGGTGGGGAGCGATGGTGCAAATGCACGAGAACATTGTGGGCATTGATTCCGCAATATTCATGCATCCAACGACTTGGAAAGCTTCGGGACACGTGGATGCTTTTAACGATCCATTGATCGATAACAAAGACAGTAAGAAACGTTACCGTGCAGACGTACTGATCGAGGATCACGTCGAAAAAATTCGCCAGAAGATCGAGAAGGAGGTCAGTAAAGCAGCGAAGCGCTTTGGGGAAAGTTTCGATCGCGCACAATTCGAATCTACCCATCCACGCGTCGTAGGTTACCATGAGAAAATCCGTGCCATCATGGACCGGTTTGTCAAATCCATGGAATCTGAAGACCTCGCTGATGTGAAACAACTTATTGAGGACGAACAAATTAAATGCCCAGTGAGCGGTTCTATGAATTGGACCGATGTACGCCAATTCAACCTAATGTTCGGTACTCAAATGGGATCGGTAGCCGAAGGTGCCTCAACTTTATACCTACGTCCAGAAACGGCTCAAGGGATTTTCTTGAACTACCTCAACGTACAGAAAACGGGGCGTATGAAAATTCCATTCGGAATCGCTCAGATCGGAAAGGCATTTAGAAATGAGATTGTTGCGCGCCAATTCATCTTTAGAATGCGTGAATTCGAGCAGATGGAGATGCAATTTTTCGTTCGCCCAGGCACAGAAATGGAATGGTACGAAACGTGGAAAGAAAAGCGTCTCGCATGGCACATGAGCTTAGGTTTTGATGCCAGCAATTACAGATTTCACGACCACGAAAAATTGGCCCATTATGCAAACGCGGCCGCTGACATTGAGTTTAATTTCCCATTTGGCTTTAAAGAATTGGAAGGAATACACTCGAGAACAGACTTTGATTTGAAGCAACACGAGGAATTTAGCGGCAAAAAATTACAATACTTTGATCCGGAATTGGGTGAAAACTATGTGCCGTATGTCGTAGAAACCTCTATCGGTCTTGATCGCATGTTCCTGGCAATTCTATCGAACAGTCTACAGACAGAGCAGTTGGAAGACGGTTCATCGCGCACAGTGCTCAATATTCCAGCCTTTTTAGCCCCTTACAAAGTAGCCGTCCTACCTTTGTTGAAGAAAGATGGACTTCCCGAAAAAGCACGTGAGGTGGTAAATGCATTGAAATTTGACCACATGGTTCAATACGATGAAAAAGATGCGATTGGAAAGCGCTACCGCCGTCAAGATGCTGCCGGGACCCCTTTGTGTGTTACGGTAGATCACCAGACGCTGGAAGACAACACGTTAACGGTGCGATTCAGAGATTCCATGGAGCAAATCCGCATCCCAATGACGGAATTAAGTGCTCTTGTAGCTCAAAAAGTGTCATTGAGCGCACAATTTTCAAAACTTTAAGCTAAAAATAATTGTAGACATTTGATTTTCAGTTAATTTTCGGCTGTTTATAAACTAAAATCATTCGCTAAATGAAAAAAGTACAATTATTCGCTGCGGCTGTTGTTGCTGTTGCAATGACTGCTTGTGCAGCACCTGCAGAAGAAGCTGAAGTAACTGAAACTGAAGTAACTGAAACTGAAGTAGTTGCTGAAGAAGCTACTGAGGAAGTTGCTGAAGAAGCTGATACTACAGCTGAAGAGGCTACTGAAGAAGTTGCTGAAGAAGTAACTGAAGAAGCTGCTGCTGACGAGCACGAAGGTCACGACCACTAGGAAGTCACCTCGCTTTAAAAGCACAAAAAAAATCCCATTACTGCGCTGCAGTAATGGGATTTCTTATTTTAATGTGGCTGTTGCAGTACGCACCACTTCTTTCAAAACTGCGTCGTCGGTTCGGAGTACATTTCTATATGCATCGAAACCCCAAATGTTTTTGGCGTAAGCTGCTTTTAAGAGAAATCTAATTTCATCAAGGTCTGTGCTCGAGAGATCTTCTAAAGACAAACCGTAGCTGCCGTACTCTAAAAACGCATAGAGTTGCATGTCGGAGAGTTCAAAATCGGTCACAAATCTATCGAATGTCCAAAGTTCGAAATCTGCTCGTTGCGCATCAATCTGCTCGAACGCAAAGGCATCCATGGTTCCAAAGGACATGCTCCAGTAATAGCTGTTGGAGGAATCGGCCGGTAAATAAACATCAGGCTCGATGCCACCGCCTGCCAGAAGCACCTTGCCGCTATCGCTCGTAAAAACAGCGCCTTCCATTTGGCCAGGAAGATCTGCGCCTTCGTATGGCTTTTGGATGGAGCGACCCGAAGGCGTGTAATAATAGGCCACTGTTAACCTTACCTTAGAACCGTCTGATAGGATTTTATCTTCTTGGACCAACCCTTTTCCGAAGGAGGTCGTTCCATAAACCGTTGCACGATCGTGGTCTTGCAATGCACCTGTAACCACTTCAGAAGCACTGGCACTGTTTCCATCAATGATGATGTGCACCGGTAAATCTTCATACCGCTCACCGCCCGAAGCTGTGGAAGTATGCGTCCTGCCATCACCGTATTTCGTGATTACGATACTTTTATCTTCACTCAAAAACTCATCAGCGATGGCCACTGCCTCGTGAAGGTAACCGCCAGGGTTGCCGCGTAAATCTAGGATTAGACCGCGCATTTGCAAACTATCCAATCTACTCAGCGCAACCAAGAGCTCATCGTGGGTGGTCTCAGCAAAGCGCTCCACACGCACGTAGCCCAAACTGCCCAACATCTGCGTACTGACCACACTTTCTAATGGAATGATACCGCGTTGAACAGCCGCAGTCAACTTTAAGCCATTGCGAACCACACCGAAAGTCACATAAGAGCCTTCTTCACCCTTAATTCTTTGCGTTACTTCTTCATTAGTGAGTTGGGGGCCGACAATGGTATCACCGTCGATGGTCACGATTCGATCGCCCGCCAACAAGCCGTAGGAGGCTGCAGGACTGTTTTTCATAATGTTCACAAAGACCAATGTGTCCTTGTGAATGCGGAATTCTACTCCAATACCGGAGAAGTTTCCTTGCATTCGTTGGGCGATATAATCCCCATCTTCGGCTGGGATGAATGTGCTGTGAGGATCGAGTGAACTCAAAATATGGTTCATCGCATCGTCCATTAACGCGTCTATGTCAAGAGTATCGACGTATTCGTATTCGAGGTAACGAAAAAATTGGTCCAATTTTGACCGATCCGGTTGGGCATCTGTACGAAACTGCAAACCAATCCATACCCCAAAAATAAGGAATCCAAAAACCCATAAGACTACTGAATCACGCTTCATTCGACAGCCAACTGTTGCGTTACCACACCTGCCTTCTCTAAAAAGCGTAAACCGCTATCATCCTTGTATTTATTGATATAAACTAGACGACGAATACCCGCCTGATAAACCAACTTACTGCATTCCTTGCACGGACTCAAGGTCAAATATAGTGTCGCTCCTTGAGCGGAAGCCGGACTACCGGCCACTTTGAGAATGGCATTCGCTTCAGCATGCAGCACATACCATTTGGTATAATTCTCCTCGTCTTCACACGGATTCTCGAATCCAGTTGGCGTACCGTTAAATCCGTCCGAAATAATCATTCGATCTTTAACAATCAATGCGCCGACTTTTTTGCGGTTGCAATGACTAAGTTGTGCCCACTCCTGCGCCATTCGCAGGTATGCCCGATCGTATTTTTGCTGCTTTTGTTGTTCTTCTACTGTCATGAAGCTGTGAATTTAGAACTTTCGGGTTGAAGCCGGGGTACGGCGGAACCAATTATTTTAATCCCGCATTAATGGGTATCGTATATTGGATTCGAACCGGTTTTCCGTCAAAAGTAGCGGGAATCATCTTAGGCAGCGCCTGAACCGAACGCACAGCCTCGGCATCCAACAAAGCGTCTAAGCCTTTCACCACATTTACATTAGTAATGCTACCGTCGCTTTCTACCACGAAGTTCACATAGATCTTTCCTTCAATACCCAGGGAGCGCGCGGCTTCTGGATAGCGGTATTCCTCTGCCAAATAACCCGATAATTTATTGTTGAAACACTTAAAACCCGCGTCGGGATCTTTGATTTTTTCACAGCCTGCATAGCTAGCATTTACTAAACCGCCTTGAGGCTTTTTCGCGCCGCATGCACTCAGCAGAACTACAGCCGCTAAGAGGGCCACAACTTTTTTCATAGGTCTCGATTATTAAGATTCAAAAATAGAAACTTCGACGAGACACAGAACTAAAAGGTAGCTAAAGCAAAAAACCCATCTTCGAGAATGCTCGAGATGGGTTTTTTTAGATTTTCGGCTGCGCAAGCGCTGCCGAGGTGTTGTACCTTGGGCGGGAATCGAACCCGCACTCCCGAAGGAACTGGATTTTGAATCCAGCGCGTCTACCAATTCCGCCACCAAGGCATTGTGGAATTGGACGGCAAAAATAAGGGGGTTTTCCAATTCTCCTAACTTTTAAAAGAAAGAATTTTATTCCCGCCAGGATTAAGGTGTGTTTTTCTGTTCTTTTACTTACATTTGCACCCCTCTTCGGAGGAGCTTAAACCGCTACAATAATACTGATACACAGCACAGATGGTACCTGAAGCTAAAATTTTTGCCGGTAGACACACCATGCACCTTGCAACACAGATTGCTGAGCGCTATGGCATACCCATGGGTAATGTGAAGATCACAGAGTTCAGCGACGGTGAAATTTGTCCTTCCTTCGAGGAAACTGTACGTGGTACTCGTGTGTTCTTGATTCAAAGCACGAACCCTCCGGCAGATAACCTGATGGAATTACTCATGCTTTGTGACGCGGCAAAACGTGCTTCTGCTAAGCACATCACAGCGGTTATTCCTTACTTCGGGCTTGCACGTCAAGACCGTAAGGACAAACCCAGAGTACCCATAGGTGCAAAATTAGCAGCTAAGATGCTCATGGCTGCCGGTGCAACACGTGTGATGACGATGGACTTACACGCTGATCAGATTCAGGGATTTTTCGAAGTACCTGTAGATCATTTGTTCAGCTCTGCGCTATTCATCCAGGACATTGAAAAAATGAAGCTGGGTGATTTGTGTATCGCTTCTCCTGATATGGGAGGTGCAAAACGTGCACATGCCTACGGCAGTAAGTTAGAAGCTGAAGTAGTGATTTGCTACAAGCAACGCAAAAAGGCGAATGTCATTGATATGATGACCGTTATCGGCGAGGTTGAAGGCAAAAATGTCATTCTTGTAGATGATATGGTTGATACCGGCGGTACGTTGTGTAAAGCTGCAGAAATGCTAAAAGAAAAAGGCGCTAAAACGGTTCGTGCATATTGTACGCACGGTGTTTTGAGCGGTCCAGCACAAGAGCGCATAGCGCAAAGTGCATTAGAGGAATTGGTCATTACTGATACCATTCCTCAAACTAGTGAGAACCCAAAGATCCGTGTGATCTCCGTTGCTGAAATGTTTGCTCAGGTGATGAAAAATGTTCACCACCACGAGAGTATTTCAGGACACTTTATAATGTAATACCAGAATAAACTAGATCAGATGAAGTCTGTTGAAATCCAAGGAAACGAAAGAACCAACTTTGGTTCTAAGTACGCTCAACTAGAGCGCAAAGCGGGCAACGTACCGTGTGTTATTTACGGTGGCGAAGCACCTATTCACTTCTCTGCACCTACACTAGCCTTCAAAGGCTTGGTATACACTGCTGAGGCAAAAACTGCGAAAATAACTGTAGGAGGTTCTACGGTTGAGGCTGTGATTCAAGATTTACAGTTCCATCCGGTAACTGACCATTTGATGCACATTGACTTCATCCAGTTGGTAGAAGGCAAGCCTGTAACCATGGACATTCCAGTTGTACTACACGGTCAGGCACGTGGTGTATTGAACGGTGGTAAGTTGAAAAGCGTTCTTCGCAAGCTAAGTGTTCGCGCTGTACCTGGCCAATTGCCTGATAGCATTGAATTGGACATTACCAACCTCAGAATTGGTAAGTCTATTCGTGTAAGCGATGTAACGCCTGAAGGATTCGAAATCCTCAACGCAACAACTGCAGTTATCGTTACCATCAAGAAAGCACGTGGTGCTGTCGATGATAGTGATGATGAAGAAGAAGGTGCTGAAGAAGGCGCTGAAGCTACAGCAGAAGCTGCTGCAGAATAATTTTTACCTTTACGGGTATGAAGAAATTCCTCATTGTAGGCCTAGGAAATCCTGGTGCTGAATATGAAAATACCCGTCATAACATAGGTTTTTTGACATTGGACGCCTTTGCGAAGGCGTCCAATGTTGTTTTTGAACCTGGGCGCTACGCGCTAACGGCAGAAGCGAAGATTAAGGGACGTACGTTCCGTTTAATCAAGCCTACCACCTTCATGAACCTTAGTGGAAATGCAGTACGCTACTGGATGCAGGAGGAAAGTATTCCCATTGAAAATGTTTTAGTCATCGTTGATGACCTTGCATTACCCTTGGGTGCGGTGCGCATACGCGAAAAAGGTTCCGATGCGGGACACAACGGCTTGAAAGATATTCAAGCGAAATTGGGCCGTAACGACTATCCTAGACTAAAATTCGGCATTGGCAACGACTTTCCTAAAGGCCGCCAAGTCGACTACGTGCTCGGTGAATGGAACAAAGACGAAATGCTAGAGCTCCCTGGTCTCATAGAACACTGCGTTAAAGCCATCCAAAGCTTCGCGCTGGCCGGTACGAAACTCACCATGACCCAATTCAATAAAAAATGACCAAGGCCCAGCGCATCTTGGCATTCTATTACGGGTTAGACTTTGACCACGCCTACCTGGACGATGATCTGGCCGTTCTCAATCCGTTTGAAGGCGCCAGTCCCGCGCAAGAACGCGCACTCTCCGATTTCTATCATAGGTTTTATAACGACGACAAGCCACGGAATTTAATCCTGGGTATCAATCCTGGAAGATTAGGTGCTGGCGCGACCGGTATTCCTTTTACAGACACGAAGCGTCTTGTAGCATGTGGAATTCCTTTTGATGCCTTTAGCACACACGAACCCAGCTCCGTTTTTGTCTACGAAGCAATAGATGCCTTTGGAGGAGCGGAGAAGTTTTATCGCGAATTCTTCATCGGTTCCGTTTGTCCCTTAGGATTTACCGTGCGGAAGAAAGGGAATTGGATCAATTTCAACTATTACGACCGTGCGAGTTTCGCAAAAGCGCTTGCCCCGTATTTATTGGCGCAGATTCGCGCACAAATTGAATTGGCTGGAAAGAACGAACGCATCATAGTCTTTGGCACTGGAAAGAATTTAAAATTCCTGAACCAATTAAATAAAGAATTCAATTTCACCCCTGAATTGGTCGCCTTAGAACATCCGCGCTACGTCATGCAGTACAAATACCGCGATCGGGAGACGTACATCGCGAAATACCTTGAGGCGTTTTCCTTATAGGCCCCGGTGCCGTTGCAAGGAGCACGTTTATGCATAAAAAAAGCCACCCCTAAAGGAGTGGCTTTCGCATTTATACCGTTAGCGCATGCGTATTACATCATTCCCATGCCGCCGCCCATGCCACCTGGAGGCATTGCTGGCTCTTCCTTAGGAATTTCAGTGATCGTCGCTTCAGTAGTCAACAACAATCCTGCAACAGAAGCTGCATTCTCGAGCGCTACACGCGTAACTTTCGTTGGATCAATAACCCCAGCATCGTACATGTTTTCGTAAACATCGGTCTTCGCATTGAATCCAAAGTCGCCTTTGCCTTCTTTTACTTTAGCAACGACTACCGAGCCTTCTAAACCGGCATTGTGTACAATCTGACGCAACGGTTCTTCGATCGCTTTAGCTATGATTTGAATACCGGTACTTTCGTCTTCGTTTTCTCCTTTCAGCTGTTCAAGCGCTGAGCTTACGCGAACAAGCGCTACTCCACCTCCTGGTACAAAACCTTCCTCTACTGCCGCTTTAGTGGCTGCAAGTGCATCATCTACGCGGTCTTTCTTCTCTTTCATTTCCACTTCAGAAGCAGCTCCCACATAAAGAACAGCAACACCACCAGCGAGTTTCGCTAGACGCTCTTGTAACTTTTCGCGGTCGTAATCTGAAGTAGTATTTTCAATTTGTGCTTTGATTTGATTCACACGACTAGCGATAGCCGCACTTTCGCCAGCACCATTCACAACAGTGGTATTATCCTTGTCGATCGTCACTTTTTCAGCCGTTCCCAACATGTCGATGGTCGCTCCTTCAAGCGTCATACCGCGCTCTTCAGAAATCACTTGACCGCCAGTTAAAATGGCGATATCTTCGAGCATTGCCTTACGACGGTCACCAAATCCTGGCGCCTTCACTGCAGCAATTTTGAGTGAACCACGGATGCGGTTAACTACTAAGGTTGCTAAAGCTTCCCCATCCACATCTTCTGCGATGATCAACAATGGGCGACCACTTTGAGCTGCTGGCTCTAATACAGGAAGCAATTCCTTCATAGAACTTACTTTCTTGTCGTAGATCAGGATTAATGGGTTTTCCAATTCAGCGATCATCTTCTCCGTATTGGTTGTGAAATACGGGCTCAAGTAT
>Ga0213862_10000358_pt1 | contig 19947 bp, 21 predicted proteins | sample PICome_7_FD_160092 | JGI IMG/M metagenome (GOLD analysis project Ga0213862, IMG submission 160092) | Coastal seawater microbial communities near Pivers Island, North Carolina, United States - PICO266 | ecosystem: Environmental > Aquatic > Marine > Coastal | place: USA: North Carolina... | reverse complement strand
TTAAATGAGCAAATCAATTTATTTGCTCAAATCAAATTCCGTCAAGTTTTTCAATTGCAAAATCCGATCTTTTAGTTCTTTATTGTCAAGATTTAACATCCGTTCAGTTCCAAATTTTTCTACACAAAATGAAGCCAAAGCAGAACCATAAATGACCGCTTTTTTTAAGTTATCAAAACTAAAATTTTCTGTTTGTGCGAGATATCCAGCAAAACCACCTGCAAAAGTATCACCAGCCCCTGTGGGGTCGAAAACCACCTTTAAAGGCAACGCTGGGGCGTAAAATATTTCGTTTTCAAAAAATAAAAGTGCCCCATGTTCTCCTTTTTTTATAACGACATATTCTGGGCCCATTTCCATTATTCTTTTTGCAGCAACAACTAAGGAGTGTTCACCTGTTAGCTGTCTAGCCTCTTCGTCATTAATCGTTATAACATCAACCTTTTGAATCACTTTTTTTAAATCTTTAAGAGCGGTATCCATCCAAAAGTTCATCGTGTCTAAAATCACTAAATCAGGTTTTTCGGTCATTTGTTCAATCACACTTGATTGTACTGAAGGCTGTAAATTTCCTAACATTAAAACTTTCGAGTTCTTGTATGTTTCTGGAACTACCGGGTTAAAATCAGCGAGAACATTCAGTTCAGTGGCTAAAGTATCCCTTGTGTTCATGTCATTATGGTATTTACCACTCCAAAAAAAAGTCTTCCTATTTTGAACTACTTCAATACTAGAAATATCAATACCTCTATTTTCAAACATATCCAAATATTCATCTGGGAAGTCACCACCAACTATAGAAACGATGGCGCTATCAACTTCAAATTGCGAAGCAGCCAATCCAATAAATGTAGCAGGGCCACCCAGGACTTTATCTGTCTTCCCAAAAGGAGTTTCAATAGCGTCAAAAGCTACAGCACCAACAATAACAAGTTTACTCATGATGAAATTTCAATTAAACAGCAAACTTAATCATTTTTAATTTTAAAAAGTTAAATTTATAAGATAGTGTATACAAAGATTAAAGTAGTGATATAAAGATCTTTTTTATCATTTGTTATTTTCTGCCAAAATCAGCTGGTATTTCACCCCATGCTTTAGTTTCCCATTTTAAAATAATAGTAGTGTAGGTATTCTTTTTTAACCAATCTTCTGCGCGTTTCAATAATTCAAAAACCTTTTTATTCTTTGAAGTTTGCTTCAATTTTGTATTGCATTTTTTCTTTTTTACCCATCCTATTGCAATTCTTGAATCACTGTAAATTTTACGAGAACATTTATTTTTAGATAAAAAAGCCAATCCATGAACTAAAGCTAAAAACTCTCCTATATTATTAGTTCCTTGATCAAAAGGGCCTTGATAGAATAACTGTTGGTGAGTTTGAGTATCTACGGCACGATATTCCATTTTTCCTGGATTTCCACTTGAAGCAGCATCTACGGATATTGAAAATAAATCAGGAAATCCAATTTTAGATAATTCTTCAACGGTCAGAACTTTCTTTTTTGTGTTTTTCCCTATATAATCTCTATATTCTTTGCTAAAAGCAACTTTAGCTTCTTTTAAATTTAGAAATGACTTATACTGAGCGCCCTTTACATCTTTTATAGCTACTTGACATTCTTTCCAGGAATCATATATTCCAGCCGGGTTTCCAAACCAAACAACATAGTATTTTTGTCTTTTCTTCATTTTTTAAAACTCTATTGTTTTTTAATTTTTAAAGTCAGTAATTCTTGAATGACCTTAGGAAAATATTCATGTTCCAAATCATGAATTTTTTTAGCTACTGACCTTGCTGTATCGTTCTGTGACAAAAGAAAGCTCTTTTGAAATATAATAGCGCCTTCATCATAGTTTTTATTTACATAATGTATGGTAATTCCTGTTTCTTTTTCAGAATTTTCGATAACTTTTTCATGCACACGCATCCCATACATCCCTTTACCTCCATATTTTGGTAACAATGCAGGGTGAATATTAATAACTTTATTTGAAAAGATATTTAATATATTTTCAGGAAACTTTAATAAAAATCCCGCTAAAACAATCAAGTCAGGACGTTCATTATGTAGTGTTTTTGTAATTAAATCTGTCTTGTTTAGCTCGTTTTTTGTAAAAACTAATGAAGGAATTGAATGCTTTTTAACCCGTTCTAAAACTTTTGCTTTTTTATTATTTGAAAGTAATAGTGTTACGGAAGCAAAATCCGTTTTTTTAAAGTATTTAATGATATTTTCTGCATTTGTGCCACTTCCGGAAGCAAAAACAACTATTCTTTTCATAAATCTTAAATAAATTAAGGGATTGGAGTTAAACTTAATCACAAAAATAAGATAAAAGAGTATTTGTTAACTTAAAATGATTATTTTTAAATTCACATTTTAACATTTAAGTGTTGTATTAATCTAAAATATTTTATTTTTGCAAAATATAATCAAAATTTAAAAACAATAATTATGTCAGACATTGCATCAAGAGTAAAAGCTATTATCGTAGACAAGTTAGGTGTAGACGAAAACGAAGTTGTAACAGAAGCTAGCTTCACTAACGACTTGGGGGCGGACTCATTAGATACTGTAGAACTTATTATGGAATTTGAAAAAGAATTTGATATTCAAATTCCAGATGACCAAGCCGAAAACATAGCTACTGTTGGTCAGGCAATTACCTATATTGAAGCGGCTAAATAAACAATTTCTTTTATGGAATTAAAGCGAGTTGTAGTAACAGGTCTAGGCGCGTTAACTCCTATTGGCAAAAATGTTCCTAAATATTGGGAAGCACTAATTGTTGGTAAGAGTGGCTGTGCCAATATTACTTATTTTGATACTGAAAAGTTCAAAACTAAATTTGCCTGTGAACTTAAAAACTTTGATCCATTAGAGCATTTTAATAGAAAAGAAGCTAGGAAGTTAGACCGCTTTGCTCAATACGCTTTAGTTTCCTCAGACGAAGCTATCGCAGACGCAAACTTTAATTTAGACAGACTTGATAAATTCAGAGTTGGTGTTATATGGGGAGCAGGAATTGGTGGCTTGGAAACTTTTCAAAATGAAATGACAAATTTTTCAGAAGGGGATGGAACACCACGTTTCAACCCTTTTTTTATTCCAAAAATGATAGCTGATATCGCTCCTGGAAACATTTCTATCAAACATGGATTTATGGGGCCAAATTATACCACAGTTTCAGCTTGTGCGTCGTCTGCAAATGCAATGATTGATGCATTAAACTATATTCGTTTAGGACACTGTGATGTAATAGTTACAGGGGGTAGTGAAGCTGCTGTTAGTATTGCAGGTATTGGTGGTTTTAATGCAATGCATGCTTTATCAACTAGAAATGAAAGCCCAGGAACTGCTTCACGGCCATTCGATGCTACAAGAGATGGATTTGTTTTAGGAGAAGGTGCCGGCGCTTTAATCTTGGAAGAATATGAACACGCAAAAAAACGTGGTGCAAAAATTTATGCTGAGCTTATCGGTGGAGGAATGTCTAGTGATGCTTACCATATGACAGCTCCTCATCCAGACGGAATTGGTGTTGAACGAGTGATGCTTAATTGCTTGGAAGATGCTGGAATTACCCCTAATAAAGTAGATGCAATAAATACCCATGGTACCTCAACTCCACTTGGAGATACTGCAGAGCTGAAAGCAATTTCAAAAGTTTTTGGTGAACACGCAGAAAAAATTAATATTAACTCGACTAAATCAATGACAGGCCACTTATTAGGTGCTGCTGGTGCTATTGAGGCCATATCATCCATTTTATCAATTAATAATAATATAATTCCACCCACCATCAATCATACTGTTGTGGATGAAAATATAGATTCATCTCTAAACCTTACTTTAAATAAGGCTCAAAAACGTGAAGTTAATATTGCGATGAGTAATACTTTCGGTTTTGGAGGTCACAACGCTTGTGTTCTGTTCAAGAAATTATGATTACACTATAAAATATGGCTTCTATAAAAAATATATTTTCACCCCGTACCGAAGAGGACGGGGCTTTTTTTTATGGTATAAAAAAAATTATTTCCTACAAACCAAGGAACATACAGTTATTTGAAGAAGCCTTTACGCATCGTTCTAAAAATGAAATAACTTCTGAAGGAAATCAAAAAAATTATGAACGGATGGAGTTTCTTGGAGATGCAATTATTGGTTCAGTGATTGCGTCACATTTGTATAAAAAAGTTCCTAGTGGAAACGAAGGGTACCTGACTAAAATGAGATCAAAAGTTGTGAGTCGAGAGCACCTAAATGAATTGGGTAAAGATTTAGGTTTAATCAAGTTGGTAAGAACATCTATTCCAACTACACAATTTGGAGAAAATCTTCACGGAAATATTTTTGAGGCTCTTGTAGGGGCTATTTATTTAGATAAAGGATATACTGCTGCTGAAAAGTTTTTATATAAGAGAGTTATAAAGCCCTATGTAGATATTCAAAAATTAGAAGGAAAAATTATTAGTTATAAAAGTCTTTTTATTGAATGGTGTCAAAAAAACAAAAAACAATTTAAATTTAATGTTTATGAAGATAACGGAAATGATACTCTAAAACATTTTGCTGTTAAATTAAAATTAGATGAGGAGACCGTTTCAAAAGCAAGAGCTACATCAAAAAAGAAGGCAGAGGAAATTGCTTCTAAAAGAGCCTATTACAAATTAAAAAATAAAAACAGATAACTAAAAAAGTGAATTAATAAAAACAAAATAATTAATAAGAAATGATAAGAATTCAACTTTTTTTTCCAACTTTGATAACTATTTTATAAACACCGATGATTAATCATAAGCTTGTATTAGAAAATGATTTTCAAGAAGAGTTTTCGCTAATTGCAATTCACTGTAGTGAAGAGTCCTATAAAATGGCATATATGATAAATAAACAGGTTTCGTTAAGATTGGCTAGAAAAAAATTAGACGTAGATTTTTCAACCAATGGATTAGATATTGCTTTTCCCATATTTGAATATGAAGATGAATCAAATTATTTTGTTTATAATTTAGTTGCTAATAAAAATAAATCACTTTCAGATAAGTTTTTGAGTTCAGGTAGTTTATTTAGTGAGTTAGCCTCAGAAAAAACTATTAGTAATTTTTTATTAGATGAATTTAAAAATGTAGATTATTTTCTAAAGGTTCATTCAGACTACGAAAAAATTCCTACTAGAAATTTAATTAGCGCCATCAATCAAATAGAGCAAGTAATTTCTGCTTATCTAATTGAAAGTGACAGAATAAAATCTAAAAATAATTTAATATTTAATTAATGCTTAGTCAAAAAAGAACAAAAATAGTAGCAACAATTGGTCCGTCTACAAAAAGTAAGGAAGTTTTAAAAAACATGATTTTAGAAGGAGTTAATGTTTTTAGAATAAATTTTTCGCACGCTGATTACAAGGTTGTTAAAGAAAATATTTCTCTAGTGAGAAAATTAAGCGAAGAATTAGAAACTAATATTGCTGTTTTGGCAGATTTGCAAGGGCCTAAATTACGAATTGGATTAATGGAGGATAATACAATAATTAATCCAGGTGATACTATTCGTTTTTGTACCGGGGAAGAGTTTGTAGGAAATAGCGATAAGGTTTACATGAATTATACTGACTTTCCTAATGATGTAAAAAAAGGAGAACGTATTTTGGTAGATGATGGTAAATTATTATTTGAAATATTGAATACCAACGGGGTTGACGAAGTTAAGGCAAAAGTAATACAAGGCGGAATTTTAAGTTCTAAGAAAGGTGTTAACCTTCCAAACACAAATTTATCACTACCGGCACTAACAAATAAAGATAAAAAAGATGCTCTTTTTGCTTTAGAACAAGGAGTAGATTGGATTGCTTTATCCTTTGTTAGGGACGAAAAAGATTTAAAAAAGCTTGAAAAACTAATCAAAAATAATAGCGAATATAAAGTTCCTATTATTGCAAAAATTGAAAAACCAGAAGGAGTAGCAAATATCAAAAAAATTGTAGCATATTGTGATGGAATTATGGTTGCTAGAGGTGATTTAGGAGTAGAAGTTCCTGCTGAAGAAGTCCCCCTAATTCAAAAAAAATTGGTGTTAACTGCCAAAAAAGCAAGAATTCCAGTTATTATCGCAACACAAATGATGGAGACAATGATCGATTCGTTAACTCCTACAAGAGCAGAAGTAAATGATGTTGCTAACTCGGTCATAGACGGTGCAGATGCTGTAATGTTATCAGGAGAGACTTCTGTTGGAAAATATCCGGTTGAAGTGATAAAAAAAATGGCTACAATTTTAAAAAAAGTAGAAGGAAGTTCTTTAATCAATGTGCCTGAAGAACCTCCAACCATAAGAACTGAGAGGTATATAACTAAGTCTATCTGCTATCATGCTTCTATCATGGCAAACGAAATTGAAGCAAAAGCAATTTGTACATTAACTAATAGTGGTTACACTGCGTTTCAGATCTCTGCTTGGCGGCCAGCAGCCAACATTTTAGTTTTTACATCAAATAAACGCATCTTATCAAGACTTAGTTTGCTTTGGGGGGTCAATTCTTTTTATTATGATCGCTATGTAAGTACCGACGAAACTGTTGAGGATGTTAACCAAATTGCTTTTGAAAAAGGTTTTGTAAGCAAAGGAGATTTTTTGATTAATCTTGCTGCAATGCCGATTGTTGATAAGGGGATGGTGAATACTTTAAGGGTTAGTCAGGTGTAATTCTTAGTTTTCTTTTAACCACTCTTCCTTCAGATCAGCCGATAATTTACCTGTGCCGTCATGTTTCCATCCTGGTGGTTTGTATAAGTATTTAATTCTATTTCTTAGAGATACGTTTTTTATAATTAGGTCTTTAAATAAAGCTCCCCATTCATTAAAGGCTATCACAATCGGGTTATACGTTTTAATATTAACAACCAATCCGTATTTTACTTTTTCACTTTCTAATTCAGGCTGAAAAGTTCCAAATAGTTTATCCCAAATTATTAGAATTCCAGCATGATTTCTATCTAAGTAAATAGGATTGCTACCATGGTGAACTCGGTGATGAGAAGGGGTATTAAAAAAAAACTCTACCCATTTAGGCATTTTTTGTATTAATTCGGTATGAATCCAAAATTGATATAGCAAACTAATACTCATTTGAAAAATGATCATTCCAGGATGAAATCCAATTAGAGGAAGCCATAGCCAAAAAATGAAACTATAAAAACCCCCTGTCCAAGTTTGTCGTAAAGCAGTGCTTAAGTTATAGTGCTTGGAAGAATGATGAACAACGTGAGACGCCCAAAAAAATCTATTTTCGTGAGAAGTCCTATGAAACCAATAATACGAAAAATCATCTAAGAAAATCAAAATTATAAAACTCCACCAAGTTATAGGAACTGTAAATATTCGAAAGTTTTCATATACATAATACAGAGCCGCAAAAACAAATAACTTACTTACAAAGCCAATAAAAACATTTCCTAAGCCCATTGCTATAGATGAAAAAGCGTCTTTTGTTGAGTATACTTTTATATTTTTACCAGAGGCAACAAAAAACTCTAGTAGCATCGCCAAAAGAAAAAAGGGGATTGCATAAACTATAATAGGTGGAAAATTTGGCATTTTTATTAGGTTTTAAAATCCTCTTTCTTTTTGAAGCTGTTCATAAGCCTCTTGTACTCTTCTAAATTTTTGTTCTGCACCTTTTCTGTATACTTCATCCATATGCTGCAACTTATCTGGATGATATTTTTTTACCATAGTTCGGTAGGCTTTTTTAATCTCTGTAGAGGAAGCTGTTTTTTCGATTTCAAGAATTTTATATGCACTATCCGGATTGTTAAAAAACATGGCCTTAATACTTTCAAAATCTCTTAAGTTAACTGCCAAATAATTTGCAATTAAATTAATTTCATTTACCTCCGATTCACTTACATGTCCATCCGCATTAGCAACACTAAATAAAAAGTGTAATATTTGTAAACGAGGTTCATATCGCATTCGACTTCTTAAAAAAGAAGAAATTTTTTGAGCAGATAATTGCTTCTTTTTAACCTCTTCGTTAAAAACTTTAAAGATCGCATTTGCATTTTCCTTGCCATAAGCTTGAACAAAATATTTACGCACAAAATCTAACTCCTTTTGATTTACTATACCGTCAGCTTTTATAACAATAGAGGCTAGAGATAATAAATTAAGCTCAAATTCAGCAGATGAAACACCTCGCTTGGTTTGGGTAAAAATAGTTCTAGCGCTACTATTTTTTATATTTCCTTTCTCAAAGAAACTCCCTATTAAAAAGCCTATAATTGCACCAGGAAATCTAAAAAGCGAATAACCTACTATTGCTGCAAACCATCTAATCATACTCTTTTATCTAATTACTTTTTTAAACTACAAAGATAGCAAACCAAAAATTTTGGAACCTTAAATTCATTATTAAAGAATTCCCAAAGTTAAATTAAGCTATTAATTAATTTTTTTAATTAGTTATCTTTGTAAAAATTAATTTTACAATTAAAATCAATAAAAAATGTATCCACCAGAATTAGTAAAACCAATGCGTGAAGACCTTACAAAAGTTGGGTTCACAGAATTATATAATGCTGAAGATGTCAATAACACTTTAAGTAAGTCAGGAACTACTTTAGTAGTAGTAAACTCTGTTTGTGGATGTGCTGCTGCCAATGCTAGGCCGGCCGCAGTAATGTCATTACAAAATGAGAAAAAGCCTGACCAAATAGTAACTGTTTTTGCTGGAGTAGATAAGGAAGCGGTAGATGCTGCTAGGGAGCATATGATTCCATTTCCACCAAGCTCTCCTTGTATGGCTTTATTTAAAAACGGAGAATTAGTTCATATGCTTGAACGACACCACATAGAGGGTCGCTCAGCAGATATGATTGCTGATAATTTAAAGGAAGCATACAACCAAGTTTGTTAAAAATTATGCCCGCTACAGCGGGCTTTTTTATGAAACGTATTTTCCATTTCCTAAGTTACCCGTTTACTGTTTTATTTTATCTAATATTTGGATTTTGCCTAGTTTTTTTTCATGGAATTCAATGGGTTGCTCTGAATTTTTTTGGATATCAGGCGCATAAAAAAAGTGTGGATATTCTAAACTTACTTATTTTACTTTGTCTAAAATTATTAGGCACTTCATTTGAGTTTAAAGTACCTAAAAATATTCCCCAAGACATTCCTATTATAATTGTTTCTAATCATCAGAGTTTGTGGGATATTCCTCCAATTATATGGTTTCTTCGAAAACTTCACCCTAAATTTGTCTCAAAGTTTGAATTAGGGAAAGGAATTCCATCAGTGTCTTATAATTTAAGACACGGTGGATCGATACTTATAAAACGAAATAATGCCAAACAAGCTCTTTCTGAAATGATTAAATTTTCGGACTATCTTTCAAAAAATAATAGAAGCGGCGTTATTTTTCCAGAAGGAACTCGAAGTCGAAAAGGAGAAGCAAAGCGATTCCAACGAAAAGGTTTAGAGTTATTATTTAAAAAAATGCCAGAAGCGCTGGTATTACCATTAACTATAAATAACTCTTGGAAATTACAACGTTACGGAATGTTTCCTATGCCTCTAGGGATAAAAATAAAATATACACTGCACCCTTTAATGAAAGTTTCAGATTTTGAATCGGATGTGCTTATCGATAAAATAGAGATGCAAATTAAATCTGATATATTACCAAAATGAATACCAATACAGTAAAAAAAATAGTCGACAGCGGCACTATTTTATAGAACAGTTTTTAAAAAATTCTATGGTGAATGGGGAGGTGAATTTTAATTATTCTCCTTTAAAAATAGCCTTTCTTTTTTCTAAAAAAGCAGTTGTTCCTTCTTGAAAATCTGCAGTTCCGAAGCATTCCCCAAATTGAGACACTTCTATCTTATAGCCATTTTGACCATCCTTATATCCCGCATTAATTGCTATAATTGCAGAAGAAATAGCAACCGAAGAATTTCTTATTATTTTTGAAGCAATTTTCTGAGCTAATGGTAATAATTCTTCTTGGGTAGTAATATGGTTTACTAATCCATAATTTAGTGCAGTTGAAGCATCAATCATACCCGCTGTCATAATCATTTCCATTGCCCGCCCTTTTCCTACTAACTCAGGTAATCGTTGGGTCCCTCCATACCCTGGGATAACCCCCAAAGACACTTCTGGAAGTCCCATTTTAGCCTGATCACAAGCCACTCTAAAATGTGCAGCCATAGCTAATTCTAAACCTCCTCCAAGTGCAAATCCATTGATAGCCGCAATAACTGGAGTGGATAAATGAGCTATAAAATCAAAAAGTAACGTTTGCCCTTCCAAAGCTAAATTTTCTGCCTCTGAAACAGAAAAATCTACAAATTCACTAATGTCAGCACCAGCAACAAAAGCTTTTTCTCCACTACCCGTAATAATAATGACTTTTGTATTAGTATTTTCTTCTGCATGTTTAAAAGCTATGTGAAGCTCCTGAATAGTTTCCTTATTTAAAGCATTGAGTTTTCTCGGCCTATTGATGGTTATTATTGTTATATTATTTGAAGTTTCTGAAAGAATATTATTGAATTTCATAATAGATGATTTTTAGTTTCAATTTTATTAAAGGGCAAGGCAAATTTACAAAACACGCATTTAATCGAGAGGTATTTTTACTGTAAAGGTAGTTCCTCTTTCAACGTTTTCCGTAAAATTTATATCTCCTCCATACGTTTCTACAATCTTTTTTACCATTGCTAACCCTAAGCCCATTCCACTGGTTTTAGTAGTAAATTTAGGCTCAAAAACCTTCACCTTATTCTCTTCTTTTATTCCAATCCCATTATCCATTACCGTAATCATGGCAAAGGAATCTTCTTTATAAACATTCACTTTAATGCTTGGAACTTCAGGTTGACTTTCGTTAATAGCTTGAATACTATTTTTTATTAAATTAGTAATTACTCTTATCAATTGAGTCCTATCAAATTTAATAGTGATTTCGCTATGATCTGAATTGAAATAAATATAGTTTTCATTGAAAATGTCTAAGGTAAGTTTTGTGATCTTTACAATATTGACTGTTTCATCTTGCTGTGCAGGCATTTTTGCATAGGTCGAAAATGCTGATGCAATAGAACTCATAGTATCAATTTGCTGAATCAGACTGTGGCTATACTCTTTCATTTTATTTATAATATCTGGATCTGTAGGGTCAAATTTTCGTTCAAAGCTCTGAACTGTTAATCGCATAGGGGTTAATGGATTTTTTATTTCATGAGCTACCTGTTTTGCCATTTCTCGCCATGCTGCTTCACGTTCATTCGAGGCCAATTTAGTAGCACTTTTTTCAAGTTCATCAATCATTTCATTGTAAGCCTCTACTAAAGTTGACACTTCTTGTGACTGAAGAGGAATTAATATTTTTTTATTTTGTTTATCTAACCTCGTTTCCTTTATGGTGCTTGAAATTGAGTTTAGAGAACGGGTAATGTACTTAGATAAAAAGTAAGCTAAAATAATCGCGAACATCAACATTAGTATATAAGCAAACCCTAGACGCCACAAATATTCTTTTAGTTCGTAATTTAAAAATTCATCATCTTCAAAATAGGGTATATTTAATATCGCAATAGGCTTAAATTGATGGTCTGTTATGTAAGTAAAAGAAGATTGGTATTCTAATTTGTTTTCTATAAACCTCTCAATGAAATGTTTGTCTGTAGATTTTTTTAGACCTTCAAGTACCTGACTTGAAATTTTAGAAGACGTTGTGTCTTTAATAATTGAGGCTTTTGAAGAAATCAGAATATTTCCTTCGAGATCGTATAAAAAAAGATCAATTTTATGGATATCTTTAATCTCATGTATTTTATTTTTAAAAATTAACGCAATCTTATTTGTCTCTACTGCATAGGTAGTATTTTTGATTACATAGTCAATATTTTCTCGTATAGCCGTTTCTTTTCTAATTAGACGTTCTCGATGATAATCGTTTGTGTTTTCACGATATTGAAAAACCGTTACTACTACTATAAGTACAGATGCCCCTATAACTAGGAGTATCATTGATAAAAATATTCGAGATCTTAAAGACCTATTTAAAAAACCCATTTATTTTAATTAGTATATTTTTCAATCGTCAATAAAAAGAGAATAATTAGTATCCTATTCTACTAACAAATAAATTTATTAAATATATGGAATTTTATGTCTTCTCAGTAATGTGAAACTTTTAAGTAAAAACTAAACTTGGTAATCTAAAGGCTTGATAACTTTTAAGTCCTTATTCTTATAAGGAATTTCACCTAAAATATATTCAATGGCTTCAATTCTTGCCTTTGTTTTTTTGTTAGCTTTAATAACCTTCCAGGGAGCAATTGAAGTATTCGTTTTTTTAAACATGCTGTCCTTATACTCTGTATAATCATCCCAAAGTTCTAGTGCTTTTTGATCGATAGCACTAAATTTCCACCTTTTAATGGGGCTTTCGATCATATCTTTAAATCGTTTTTCTTGTTCGTTTTTAGAAATCGAAAAATATAATTTTATTAAACGAACACCTGATTCACTAATCATTCTTTCAAAATCATTTACTTGATTCATGAATGTTTGATACTCCTTTTGAGTACAAAAATCATTTACAGGTTCCACAATTGCTCTATTATACCAACTTCTATCAAAAAAAATCATCGTTCCTTCCATTGGTAATAAGTTAATATAACGCTGAAAATACCATTGACCCCTTTCTTCCTGGGTTGGTTTGGGCAAAGCAACTACTTTAAACTCTCTTGGATTTAAATGCTCGGTGACTCTCCTAATAGCTCCTCCCTTACCTGCTGCATCTCTTCCTTCAAAAACAAAAACTATTTTTTCATTATTTTTTTTGACCCATTTTTGAAGTTTTATCAATTCTTCTTGCAATTGCTTTAATCTATTTTCATAACGCATATATCTTAAAGCTCTTGTAATATTGACCTTATCCTTTGCCAACAATAACTTTAAACCTCTTTTTTTATTTAAAAGCTTGATATCTTTCTCTGTAAATTTATCTTTCATTTTTATCGCATTTTTTTGAGGTGCTATGATAACGATGAACAATATTTGGGTCAGGTAGAAGAGTTACTCCTGAGCTACCTTTACCATGATAATCAAATCTTGAAAGCACATGTCTCAAACTTTCTAATCGAGCTTCTTTTTTATTGTTTGTTTTAATAATTACCCATGGGCTAAAAGTAGTGTGTGTATGAGTAAACATCTGGTCTTTATAATGTGTATAGTCATCCCATTTATTTTGTCCTTCCTTATCAACTTGACTGAATTTCCACTTTTTTAAAGGACTTTGAAGACGAGATTCAAATCTTCTTAGCTGCTCATCTTTGGTCACTGAAAACCAAAATTTAATTAATATAATTCCATCCTCATAGAGCATGTGTTCAAATTCAGGGACTTGAGTCATAAATTTATTGTACTGTTTTTTGTTACAAAAACCCATTACGGGCTCAACTACCGCTCTATTGTACCAGCTTCTGTCAAAAAAAACAAGCTCGCCAGGATTTGGCATTTCTTTTATATATCTTCTAAAATACCATTGCCCTTGTTCTACTTCTGTGGGTTTAGATAAAGCGACTACGCGCCTTGCTCTTGGATTTAGATGTTCGGTCATCCTTCTAATAGCACCTCCTTTTCCTGAAGCATCTCTACCTTCAAATATAATACAAACTCTTTTTTTGTTTTTAGTTACCCATTCCTGAAAATTTACCAATTCGGATTGTAATTTATAAAGGTGATCCTTGTATTCTAAATCGTATAAAATTTTCTCTAGCTTAGCAGATGAGCTAGAAGACTTTATTAGTTTTAAAAATTGTTTTTTAGTAATATCTCCATTTTCAAGAGATAAAAAATTATCAATCGTTAACATAAGCTAATCTTGTTGATGTAAATGTCTGAATTTTTTGACAAATAAAAACTTAGATGACTTATTATTCTTTTTTTTGTTAAAAAAAATATAGAATTAATGTAAAATAAATTCAAAAAACAATATTATTCTTATTTAGATTGATTAAAATAGTTTATAAAAAAATACTTACGGTTTAATGTCCTTTATCTTTAATTGTAAGCTAACATTTCCGTTCCATTCATTTTCATCGATAGTGTATGCAGCCTTAAATAGTTTTTTATTTTTAATGACCTCTATTTGATCTCCCAATCCAAAACCAATACCTGCAATTTTTCCTTTTCCAAACTGTATTGCCATACATCGTAGGTGTGTTTTATCTTCACCTACTTGTTTTCCAAATCCAGTATCATTTAAATCCTCAGACATAAAAACAGGTGTCATATTTCCAGGGCCAAAAGGTGCAAACTGACTTAAAATTCTATAAAATTTTGGAGTGATGTCAGAAAGACTAATTTGTGCATCGATAGTAATTTCAGGTATAAGCATTTGTTGGTCAATAGTTTCTTTTACTACCTTTTCAAACTGTTCTTTAAAATCTTTATACTTTTCTGGTTTTAAAGTTAATCCGGCAGCATATTTATGACCACCAAATTGCTCTATATATTCTGAACATTTTTCTAAAGCACTGTAAACATCAAAGCCTTTCACACTTCTAGCAGAAGCTGCTAGCCTTTCACCGCTTTTTGTGAAAACCAAAGTAGGGCGATAGTACGTTTCTATAAGTCTAGAGGCAACAATACCAATCACTCCTTTATGCCAATTCTCATCATAAACGACAGAGGTAAATCTATCTTGTTCCTCATTTTCTTCAATTTGAGTAAGTGCTTCAATGGTAATTCGTTTATCTGCATCTCGTCGATCGGTATTGTAAGTATCTATGTCAATAGCATATTCAGCTGCTAAATTAATATCTGTTTCACATAGTAACGTAACCGCATGATTACCGTGTTTCATTCTTCCAGCTGCATTAATTCGAGGAGCGATAATAAACACCACATCCGTTATAGTTAGTTTTTCTTTTTTTACTTGTTTTAAAATAGCTTCAAATCCTGGACGAGGATTTTCATTTATAACTTTTAATCCATGATAGGCAAGTATTCTATTCTCTCCTACTATCGGCACAATATCCGCTCCAATAGCGGTTGCTACTAAATCTAAATACTGCACTAAATCATTGATAGTTGCTCCTTTTTGGGATGCCAATGCTTGTATGAGTTTAAAGCCTACTCCACAACCACATAATTCTTTAAAGGGATACTCACAATCTTCTTGTTTAGGGTCTAAAACTGCCTTTGCTTTCGGAATTTCAGTTCCTGGTCTATGATGATCACAAATAATAAAATCAACACCTTTTTTAGTAGCATACGCTACTTTTTCAATGGCTTTAATACCACAATCCAAAGCAATGATTAAACTAAAATTATTGTCTTCAGCAAAATCAATTCCTTTATAAGAAATACCATAACCTTCCTCATATCTGTCTGGAATGTAGGTGGCAACATTTGGATAAAATGACAATAAGTAAGAAGACATTAAAGCAACACTTGTTGTCCCATCTACATCGTAATCTCCATACACTAATATATTTTCTTGATTTTTGACCGCATCTTTAATTCTTGAAACTGCTTTTTCCATATCCTTCATTAAAAAAGGATCATGCAAGTCATTTAAATCGGGTCTAAAAAAGTTTTTAGCTTCTTCAAAAGTCTCAATCCCTCGTTGCACAAGTAAAAAGGAAGTCGTCGAATCTACTGCTAACTCCTTAGATAAATGAGCAACTTTACTTGAATCTGGTTTTGGTTTTATCGTCCAACGCATAAAAGCATTAAATTAGGATTAATCTTTTAAAAGGGAAGTTATAGGTAAAAATAAATAGAAAAATAGTATTCTTTATAAAAATTTAAAAAATAAATAGAACGCTTATTGTTTAACTTGTTCCGCCAACTACAATCACAATTTCTCCTTTGGGTGGCTTCTTAGTATAATAATTCAAGACTTCTTGTGCCGTTCCTCGTATTGTTTCTTCATGTATTTTAGTGATTTCTCTAGAAACAGATACAGGTCTTTCTGTACCAAAATACTCAACGAAATGGCTAAGTGTTTTAATTAGTTTATGAGGCGATTCGTAAAAAATCATAGTACTCTCTTTTTTAGCTAATAATTTTAATCGAGTTTGGCGTCCTTTTTTTACAGGCAAAAAACCTTCAAAAAAAAACTTATTATTAGGAAGCCCACTATTAACTAATGCGGGTACAAAGGCGGTAGCTCCTGGCAGACAGTCTACCTCAATGCCAGCTTCAATACATGCGCGAGTGAGTAAAAATCCGGGGTCACTAATCGCAGGAGTTCCGGCATCACTTATTAAAGCAACAGTAGCCCCTGATTGAATTTGCTCTACGATTCTGGAAACAGTTTTATGTTCATTATGCATATGATGAGATTGCATGGGAGTTGAAATCTCATAATATTTTAAAAGCTTTCCGCTTGTTCGGGTGTCTTCAGCCAATATTAAATCTACTTTTTTTAAAACTTCAATAGCTCTTAAAGTAATATCTTTTAAATTTCCTATTGGCGTTGGAACTATATAAAGTTTTGCCATTTTTAGTTGAAACTTTTTTGAATAACCGACAAAAAATGATCAACATATGCTTCCTTTTCAGTCCAGTTATAATCTAACCTTACTTGACTTTGTATAAATAGATGAGCTTCTTCAAAAGTGCTCATCGAGTTAATTTGAGATAACACTCTTAAGTAATCGTCTGTACTGTCATCAAATAATTGTTTTATAAAAGTTGTTCGATCATTTAATCCAATATGAAGACCTGAATTGACTTTGTCATTGATCAAATTTGGTGTTTCTTCAGCCTCTACCTTTTGTTTTCTCTCAAAAACAAGGTTATCTGAGTAAGATGCGGCAAATTCCTCTAAATCATTTTTTAAAGTTTCTTTTGATGGAATAATTTCTTTTAATAATTCTTCAATAGCTTTTTCGTTTTCGTTCGGCATATTTGCAACAATATCTTTAATTTTTTCAGTTAAGGGTTCTACCAGTTCTTCTTTATGAGGGGTTTGTGGAACGGGATCTGGTTCTTTAAACCAATTTTGTTCTCTATATGTTTTGGAGTCTGTTGCAGTTCTTTCTGGTTTTTCAAATTCAGTTTCAACACTAGATTCTATGAATTCTAAAATTGTTAGCTTTTCATGAAGTTGCATTAATGAGTTTTTTAGTTTGGTAATATCGATCTCATTTTCTGAACTAATAATCCCCTGAGCTATTGCTTTTATTTGGGAAAGGACTTTCTTCTTCATAACTTATTAAAATAAAGCAAATTTTATATTTTGTTTTTATAAATTTACACAACCTTTATGTAAACGTCAAAGAATTTAGTTTTAGTTTAAAAAAAATTTATGTTTCTTGAAAATACTGTAAATCAAAAAGAAAAATTTGGGTGGATTGAAGTAATCGCTGGTTCAATGTTTTCCGGTAAAACAGAGGAATTAATTCGACGTTTAAAACGTGCAAAGTTTGCCAAGCAAAAGGTTGAAATTTTTAAACCTGCTATCGATACCCGTTATGATGACAAAAGGGTAATGTCTCATGATAGTAATGAAATCCAATCTACACCTGTTCCAGCAGCTACAAATATTCCTATTTTAGCTGATAATTGTGATGTCGTTGGTATTGATGAAGCTCAATTTTTTGATGATGAAATCGTGAAAGTATGCAACGATTTAGCAAATAGAGGAGTTCGAGTTATTATTGCGGGATTGGATATGGATTTTAAAGGAAACCCTTTTGGCCCTATGCCAGCCCTTATGGCTACCGCTGAGTATGTTACAAAAGTTCATGCAGTGTGTACGCGTACTGGAAATCTTGCAAATTATAGTTATCGTAAGGCTAAGAGTGATGAATTGGTATTGTTGGGTGAAGTTGATGAATATGAGCCCTTAAGCAGATCTGCTTATTATAAATTAATGTTGCGAGAAAAGGTCAAAAATATTAATGTTCAAGAACCTGAGGATATTTCTAATAAAAAGAAGGCCTGAGGGATGCCAAAAACTACTGAAACAATTTTAGAGATAAATCTTACCGCTCTAGGTAATAACTATCGTTATTTGAAATCTAAATTAAACGATGACACAAAATTTTTAGGAGTTGTCAAGGCATTTGCTTATGGAAGTGATGCTGTTATTGTTGCCAAAGAATTAGAACTTTTAGGTGTTGATTATTTCGCAGTTGCTTATGTTAGCGAAGGTGTTAACCTACGAAATGCAGGAATTAAAACCCCTATATTAGTATTGCATCCTCAGCTTGAAAATTTTGAAATACTCATCGACCGATGCTTAGAGCCAAGTTTATATAGTGGAAGAGCCCTAAATCATTTTATAAAAATTGCTACAGAAAAAAACCAATCCAACTATCCTGTTCATTTAAAATTTAATACTGGTTTAAATCGATTGGGGTTTCATGAAGGTGAGGTAGATGAAATTGTTTCTCTATTAAATACAGCTACATCTATAAAAATCACCTCATTATTCTCTCACTTAGCAGCAAGTGAAGATTTAGATGAAAAGAGTTTTTCAGAGGCTCAAATTAAATTATTTACTTCTATTTCTAAAAATTTATCTACAAAACTTGACCTACATCCTAAATTACACATGTGTAATACGTCTGGGTTATTAAACTTTCCCCAAGCACAATTTGACATGGTTAGGTGTGGCATAGGCTTGTATGGTTTTAGTAATATTATAGAGGAGCAGAGAAATTTTACTCCAATAGCCACCTTAAAAACCGTTATATCTCAAATTCATCATATTCATAGTGGTGAAAGCATAGGATACAATAGGTCTTTTAAAAGTACAAGCGCTATAGTTACTGCCACTTTACCCATTGGGCATGCTGATGGTATCAGTAGGTCTTATGGTAATGGAAAAGGATGGGTTTGGGTTCATGGTAAAAAAGCCCCTATTATTGGAAATGTTTGTATGGATATGTTAATGATAGAAATAACAACTATCGATTGCAAAGAAGGGGATGAAGTAATTGTATTTGGAGCAGAAAATAGTATAGAAAACCTTACAGATAGTATCAACTCCATTTCATACGAATTATTAACTGCTATCTCACAAAGAGTAAAACGAGTGGTAACTCGAAAATAACTTTTAAGTTAAATCTTTTTTAACTTTTAAAAAAGTTTAGGTGGCAATGCCTTATTTTTGTTGTTGTATAAAGTTAAGGAGTAACCTTTCAAGTAAACAGGTATATGAAATTAGCAGTTGTTGGGGCTACCGGAATGGTAGGAACCATTATGATAAAATTATTAGAAGAGCGAAAATTTCCAATTTCAGAACTATTTGTTGTTGCTTCAAAAAATTCTATCGGAAAATCGGTTCGTTATCAAGATCGTTCTATCAAAATAATTGGATTGAAAGAAGCGGTTTTAAAAAAACCTGAAATTGCTATATTCTCTGCGGGAAGTGCTGTGTCTTTAGAATGGGCCCCTAAATTTGCCAAGTTAGGAACTGTGGTGATTGACAATTCTTCTTGTTGGAGAATGGATGTAACAAAAAAATTAATAGTCCCAGAAATTAATGCCTCTGTTTTAACTAAAGAAGATAAAATTATTGCCAACCCAAACTGCTCCACGATTCAATTAGTAATGGCATTAGCTCCGTTGCATAATAAATATAAAATGAAACGTGTTATTGTTTCTACTTATCAATCTGTTTCTGGAACAGGTGTTAAGGCAGTTAAGCAGTTAGAAAATGAAATTAAAGGTTTAAAAACCGAAATGGCATACCCCTATCCAATTCATAAAAATGCATTGCCACACTGTGATGATTTTGAAGAAAATGGCTATACTAAAGAAGAAATGAAATTGGCTCGTGAGCCTCAAAAAATATTAAATGATCAATCGTTTTTAATTTCAGCAACAGCGGTCCGAATCCCTACAGCTAGTGGACATAGTGAGTCTGTAAATATTGAGTTTAGAAAAAGTTTTAGG
>Ga0213862_10000356_pt1 | contig 20025 bp, 15 predicted proteins | sample PICome_7_FD_160092 | JGI IMG/M metagenome (GOLD analysis project Ga0213862, IMG submission 160092) | Coastal seawater microbial communities near Pivers Island, North Carolina, United States - PICO266 | ecosystem: Environmental > Aquatic > Marine > Coastal | place: USA: North Carolina... | reverse complement strand
GTTTTGTTGATGATAGTGGTAATGGTATATTCGACAACGACCCGATCGTGATGATCGATATGTTGAAGTCTGGTAAACTGGTTAAGGTTCCCCGTAGTTTCGGTAAAGCAAACATCAACCCTGCTATCCGGATCAAGGACGGAGTGGTTGTTGATGTGGTTGGGCCTACTGCTGACGGTAACCTTTTAGAGTCTAAGGTTGTTGATGCGAGGCATGTTAGCCCTATCGAACCAAACAATACGCGGGCAGCAATAATAGCTAGTATCCCATTTAAGAAAGCTGAGTTACCAGCAGGCGTCAAAGACTTTGACCCTCTCAATGGAGGCCCAAAGTCTGAGGACTTCGCTGATACTACTACAATCAAACGCCGCATCGGTAGATTTTCCCTTGAGTTAGAGAAGACGGGAGAAGAAGCGAACCGTAGAGTTCAAAGCCGTCTTGAATCAAACAGCGGAGAACTTAGTCCTGAGTTCCGTATGGCGGCACTAGAATCAGCCAAACAAGAATTCTTGTTTAACGCGCAGTTAATTAGTCTCCGTGAGAAGTTGCTTGCGAATCCTGCTACAATCATAAACGAGGTAGTCGCGCAGACAGGATCGTCAAATGTAAACCAAGCAGCGCAAAGATTGCTGCCGTTCATTAAAGTAGAATCTAATAATAACCTTACGGGTAGTGCAATCCTTGGATTGTTTGTGGAGCAGAAACTCCAGAACAACCCTGACTTCGCGAACAACGCACCACCGACCTTTGATACGTTACTTGCTAAAGCAGCTAATAGGTTTAAGTCTCAAGAAGAAACTGCTACCTCACTTAGACAACAGAGAGCGGCGACTACTCTTCCTTTCGATAGAACTCCATCTGAGTTCAGGAATCCTAAAGTAAGTGAGTGGATTGCGAACTTTGGGCGTAACCCTGAAGGTGATCTAGCGTCTCCGGAAGATATTAGCAACGCAGTGTCTGGAGCAATCAATACTGCGATTGGCGCAGTAAACACTGATCCCGACTTACGTAGAGCAATCAATAAGATTACTCTAGACCACGTCTTGAACGACGGCACTCCTGAGATGGCTGACATGGTTCAGACTGCGAGCGCGAGGGACATCTTCGGATTGTTCGCTTCGTGGATGTCATCTGGTAACGGTAACACCAGAGAATCAGTTACTGTGTTTGTGGAGGAGTTGGAGCTTGGGATCTACCCGTCTAGCGCAGAGTTCCAGAACGCATTACTTCTGGTTAACTTAGCTAACCGTTCTGATGGTGCTAGCTACGAAAACTCTGACGCCGTTAACGCCTACCGTGATCTGTTCAATGCAGGTGCTAAACAAGAGATCGATACTGATCAGGCGAGGAACACAATGATTGCTTTGACCAAAGCAGTCCGGACTCACCTATCGAGATCAAACATATCTTCTGCGGAGCGGTCATCCATCACGGCTCAGAACGAATCAGATATTCAAAGACTGAAGCTTGAGAGTGGTAACCCTGAGAGTGTTATTGAAGCCCTTAAAGATGTTTCTAAGAATTCAGATAACTCATCGCATAAAGTTGTAGCCGACTTGCTACTACTCGACACTGACTTCCTTAAGAAGGTTAAGTTTGTATTGGGATCAGCGACTGCGGACATTGCAGGCAAATACGTTAAAGGACTCGACGGTTCTCACACTGTATTCATTAACAAGACATCTGGCAACGGTCGCGGTCTAGTTAACACATTACTTGAGGAATACGTTCACGCGTTTATTTCTGACATTACTTCCGCTACTGATGCTCAGATTGAGGGCATGCCTAGAGGGACCAAGACTAGACTCAAAGCTCTGTCTACTGTTCTGACTAATTCTAGAACAGCTTACGCGAAACAGAAAAAAGAAAGCGGACCAGTCCCAGCTCTTGAGAATGCTCTTGTTGATCTCAATGAGTTTGCTGCTCAGTTCTTGTTATCAGAAGACGTTCAGAAACATGTGAGGAGCCTCGTGCCACCACCAAATAGGTCGTCATTCTTCTCCCGTTTCCTGACTAATATAGTCATGCTGTTCCCTAAAGCAGGGGCCAAAGATGTTAAGGAAGCTGTAAAAGCTCTAGAAGATGTTCTTGATGTTGGCAGTAATACTCGCAAGACGGCTCCTACTGACCCTAAAGTTTTAGGTGGTTCACTTGCCGGTAAAGCATTGTTCAGTTCACCAGTTACCAGATCTAAAGAGGAGTTACTTGATCTACAGCGCGAAGCAGAGAACGCACGACTTGAGGCTAATAATCGGGAAGTCGAGGCATTCAGAGAAGCATTCTTAGCGAGCGTTCCAGAAGCAGATCGACCTAAGATGGGTAACCTACTCAACTACGTTAGAGGTCTACTTCCGTTGGGTATGGACATGAAGATCACTACTGAATCAGGCGGGAGTTCTGCTTTTGTAACTTCTGACTCTTCAGCTATCTTTGTTAATCCGATCGCTATGTTGAAGCAGGCAGGTGATATCAGTGATGCCGCTAGCCGCGCAATCATCGGCACTATAATCAACGAGGAGCTGACCCACACCGCCAGCTTCAACGCCTTGAGTATGGAAGAGGTTCAGGCATACATCGACAGTCTTTCTGAATCAGACTTCGTTGATATCGCCAAAGCATACCACGGCGACAACGACGCTGGACTCAAAACTACATTAGCGCAACTAAACTCAGAAGACTCTTCGGTAGTCGCGGATGCCCGCTACAGAATGGCAGAAGAGAAACTTCGTATGCACCTCCAGAAGGTTACACGAGGATTTACTACTGAGGACGACATACAATTCTGGAAGTCTAAGCCGTCCTTATTGGGAATGCTAGGTCGCTACTTTAGGGGCATCATCAACCGCTGGGTCGCTAAACGTGAACAGATTGGACCCGCCGCGGATGTCGCACTCAATAAGTTGATTATTGAAATGCGGGCTATCGAAGTTGGGTTTGTCCGCCAGCCTACTAAGATGCCCTTCGACCCTGAAACCCCGATGAATGTTTTCCGGATGTTCGGAACCGTGAATCAGAACTTCGTTGCTTTAGCGTCTGCCTCCATACCTAATGACCCTACAGCGATACCTATAGAATTAAATAAAAAAGGCGACCCGATTTCGCAATCATACTCACTGCTTAAATCCCCGATGATTTTAGAACCGTCTGGAGACGGTAGGAAAGACATCGAAGCTTTTGATTTTGATTCACTCCACTATAAAGTTACTGGCCCCGCCAGAAAGAGGATTTCAGAAGCCGTTGAATCAGGGGCTGTTGGGGAAGCAACCGATAGGTTGGTTGAGGAAGTGAATGAAATGATCAAAGACCCTTCTATAAAAGCGGGTATTGGGTGGTATTCACGGATGCGTGTTGTTTTAAAGAATGCGCTGGGTGACCGTTTCAAACTTTTCACCCACCTTCTTGGCGCGACTTCCGCCCAGACCCCCGTCGAGACAAATTTCATTTACTCGATGGAAGCCTTAACCAAACTGGAGAATGGGGATTACGATTCAAACATAAAAAGTTATCTCGAACTCCGGTCGATTGCGCCAGAAAATTTAAGGGCTGAGATCGAATCGCGTGGGTTTGCTTCAGCCAGTCAACTTGAGCGAGCCACAACTCCAGCTAAATTAGCTAGACTTTGGATCGACCATTACAAGATTCTACCTACTCGTGACAACGGTAACTTGTATGGGGCTAATTCACTAGCTGCTCTGAAAGCAATGACTGACACATGGTTGCAAGGTAAGTTAACACCTAAAACTCCTCAGTTTGCCATGAATCTAAATGGAGATTCTTTGGAAGCTACGATTGATGTCTGGGCAGCTCGAACCCTCCGTAGGATTCTATGGGGGGATAGGGTAGAGAATTGGAGAATCCAACCCAAGGCTGAGACGGGAGTTAGCAACGAAGACTTCGCTTTAGGTCAGATTATTTTTAGAGAGGCCGCTAAAACCTTAAAGATGTCGCCTGATGATCTCCAAGCACTCGTTTGGTTCGGAGAAAAGGACGTATGGGACAAGAATAGATGGACTAAAGAAGTTGGAGCATTTAAATCTAGCTTTGATGAGGCGGCGGCGGTATTCTTCCCCCCTAACGAACCTCCCCGACCTCTCGAACATGGAAAAAATATCATCAAGTTTTTACAAAAAGAAAGGCTTATGCTTAGTAAGCTTGATGTTTTTGAAGACAATTCACCACAACTAAAGAAAGCAAAAAAAGAGTATGAAGAAGCTAAAAGACTCGAAGGCGTTGGACCTTATCTCGAATCGAGAGGACGCGAACCAGTTGCAGAACGCCGCACAACAATCTCACAAAGAGATGTTTCAGATGAACGAGATGGACGAACTGATCGATCAGGTAGCGAGGGAGATCTACGAGGAGGAGAAGAGCAGGCGAGACCCATAACTTTAGGTTCTGCTCCTGTTGACACAGAACAACCAACAGGAACGGGTATAGACTTCTCCGCAGTGGTAGACTTACTGGAGGCTCCTGTATACGAGATCGAAACCGGACAACCTAAGAACTTTATAATGAAGTTCTTAACTGAGATGTTCGCTGGTCAACTTCCAGAAGCTTTCCGTCGATTGGTCCAGAACCGTGATGCTTACAAGAGACTTACTGAGAGCAACGTCATTGCCTACAAGACTGAGATGGATAAGCTCATCAAGGATACTTACGGTAGTTATGATAATGCGCCGATGGAAATGATCGCACACGCTCAAGGTTACTATTCCGGTAACGTGGTTACTGAAGAAGTTCTTAACCGTATTGAGGAAGCTTATGACAAAAGCCACGCTGCGGCAGAGGCAGACCGTAAAGCAGGTAATATTACTGAAGGAGAAGCTGATACTTTAAAGTCCATAGCTGATAAAATCCGAACCAACGACACTAACAAAGCTTACGACGCTGCTGTTAAGGTTAGGGAAGCTGACCGTGATGCTGCTCTGAGAGACCTCGCTAAGGAATCACCTAAGCTCGCTGCCCATATTATTGATATTAGGGAGAAGCTTATCATTCCTCTACAGAAGAAACTCGTTAAGTCCGGACTTGATAGCAAGATCGGTGTTAAGATTTCTAAGACCGGAGGGATCTACGTGACCCGTAGTTACCAGATGTTCACTGACTCATCATACCTTGAGAAAGTGAAGACAGATCCCAATTATCAAAAGGTGCGCGACGCTGCTATGAAGTTCTTTGCGGATGAGTTCGTAAAGAAGACTACTAAAGATCTAGTTAACAGTGGTATGGACCCTTCTCTCGCTAAGATTGAAGCTGGCAAGATTCTCGAAAGAGAGAACCAAAGCAGTCCCCACAACTCTTATGGTCAAGAAGCACTCAACGCTTTCTTGATGCAGTATGAGAAAGGCGGTAGAGATTCAACGACCCTTGCTCCGAAAGACTACAAGATGATTGAGGACAATCTCAAACGTCGTAGAGATCTGCCGGAAGAGATCCGAAATCTTCTCGGCGAACTCGGACCGAAGTCCGGTATTGATTTGATCCTCCGGACTTACTCGACTGTTGCAACACTCACATCACAACAAGCATTCCTGAACCAACTGAAGAAATTCGGTGTGGACTCAGAAGTCATGGTCACGACAGAAGATAGATTCGCTACCAAAGAGAACCGCGACAAGTATAGTAACTTTGTTCCTGCAAGGTCTGGTGTTCCAAGCAAGAGTGATCCTCTTTCTGGGATGCACGTCTCACCTGAATTTAAAGAGGCTCTCGATGTTACGCTCAAAGATTCCTACATGATGGACTACGCCGATACGGCGGAGAAAGCTGTTAAGGGAATATTTGGTTTAGCCTCTAACCTAAGTGGTAAAGCAATGGCAGCTAAGACATTAGGTTCGATCGGATTCTACGGTCGTAACGCTGTCGGTAACTTACTGTTTGGAACCTCACAAGGATTCTTCCGCTACGATAAGATGATCGCTGCCATGACAAAGTCATCTATCGACGCGTTCACAGGAGCCTCTGGCAAGATTGATCCGGTGGTTAGTGAGCTTATCGGTCTGAATGTTATGGGAGATGAACTCCGTGCTGGAGTCATGAGAGACCTCCTTAACGGTAAGGTCACTCCTGAAGGCATAAGAAAGCAGATCGCAGAGTTAGGTGAAAAGACGAAACTCATTAAACTCACTAAGGGGCTAGCGTTTGTTGAGAAGAAAGCTCAGGATTTATCCGCTGCTCTCGACGCTGCTTACAAGGTCGCCTACTACAACCACGAGTTGAACATCTTGAAGGAAGCGCAAGCCGCAGACACAGGTGATTTTGCTAAGATGAGCGAAACGAGGATAAAGCGTTTAGCTGCTCGCAAAGTTGTCATGACCTCGCAGGCATACAGCCAAGCACCGCCAGCCGTTGCCGCATTCACTAAGTCTGGACTCGGCCTAGTATTTGCTCCGTTCATCCGATTCAAGATGGAGGTTCCACGAATCGTGATTAACACGTTCAAGCTCGCCAAAGAAGAGATCGATAGTAAAAATCCTGTTCTGGTTCGGAGAGGTATGTTGAGAATGGGTTCAATGATTGGGACGCTCGGAGTTCTTTCTTCCGCTGTTCCAATGATCATGGCCGCGCTGTCTGGCATAGGTGACGAAGAGGATGAGGCCATGCGTGCATCCATTCCGGATTACCTCAGAGGACATACGTTCTTCTACTTCGGTGAAGGTAAGAACCTGAAGTCGATTGATTTGACATATGTTAATCCTTACTCCCTCATAGTTGATCCGTTCTTACGATCGTATGAGAACATCCGAAGAGGAGAGTTCACTGAAGCGGGAGCTGCATTGGCTATAGGCTTTGTGAGAGATCAATACTTAGATGATCAGATTCTCGCAGGGGCTGTCCGCGATGCGACAAGGAACGTTAACCCATCTACTGGTAAACCTATTTGGAACAACGGGGCCGATGGTCCGGTTGAAGCGGGTTCTAAGATCCTCAGCTACATCGCTAAGGAAGCCTACGCGCCGCGACTCGGTAAAGACTTTGCCAATGGTTGGGCTACCGGAAGCCTGTCCGGAATGGTCGGCGAGATCGCGGACGGTGCAATGCCTGCACGGATTCACGATGTTGATCTCCAGAAACAGTATTCACGTTACTTGTTGGATCTGAACAAGAGATTCAACAATGTGAAGAGCGGACTCAATGCAGTGAAGCGGAACGCCCCGATGAGCGACGGAGAGGTTGCAGACATCATCGACGACAACATCGAAGACCGTCGCCTCCTTAACTACGAGCTGATGCGGATCAATAAAGGGTTCTCCTCACTCGGCCTAACCGACACTGATCTTCTGAAAGGGATGAAGGAGATGAAGCTCGGTCGCGATCGAGTCGCTCTGTTAAGTCGAGGATACATGGACAGACCATCGCCTAAATACATTATCGAGAGCCTACTCGATCCAAGGACCGATGAATATGGCGAGGGTCGAGCGCAGCAAATCCTCAATCATTATCGGAGCATCAATCGATACATTCCTATCCGGCCTATTACAGAATCTGAGTAGAGCTTGCGTGCAGTAAATGATGATAGTGGCCAGAGCCGCCGCGCCAAAAATAAGTGGGGAAAATCGTTCGGAAATTTCCCACTTATCGGCGCGGTTTCTTTGGGTCTAGGCACAAAAAAAGGAGGCAGGGATTTCTCCCTACCTCCTTATCGTTCCTGAAAGAACTACTACGTTGTCATTAATGACGGACGCATCCAATCAGGCGGGAAGCGTCTTGTCCATTTTAAATTTCGGAATATTTTTGTCCGGTAGAACTCCCGCACCTTATCCACTTTATCAGGAAAGAAGATATGGTCGGGATCGACGGGCGGGAGGCTTAGAGAGTCCATCTTCTCACTAGCCTCGATCAGCGGCAAGCTGTCTTCAAGGCAGGCAGGTTTCCGGAATCGATAGTAAAGCTCATGCGTTGCTGAATTACCGTGATCGACGACCCATCTAAGGTTCGCGAGACTGGCGCAGGCCCACCGGATATACAGGTCGTCACTCTCTGTACGATTCTCAGAGGCTTCCTTAAACACTTTTCTAGTGAATGAGATAGTTTCGCGGAGATGTCGGTCACATAGATTGCTCGCAGCTTCGTCGGGATCGGGGTCAGTGAAATAGATCATGCCCGCCTCCTTTTCTTTTGATCGGCCTGCTCCCGCATCTTGCGGAGGCGGCGCGATTCGGTCTTAACCATATTCGCAGTAATTACGATAAGAGCTAACGGGGCCATGAGGATCAGGCCGATGATTTGTAAATAATCCATAGCTGGTTTGATGGTTTAGAATGTGAAGAATATTAGTTCAAGGAACTTACGAGTGATAGTATCTAGCCCGATCCATGAGACTAGCGCGAGGGCCGGAATGTATAGGACCGACACGATTATTAAATGTTTGCGTGGAATCATTTTTAATTTGTTTTTTTGGTTTTATTGTTAAGAAGGATTGATCTAATCAATCCACCTAAGCCCTCGCCCTAAGGCGAGAGCAACGGTGGAACGACTAGCTTTCCCGATAGATCGAGGCGACTTCGCCGAATTTGTAGAGGCTTGGGTGATATCCATAATCGAGCCAGAGAACCGGAAGCGATGGTTCTTCAAGCTCCGGCCAGTCGGAAGCGAATCCATCGGTGATATAAACGATTCCCTTGGCGTCGGGCGCGTTTTCCTCGATCCAATTGAAAGCGGGCTTGAACGCTGTCCCCCATCCGCCGTGAAGCTCGCGGTCGATAGGATCGCCAGCGTTCAATTCCTCATGATGCCTGACGATGTAATCGACGTGTAAGACGTGAATCGTCTTCGGCGCGGCATCGGTTGAAAGCGACTCGATCTGATCGAGAGCGGAGGTGACGAAGGGATCGTCGTTCACTACCGATCCGGACGTGTCGATGATCACGACCAGCTCGCCGACATTGCGGCAGGATCTTTCGTCTTCCACTAGTCCGGTTCCGGAATAATGCGCGGCATCGATCCCGTCAAACTCGCCTCCGGCGATCGAGGAAGAAAGCCATTGCGAAAGATGATCTTGCCAGTCGACTTTCTGGAATTCGTTGCGAGTGTTTGCAACCGCTTTCGCGAGGGCATCGCTGCCGCCAATTCCGGCAATGTCATCCATTGCATCTTGAGCGGCGTTTTGCTCAATCGTCTCATTGACTGATTGATCGAATTCGCCGACCGTCTCGCCTTCCTTCAATGAAGGCTTAAAGAAGTCTCCGGAATGGATATCGGAAAGATCATCGGCCTTGCCGCCTTTGCTGTCGCTGTCGCTGTCGCTGTCGCTGTCGCTGTCGCTGTCGCTGTCGCTGTCGCTGTCGCTGTCGCTGTCGCTGTCGCTGTCGCTGTCGCTGTCGCTGTCGCCTTCTTCCGGCTCCGGCTCCGCTGTCTGCAAAAGGTAATTGTAAAGCGAAACGGCGTCATGGCCATCGCTTAGATCTCGATCAAGATAAGCTCCTTCAATGATCGGGAAGGGGACAAGGCCGACCGTCTCGCGATTGATCTGATCAATCAGGGCATTAACTAAATAGTCAACCGCAATGTTGGCCGTCTTCCGGTCGCTAAAGTCGCGGCATCTGAGCGGATGGCGGAGCATTGCATGAAGTGCTTCATGCAAGAGAAGGAAGGCCGTAAAGCCAACCGGATCGGCGGAGCGGGCTAGCTTGTCGATCCCTTCGGGATTCAGGAAAAGGGAACGGCCATCGGTCGCGCCGTAATTCGTTTCGCTTGTTTCCTCTATTGGCAACGAGAGAAAGCTTTGATATCCAAGCCCGCCGTATTGGCGGAGGCGGCGAGAGGCTTTTTCTATAAGTTTCTTATTCATTTTTCTAGTTCTACTATTTAGAGTTATTAGATCCCGAATCCGGCAAGCAATCCTTTAGCTTCGGATCTTACGGCCTTTGCCTTGTCGGCGTGAGACTCACGGGCGGCGGCGTCCGGCAGATCTTCCTTCTTAGTCGCGAGGCTTTCAAGCTTAGTCGCCAAGCTAGAAAGATCCGGCAAGCCAAGCCAGTTTTGCTCTCGCATATCGGCGGCGACCGATGCGACTTTATCAAGACGTTCCTGCCGGAGTCGCTTGCCGTCAATAAGCTGGTCGATCGTTTCGGTTAACTCGCTGATGCAAGTCCGGATCGGTTGAGCGTGTGCGTTCTTAAACTCGCTTTGCACCTTCGCATTATTAGCGCGGAGGCGGGCGGCGACTTCGTCGCTCACTTGATTCAAAACGTCATTACTGACGCCGCTATCGACTGACCGGAATTCCATATCGAAAGAGAAGTCTGATAGGAAATCCTCGCGAGTCGGCACGTCTACTTCGGCGGCGAGATTGCCAATCTCCGCAAGGCGCGACTGGATCAAGCTATCGTATTGATCGCCGATCTGATTCAAAAGGCGATCAAGATTTGAGCGGCGGGCGTCAAACTCTTTCTGGATCGTTTCAACCTCTCGCGCCTTGATGTAAGTCGCTCCGGCGATTTCATCGACGGCCAAGCCTTTGGCCAGCTTCTCTCCGGTCACGCCTTCCTTGCCTTTGCGGAGGAAAGGCGTCATTCCGTTAATCAGCTTGAAGGCTTCCTTGACCAGTTCCGATTTAACGACCTTAACGGAAGGCGCATTTACTTCTTTTTCATCGACTCCGGCACGGCGGCAGATTTCAGATAGTTGCTTCGGCAAGCTGCGAGTCAATGAAGGCTTCGCGGTTGAAACTTTGGCGATAAGGATTGAATTTAGTTCTTTCATGGTATTAGTTTTATTAGGTTTAGAGATTAGAGGTTTTAGAGGTTTAGGTTTTGGAGTTTAGCTTGTGAAGGGTGCAATTCTAGCGGGATCCCTGCCGCCTTTGCGGCATTGAATGACCAGCTCCGCATTTCAGGATCGAGTGGAAGTAAGATCCGCTCGATGAGAGAATCAAGCTTGCCGCCAGCAACGGCGGCGGCGGGATCCTTTCCGGCCATGTCAATGGCGCGGCGGATCGCACAATGCGCGATTGCGTATCGATCCTGCGGTCCGTGTGGCAACGAGGCCTCGCCCTTCAGGATTGACTCCATGAGCGGCAGAATCTTCTTGGCCAGTGAAAGGAACGCCGTGCAAGCATCGGAGGCCGACTGTCCAACGGCGGAGGCGATGACCAAATTTTGCAAGGCCGGATCGGATGGCCAGTCGGCGGAGGCTTCCGCCTTGATCAGGCCGGACCATTCGCGAGGCTGCGGATAAGGCTCGCCGCGCCAAGGCTTCGGCGGAGACGGGCAAAAGAAATCGGCGACATCGCTTCCGGCCTTGCCGCAATACGACAAGAAGGCGGCGATCGGAGAGGCGGCGGCGGCGGATCCTTCATGATCCCGCCATGATTTGACAGTTGGCAACCATTCAACCGTCAAAGATCGGCCAACGATTGGAGCCTTCTCAGTATTTGAGGCGGCGGCGTCTTCCTTTCGGTTGCCGGTTAGGATGACGAAGAGCTTCGGCGGCAACTCATGACTACCGACTCGCGGCATGCCGTCCGGAGACTTGAGGCCGTGGAAGAGGCATTGAATGCTTTGATCCCACGAAGCGAATTCATCTAGGATGAGAAGGAAAGGATCGTCGCCGACCTTATCACGGAGCGGTAGGTCGATCGGTTTGGTTCTCCAGCTTTCGCGGCTGGAGGCATCGGGCATTAACTGCCCGATGACTTGCGATGGCAAGCTGCCGCTGAAGTTTACGACCGTAACGCGATCGGCATCGATGCCAAGACACGGCGCAAGATCGGCGGCAATGGTAGTCTTTCCGGCTCCGGATCGGCCAAGGATCCGGAGGTAGTTTCCAGAAACCTTCGCAGCTTTGGCGATGGTTTCAAGGGCGGCAACCGTTTTGACGGTTGGAGTTTGGTTTGTAGTAATTGCTTTCATAGCGAGCCCAAGCTAGCGGGATTCTTGATGAAGTCGATTAAAATCAGTCAAATTCTTTTCTTTTTCTTTAATCCCTTATCGCTCAACCATTTACGGCGATTCTCTATCTCTCTCGATTTTCTCCCTATATAGTACAAGGTCGGCGATTCGGGAAACACTGTTCAAGGAAACACTGAATCGGGATTCGGGAAACAGGTTTCAAGCTGATGACGATCGACGCCGCCTCGCCCGCTCATTCTTCCGGAAGGTGCAAGCCTGATCCCCTTATCCCGATTCCCTGTATTAAGAAGGCGCATCGCCGGATCTTGATTCGATGATAGTGATTCGTGGCTCGGGATTCGGGATACGCCACCGGTGGGGGTCCGGATTTTTTTGCGTGTGCTTACATATATAATACAGTGTGTAGAAAAAAATTGACGGGGGTCTAATATATGGGTAGGATCGGGCATGGCTGAATACGACCCAAAAAAGAAAAAGGAATATTACCTCAAGAACCGAGAAAAGCGTCTCAACTACCAAAACAAGTATTACCAGAAGACAAAATACAGCTATTCTCGTAAAATGGAGATAAGCAAAGTCCTTGAACCAGAAGAGTATGGAGCGTTCAAAAAGCGTGTAAGTAGCTACAACAAAGAGTATTACCGTAAAAACAAAGCTAAAATTATGGCTAAACGAAATGCTGCAAAAGCGGCACGACTCAAATAAAAACTTTTCTCTATATACTTGAGTATTAATTGTATATGTTATAAATACGCAAGTAGTTTTGAAAAAGTTTTTCGCAGACCGCAAAAAAACAAAGAAATGAAAATACCAGAAGGATGGAAACCAATAGCTGGGGCGTCGCAATATGCGGTTTCGCCAGATGATTACGTGCATAATCTTAAAACAGGGAAACCAGTTAAGCGTTATTGGCACAATTTAAAAAATCGATCGCGGATTTATGACGATTATGGGGAAGTGAAGATGGTTGATCACACCAAATTGACCGTCGAGAGATACGAGCTACCAAAAGAGGAATATGTAGTGCTAAATGATTATCCAGATTATAAGGTAACGCCGTATGGGGCTGTGTGGAAGTACCGGAACTTAGGTAAAAGATATAGGAACAACCCCTTTATAGTAGGCTCCGTAAATAGAGGTAAGGGTGAGAAAGAATATGTCCGCCTCAAAACAGAAGACGGTCGCGCTCATTGGGTGCGAATGGAGAAGATTATGGAGGAAGCTTACCCCAATGATTGACATTGACTGTCAATTCAATATACTCGCCAAGTATGTCAAACTTAATTGACTTAGACGGCCTCGACTTAGGGAGCCTCGATGAGAAGGGTAAGCCTGTTGAAACACGTCTCAAGGATGTTAAAGCTGCTATTGGTATCTTTGCAACCTTGCTCCGCGCAGATGAGAAGTCCGCTGTTAACCGTTCTCGGATCGACAGTATGTTTGACGGTGTTGCGCCTTACAGCCAATCGCAGTTAGCGGCTAGTGGTCAGGGACTCAAGACCAACTTGAACTTTGGAGAAGCTCAGCGTCTGCTGGACATCTCTCTTTCGGCCTACGTTGACCTCTACAGCTCTTTAGAGAAACTTGTGGAGGTAAAGGCTACAACGGGCGAGAGAAGCGAGACAAAGCCAAAGGAGGACATCGTAGCGGAGGAGCTGACAAACCTCTTCCGCCGCTGGCCGGAGTTTCACAGTAGCTACCTCCGTCTTTGCACACAGTTCGTTAAGCACGGCGTAGGTATTGCATACTTCGACTCACCAGAAGACTGGAAGTTCCGTGTCGGCGGATTCGCAGATATCTTGATCCCGCGCCAGTCGCAGGCATCAGAGAACGCAATCGATATAGCAGTTGGACGCCGACAGTATCAGCTACACGAGCTATACCACTTTATTAAGAACGAGAAGGCTGCTAAGGCAGTCGGCTGGAACGTAGAAGAGGTCAAACGAGTCATGATGGAGAACGTCAAGACTTCGGGTCGCGCCTATACGTCCGGCAACACATACTCTGATTACGAGGCGTTGCAGGCAGAGATTAAGAACAACGATCTCTACACGGGCATTCAAAACCCTACTGTTGACGTATTACACTACTGGGTCCGCGAGATCGACGGTAGTGTGAGTCATTACATATCCGCTGAGTCTAGTCCTAAAGATTTCCTCTACAAGAAGGTCAGTCGCTACGGTACACCTGAACAGGCGTATATCTTCTTCACCTACGGAGTTGGTAGTAACGGCACTTATCATTCGATCAGAGGACTTGGCCAGCGGATCTTCTCCCACGTTCAGACAAGTAACAGGCTTCGTTGTCAGCAGATTGACGGCGCAATGTTAGCGTCTTCGGTGATGATCCAGCCAGAAAACCAACGCTCGTTGGATGAACTCAGCTTTACGTTCTATGGCGCGTATGCTGTGATGTCACCTAACGTAAAGATTGTCGAGAAAGCTATCCCTAACTTAGGCACAGCGGTCCAGCCAGCCTTACAGGATCTGACGCAGCAGCTATCGTTGAACACCGACACAATGTCACCGTATGGCCCGAACCAGACTTCACCATACAAGAATCAGATGCAGGTTGTAGCTGACATGGATGTGGCTACACGGATTAGTGGTTCAACGCTTAACCTCTTTTATTCAAGTTGGACTCGCCTGATGCGCGAGATGGTCCGCCGTATTGTTCAGGTTAAACGACCTGATGCGGCGATTAAAGATTTCTTCGACCGTTGTGAGAAGCGGGGCGTAGATAAAGAATTCATTAAGAAATTAGATGTCGCACAGACCAAAGCAGTTCGTTCCATTGGTAATGGATCGCACGCAAACAGACTCGTCTCGCTTCGCGAGCTTCAAGGAATTAGTGGGCAATTCGACGACGTTGGTCGCCGCAACCTTACTCGTGACATCGTTAGCACTCGTGTCGGTCACGACCTCGCGGATCGCTATGTTCCGGCGCAAGAAGATGACAGGCAAACGGTAGATACCAAGATTGCTTATCTTGAGAACCAGCAATTGCAACAAGGCCAGCCCGTTCCGGTTGTGTCGAGTGAGTTACATGGTCAGCACTTGCAGCTACACGTCCCGTTGTTGCAGCAGTTCATTCAGGCTATCAACGAAGGACAGGCAGATCCGCAGCAGGTTCTTCCGGCGTTGCAGGCACTTTACCAGCACATTGCTGAGACCGCCCAATACGCTGCGGGTGATCCAGCATTGGAGGCCGTAGTGTCGAACGCGAAGCAGATTCTACAGTATGCTGAAGAAGCGATCAACAACACCATGAAGGCGTTGGAGAAGATCCAGAGAGAGCAACAGCAAATTTCTGAAGAAGAGGGTGGACAACCCCAAGCGTCTGAGGTAGATATGAAGCTACAGAAGGCGCAAGTCGATATGCAGATCACGCAGCAGAAGGCTGAACTAGACATGGCTATCAAGCAAAGAAAGTTCGACCAAGAGCAAGCGATCCGCGACGCCGAAGCCGCCTTGAGGTTTCGTGAACAAGAATAATGCCAGCTAAAAAGAAAGCCACAGTTCCAATCAAGCTGGAACATTGGTTCAAAGATTTAAAGTCAGTTACAAGGCTACGGGAGCTACTGGACGACCCTGCCTTGCAGCAGGCTATAGCAATTTTGAAAGAGGCATCTGGCCCAACGGTTACGTCGTTGGATGCAGACCCGCAAGCGAACAGCCACAAACTGGCTTGGTATGCGGGTTACAGAGACGCCTTTAATGATCTGGAGAAGCTGACTCATCGGCCCTCCACCACAAAAACTAACCAACCAGACGAATGGACGCACCTGTAGAAGCAGCCGTAGAAGCCACCGAAGCCGAAGAAGCACCGACTAATGTAGATGCTTTACCTGATGCCGCTGAACCGACTTCATTTGAAGCCTCGTTAGAAGCAGCGTTTGCTAATCTTGATCAAGCACCCGCAGAGCCTGAACCGGAACCAGAGCCAGAGGCGGAGCCTGAACCGGAACCAGTGACTGAGGAATCGTCGGAAGATGTTCAGGATACGGGAAACGAGGTTCAGGAATCAGATGATCCAATCGAAAATTTAACGGAAGACATCGGCGACGAGTGGACCCCTAAAGCGGCTAATCGATTTAAGGAACTCAAGACTGAGTTAAAGACAAACCGTTCTGAATTGGAGCAGTTGCGCCAGCAATCTAAGGAATATGAGTCAAAGATTCAAGAACTGACGGGACTTGCTGAGAACAAGGACGTTGAGCAGTTACAAGAGAGGCTCGTTGAATATGAACAGCAGCAGGCTCTGTCAAATCTGGAGCAGACCCAAGCATACCAGCAGGCGGTATCGCAGCCGTTGGAAGCTCTTGTTGAGCAGGCAGACCAGATTGCTGACAAATACGAGGTAGATTCTGATGCTTTGATTGATGTGTTGTCGTTGGATGACCCACAAGAACAGGAAGAGCAGTTAGCAGAGCTTTTACCGAATGCTAGTGATCGTGATAAAGCTAAGATTTACCGGATCATGGAAGACATTGACCCTATTATACAACGACGAGAGCAGTTGTATGAGAATGCTGACGCAGCGTTAGCAGAAGCGAAACAGCTTGAAGAGCAGCAACAAGCTGCTGTAGCTGCTGAACAAGCCCAGTTGAGGCAGAACATCACTAAAAATGTCGTCGAAAGAGTCCAGCAAAAGTTGCCTTTCCTCAAAGGAATCGAAGGTCTTGACATGTCAGCCATCCAGCAGAAGGCATCAGAAACTGATCCTACTGTCCTCCATCCTGTTGACCATGCCTACAATGCGGTCTCAGCCCAAGTGTTCCCGACGGTTGTTCGACAGTATCTTGAGATGAGGAAAGAAGTTGAGGCTTTGACTGACCGACTTGCTGAGTATGAAGACGCAGAGCCAGCGATGTCTGGTCAGACTAAAGCACCAGCAGCCGGAGCCGGAGTATCAGATAGCGCAAGCTTTGAAGAGCGTGTGAACGCTGCTTTGGGTGCTGTGTGACCCCGTTGACAGATCGCCAGACAGTGTTAATATGCGCTTATCAGTTGGGTTGCTCTAGCCTTAAATAGTTCTAAACAACTGGTAAAGCACATAGAAACTCCGGTTGCTCTAGCCATTGCATAGTTCTAAGAGGTTCGCCCTAAAACTCTTTAGTTTCCGACCACGTTGGCTGGAAGCGCAAACCCTTATTTATTTAAAACAATGTCTAACTTTAATATTACTAGCGGCACTGCTGCTATCGACACTATTCTCGCTGAAGAAGCTAACCGCATCGGCAGCGACATCTACTCACGCACGCTCCACACCTCTCCTTGGTTGGATCTCACTAAACAGACAGCCTTTGCCGACGGAATGGGTTATCAGCAGACCACGCTCGTATATGATCGTGCTATTGCTACTACCGATGCCGGAGGTAATACCGCTGCTGGGACTAGTGCTTGGAATAACGTTGGAACCCTGTCTACAGGCAGTCATTTTAACGAGTCTTTGTCTGGTGCTGACGCCCAGCCATTACCTGATGCCGCTGACGACGTAGCTGGAGCAGCGGGTCTGGGATCAGAACAACGATCTTTTGTTCAGTTTGGTAAGCGACTAAAGAAGTATAACCTTGAGCGTGCCATAATCGAGTCCCCTCGTATTTCGGTTGAAGACCTCCGCTTTGCAGCACATCGTCAGGAACAGCTCCGTGCCATCATGGACATCATGACGCAAGTTACTCGCAATACTTGGGAGAACCGCTACCGTGATGAGTTCGATAAAGTAGCTGGAAACGTAGCATTCTGCTTGTCAAGTGCTAGTGTTATTTCTGGAACTTCTAACGTGTCAACTGGAGCTTCATTTGAAGGTATCAGCACAGCCGATATTGATCTTACTTCGGTTGATTACACGAACGATGGAGCGTCTAACGCTGTTAACCTTACACCGACCGCTAACATCTCAAATGCGATCCTTGATAAGGTTTACTTCCAACTTATCCGTGCGGGTGCTGGAAACAATGCTTATGGTCGTGAGAACGGTCGCCCAGTCTTCTCGATTGTCCTTTCTTCTGAAGCTTCTTACCAGCTCCAGACTGAAGCCGGATTCCGTGATGATGTTCGCTACAACAACGCTAAGGTCAGTGACCTGATTGCTCCACTTGGTATCGAGAAGTCCTTCCGTGGCTTCTACCACCTTGTTGATGATCTTGCTCCTCGATTCTCACCACACGCCTCAGATGGGACTCTAGATGCAGTAGCTCCTTACAATGTTGCTGGTGGTATTGCGACTCCTAATCCAAGTTACGAAACTGCCTCTTATGAAGCGGCTTACGTCCTCCACCCTGAAGTTTGCGAAGCACAGATCCCGAACCCACTATCTGGTGGAAACGGACTCAGCTTCGATCCTGTCAACTACCGTGGTAAGTTTGACTGGAAGAACATCGCTAACGAGGTTACTAACCCTGACGGAACCGTCGGATTCTTCCGTGGTGTTCTTGCCAGTGCTACCAAGCCCATCAAGACTGAGTTTGGTTATGTGATTCTCTTCAAGCGTGACTCCAGCACTCCTGCTGCCTAATTAATCTAGTTGAGTAGGGGTGGTTCGCTGCCCCTACTTAGCGTAACTTATATAGAATTATGCCAACACTAGATGACGCACCAACTATTGAAAGTCTCGTAGAAGGCGGTATCGCTGACGACGATCTTATTCAGATCTATGATACTTCGGCCCAGAAGGTTAAGACCCTCCGGTTCGACGACCTGATCGATTACATTGTGGTTAAGACTAACGCAACTGAAGCCTAATCCCGAATCACGTAACACTTAACATGAACCCCGTTACCTGTCTCTAAAACGGGTAGCGGGGTTCTTTTTTACAGAAACAATTATTATGGCTAGAATTGCACCTAGAAGACAAGCTCAGATAGTTAACGAGAAGCGTAGTAAGTTCAGAGAACTTTTCCCATCACTCGTTGCAGAGTTAGGGATAAGTGACAAAGAACTTTTCAGTTTTTTGAACGAGGAGTTTGACATCCCCCTTGTCGATTTCAAGAGGGGTCGGGAAAAATCAAGGGAGATACCTATGCAGTCGAAAGACGAGGCATACGATATTATGAAGACTGACGACTTCAGGGAAAAACTTGAGGATCGTTTCTCGGCATTAGAAGAACCACCTGCTGAAGAACCACCTGCTGAAGAACCACCTGCTGAAGAACCAAGAGTAGCTGCTAAGAAAGTTGATTTCGACAGTGAGACGGGTATGGAAGGGGAAGCTATCGATGATTACGGTCTGAGTGACGCTCGTGCGGCTGAAAAAGATTTAGCTAATAAAACGCGCCGAACTCTCAGAGGTAGTTATTTAACAGAAGATCTAAAAGCTGAAGCTGCACGTCAAGCTAGCAACGAGGGCATGGCCGGAGCTTTAAAATCTGAAGCCGCACGTCAAGCTAGTGTTTCTGCCGAGAAAGCTAGCAACGAGGGCATGGCCGGAGCTTTAAAATCTGAAGCCGCACGTCAAGCTAGCGTAGCAGCAGAAGCTAAGAAGCCCGTAACAAGGGGCGACCTTGACCCTGACATGCAAGACATGATGGGGACTACGGGGGTCGATCCTGACGATTACGACTTAGCTGGCGGTGCTGAAGAGCCTGAAGTTGATTACACCCAACAAGCAGTTGATCTGTTTAAGACGGTCCACGCTACTGAGTATGACCCTAAGTCCAGCATGGACAAAGGTAAGCTTGAGAAAATGAAGACGATGCTTGCAAAGCAGGGTGGTTTAGGTGATATGTCTGCCAACCAATTCGCTTTACAGGTTTATCGTAATTCCTAATGAACGACGTATACCAATCCGAAGATTCTCCTCAGCATGAAAATGCTGAGAAGGATCTGGAGATGGTCCAGCAGCAGCTTTCCAATGTGCAAGCTAATGTTGAGGCACTCCTGCAACAGTGTGGCTGCGGCTCGCCCAAGCTTTCAGAAGCGTGGGTTCAGTCCAAAGTGACGCTGGCTAATGATTATCTGGACACGGTCCATTCCTACGTTGTGAACGGCGGGGATGCCAAACCGGACGCTGGACAAAAAGATCCCGATAATGTAGGATTCGTCATCGCCGTAGAGAAGGCTATGACTGATGGCAGCAGCAAAACATAACATTACAGTAGGTCGCGGCGAAGATTTTTCGTTCACATTAACGATAGCAGGAACGCCTGCGGTTAATTTAGGGAACGACCTTT
>Ga0213862_10000352_pt1 | contig 20136 bp, 17 predicted proteins | sample PICome_7_FD_160092 | JGI IMG/M metagenome (GOLD analysis project Ga0213862, IMG submission 160092) | Coastal seawater microbial communities near Pivers Island, North Carolina, United States - PICO266 | ecosystem: Environmental > Aquatic > Marine > Coastal | place: USA: North Carolina... | reverse complement strand
AAAGGTGAACTCAATGAAAGTATTCATCAGTTTGTCGGTGGTTTACGTGCTGGTATGGGCTATTGTGGATCAAAAGATATTGCTACACTAAAAGAAACGGCACGATTTGTGCAAATTACAGCATCGGGAATTAAAGAAAGTCACCCACACAATGTTCAAATAACAAAAGAGGCTCCAAACTACTCAAGATAACTATGCGTTTCGCTTTTTTATTACTTACACTATTTGTATTTTCTTGCCAATTAAATGAAGTGTCTTCTGATAAGGTTGTTGCACGAGTACACAATCACTATTTGTATGTTTCTGAAGTTAACGAACATATTCGTGCAAATATATCCTCCACTGATAGTGCTTCCATGGCTAAAAACTATATAGATGAATGGATCAAAGAACAATTGTTGCTTGAAAAAGCAGTTTTCAACTTAAACCCTTCCCAGCAGGCTTCTTTGGAGAATTTAATTCAGCAATATCGCAACGATTTATTTATCAAAACCTACCAAGAGGAGTGGCTTAAATCTCGCATGGATACCTTGGTAACGCTTCAAGAAATTAAAACCTATTACAGCGAGAACAAGCAAAATTTTAAACTCCATCAAGATTTGGTTAGAGGGCGCTATGTACAGCTTCCACTTGCTAACTTTAATAAAGCGAGTGTGAGTAGGGCGTTGAGGAGGTTTAATGAGAGTGATCGCAACTATTTAGACTCCATCTCACTGCAATTTAACAGTGCGTATCTAAATGACAGCATTTGGTTCAGGCCACAAGCTTTTTTTAGCCGCATAAATAGGTCATCACCAAAGGAATATGATCGCTATTTAAAAAGTAAACGTTTTTTTGAAATAGAAGACTCAATAGACTTATATTTGGTTTTTGTGGAAGAGGTTAGACGTAGAAATGAAATAGCGCCTTTGTCTAATGTAACCCCAACATTAAAACAGATTTTATTAAACAAACGTAAGCTGGAAGCCATGCGTCAGTTTGATAGCGATATTTTCGAAGAAGCCATTAAAAATAAAACACTCGAGATTTATGAATAAAATAGTAGCATTATGTTGTTTGATGATTGCTGTAGTTGGTTATTCACAAGATTCGATTTCGCCAAAAAAACGCCTCAAAATTGATGGTGTTTCGGCAGTTGTTGGTGATTATGTTATTCTTGAGTCCGATGTAGACAAAGCCTATGTTGAACTTGAATCCCAAGGGGTTTCAACCGCAGATGTTTCGCGTTGTAACCTGTTAGGTAAGTTGATGGAAGACAAGTTATATGCACATCATGCTGAACAAGACAGTATTGAGGTTAGCAATGATGACATAAATAATTACGTTGAGCAAACCATTGATTATTTTGTGAGCCAATTTGGTGATATTGAAAAAGTGTTGGAGTTCTACAAAAAGAAAGATGAGCAAAGCTTTAGAGCAGAATTATTTGAAGTTAATCGCATACAACAGCTCTCACAAAGAATGCAATCTAAAATTGTTGAGGATGTTGAAGTTACGCCAGACGAGGTTAAGGTTTTTTTCAACTCCATCCCTAAAGAAGATTTACCCATTTTTGGTTCTGAGCTAGAAGTGGCTCAGATTGTAATTAAGCCAAAGGTTTCTATTGAAGAGGAAAAGCGAATTGTAGAGCAACTCGAGTCGATGCGAAATGACGTATTGGAGAACGGTTCTTCATTTTCATCCAAGGCAATCTTATATTCCCAAGATCCAGGTTCACGTTCAAGGGGAGGTCGTTATACGCTTGATAGAAAGCGTCCACAGATGGTCAAGGAATTTAGGGAGCAAGCATACCGCTTGCAAGAGGGTGAAATTTCTGAACCATTTAAAACTGATTTTGGATGGCATATTGTTACGGTTGATAAAATCCGTGGTCGTATGTTGGATGTGCGCCATGTATTGCTAGTGCCTACAGTCTCTAATGCTGCTTTGGGTGAGGCCCAAAACACACTTAAGCTCATCAAAAAGCGTATCGAAGATGGCGAAATTACTTTTGCTGAGGCTGCAAAAGAATTTTCCGACGATCAAATTACACGTGCTAATGGAGGTGTCTTGATTAATCCTGCAACTGGAGACACACGTTTTGAGCTCACAAAACTTGACCCACAGCTCTACAGTCAGATACTAAAGCTTGAAGATAATGAGGTTTCTATTCCGTTGTTAGAGGAAGATCGCTCAGGAAATAAAACCTACAAGATTGTTACGGTTACCAATCGATTTAATGAACACATTGCTGATTACGCTCAAGACTATGTGCGTATAAAAGATTTGGCCTTAAAGGAAAAGCAACTCAAGGTCATTGAAGAGTGGATGACTGAAAAAATTTCAGACACCTATATCAGCGTAAACCGCGACAATCAATCTTGTGATTTTGCCAACAACTGGCTAAAGAAATAAATTCTTCTTTTACTAGGTAGGTGGTTCATAGCCAATTACTTAATTTTGTAAAAAATTCGCCATGAATCCAGCAACTCGTTTGCTTTCTTTTCTGTTTTCTACCCGTTTAACAGCCATATTATTTATCGCTTTTTCTATTGCGATGGCAGTTGGAACCTTTGTAGAAAGTGCGCACAATACCACAACAGCTCGTATTTGGATATACAACGCATGGTGGTTTGAGCTCATGATGATTTTTTTCGTTGTTAATTTTGCGGGAAACATCAAAAGGTATAGCCTTTTAAAATGGGAGAAATGGCCCTTATTGTTGTTGCATTTGTCTTGGATTCTTATCATCGTAGGAGCTGGAATTACACGCTATATTGGTTTTGAAGGGGTTATGCCCATACGTGAAGGGGAGTCTACTCAGCAATATTTATCTGAAAAAACATATTTGTCTGTATTCATCGATGGCGAGATAGACGGACAACCGCGGAGAAAATTACTTGAAGACGATATTTTATTAGCTGAAGCTGCTAATAACGCCTTTCGATGGAAGAACGATTTTAACGGCATTCCGTTCGCTGTTTCTTATGTAGATTTTATCAGTGGCGCAGAGGAAACATTGGTTGAAGACCTCAATGGCGAGATGTATCTTAAGATTGTTGAGGCAGGCGATGGGAACCGTCACGATCACTTTCTTAAAATGGGTGAAGTGGCTAGTATTCACAACATATTATTTGCTTTTAATGCCTATACCGATGGTGCAATTAACATTACGCTAGACGAAGCCAATAATTACAGTATTGAGTCGCCTTTTGAAGGCACATACCTTCGTATGGCTGACCAACAGCAGGGAAGTTTGCTTGCCAATACTTCCCAACCCCTGATGTTGCGTACACTTTATAGTACTGCTGGAATGCAATTTGTGTTTCCAGACCCTGCAATGATTGGCTCTTATCAAATTGTTCCTGTAGAAGACAAGGAAGCCGCCATACAAGATGCACTAACAATACAGCTTACTGCCAATGGGGAACAAGAGCAGGTAACGGTTTTAGGCGCTAAGGGCGTTGCAAATTCCCCTGTTCAAGTCGAACTGGGCGGTTTGGAATTTTGGATTACTTATGGCTCCAAGCAAGTTGACCTACCGTTCTCAATAAGGCTCAATGATTTTATTGCAGAAAAGTATCCAGGGACTGAGAAAAGCTACAGCAGCTTTATGAGCAAGGTAACGGTACTTGACGATCCTACTTTTGACCACGATATTTACATGAATCACATTCTCAATCACAAAGGCTATCGCTTTTTCCAAGCATCATTTGATCCGGATGAAAAGGGAACCGTATTATCAGTAAATCATGATGCTGCCGGAACAGCTGTTACGTATGCAGGGTATTTTTTGCTTTATATAGGTTTGTTGGGCTTGATGTTTTTTGGAAAAACACGTTTTAAAAAGCTTGCTAAAATGTTGGAAGACATACGCCTTAAAAAAGCGGCGTTGACTTTGATATTTTTTTTGAGTGCTACTTCAGCTTATGCTCAGCATCAGCACCAGCCCCCAAGCTTTGCAATTGACTCAGTACTTCAAGCCGATGCTATGCCTGTCGACGAAGCTGCTAAGTTTGGTGCTTTGGTCATACAAGATCAAGGAGGGCGTATGAAGCCCGCCAATACTTTTGCTTCAGAATTGGTTCGTAAGGTTAGCAAGTCCGATCACTACAAATCATTAGATGCTAATCAGGTATTGTTGTCCATAACCCAGAACCCAATAATTTGGTACCAAGTTCCGTTTGTGTATTTAAAACGGGGAAATGACAGCATTCGTTCATTAGTCGGTGTAGGCAAAAAAGCCAAATACGCTTCTTTTGCAAACTTTTTTGATGCGCAGGGAAATTATAAGTTGGCTCCTTACTTAGAGGCTGCTTATAAATCCGCAACCCCCAATCAGTTTCAAAAAGACTTTATCGAAACAGATCGAAAAGTAAACTTGCTTTTTTCAGCATTGGAAGGGAAGGTATTGCGCATCTTCCCGGTGCCAAATGACGAAAACAATCGTTGGGTTTCAGCAGCTGAAGTAGATGAAATTAATTTTGTTGGAGTAGATTCACTTTATGTAAACAACGTATTGCCGCTATATCTAACTTCATTGCGACAGGGTAACACTACCTCAGACTATTCACAAGCCGATCAATTACTAGAGAGTTTGAAAGGGTATCAAAAGAAACATGGGGCTTCGATTATACCGACTGAAGATCAAATAAAGGCAGAACTGTATTACAACAAATACGATATTTTTAAGCGCTTGTTTAGTTGGTATATGTATGCGGGAAACTTGATGTTTTTTGTGTTGATTGCTCAAATGCTTTACGATGTGCGTTTTTTACGAGGTGTTGTTGGTTTTTTTGTGGTTGTGATAACGCTTCTTTTCGTGCTACACACTGCAGGACTTGCTGCTCGATGGTATATTTCAGGCCACGCCCCTTGGAGTGATGCCTATGAATCCATGATTTATGTAGCTTGGGCAACCATGGGAATGGGGCTAGCTTTTGGACGCAAATCCAAACTGACTATTGCCGCAACTGCTTTTGTAGCTTCCATGGTCTTGATGATTGCCCATTGGAATTGGATGGATCCTGAAATTGCAAACCTTGTACCTGTGCTTGACAGTTACTGGCTAATGATTCATGTGGCGGTTATTGTGGGGAGTTATGGGCCATTTGCCTTGGGTATGATATTGGGTGTTATTTCCCTTATTTTAATCCTGTTAACCACTGAGCGGACCGCTGAAAAGATGCGATTAAACTTGGCAGAGCTTACGGTTGTAAACGAACTGGCTTTGACCGTAGGCTTGATTATGTTAACCATTGGGAATTTTCTCGGTGGACAATGGGCAAATGAAAGTTGGGGGCGTTATTGGGGCTGGGACCCCAAAGAGACCTGGGCGTTGATAAGTATTTTAGTATATGCATTTGTCTTACACATGCGTTTGGTACCAGGATTACGCGGCAAATGGATTTTTAGTGTGATGTCAGTATTGGCTTTTGCTAGTATCATGATGACCTATTTTGGTGTTAACTTTTATTTGACAGGCCTACATTCCTATGCGAGTGGAGACAAGGTTATCACACCGAACTTTGTATACTATTCTTTAGCATTTATTATTATATTATCTGCTGCATCTTATGGGAAATCAAAAAAGTACTTTTCGAAATAGCCTCCGTTGGTGGTTATATTCTGTGGGTGGGTTGGTTCTTGTGGGTGCTGGCTTGAGCGTATTAGGTGAGGCTATTATTTCAAAGAGTAGGGGTGAGGCATGGTTTTTGGTTAGTACATTTGCGTTAATTTTAGTTAATTCAGGAATATGTTTAGTAGCGGTAGCGGTTATACTCCGTTTAAAAAAGAATTAATCTTATTTCTTTTTGGCGGTCTTCTTTATGCACAAGAGCAAAAGGGAGGATCCTCTTTTCCCAAAATAGACACGCCAAAACCTAATTATGGGCTGTTAATACCAGAAGAAAAGGTCGAAGATTACTCTTTTCTGGAAAGGTCTAAGTCGAATAATAACTCCATGATGGATAGTGAGGACTTTATTGATCCTGGAGACCGTTACCTTAAAAAATTAAAAAAAGATAGGCCAATACCCAATAATGTCTATTTGGGAGACACCTATTTAGGAGACATTAGAACCAATGCTTCTTATGCGCGAATTGTGTGTCGTGATTATGAATATGAAGATGGTGACCGTGTTCGAATCTCTGTTAATGAGCAGGAGGTTATTTCGAATCTATTACTTAAAAATCAATTTTTTATTTTAAAACTTCCACTTGTCCAAGGGTTTAATAAAATTGATTTTCAAGCCCTCAATCAGGGATCATCTGGCCCCAATACTGCCGAACTTCGGGTATTTGATGATAATGGAGCTGCATTGGCAGCACATAAATGGAATCTTTCTACAGGCTCCACAGCAACTATGATAATTGTTAAAGATGGTGAAGATATTATACCGCAATAACTGCTTAGAGTGCGTTTAAAAAACCATAAAAAGCAGGCTTTGGTTGTAAGTTTTCATCATAAATACACGGCCAATCTTTCATCTTAAAAAAGCGATTAATCCAAGTGTCACGATCGTTAAAACCCCAAAAGGTTATGCCGTACTGTTGTTCTTTTGGTACAATATCTTGGTACATTTTTACCAAATCTGCATATTTTTTAGCTTGGGCATTTTGCATTTCTTTTGTAATGGTACTATATCGTTCAATTCCGCCTCCTTTACTGTCGTCATGCGTGTTAAATATGAGATCAACCTCCGACAAGTGAATCTGCAAGCCAGTGTCTGCAGCTCGTTTTAAGGTATACGCAATAATTTCGTTAGGTATATCCATACGAATGTGCATTTGGAATCCAATACCAGAAATGGGCACACCACGTCTTTGAAAGTCTTCCACCATTTTAATCATGGTATTGAATTTAAGCGTGTCGCGCTCTATGTTAAAGTCGTTGTAGAATAAAATGGCATTGGGATCTGCCTCATGTGCATATCGAAATGCCTTCTCGATATAAGATTTCCCCATAGTTTTGTACCATATGCTTTCAGATCTAAAACCAGCTCCCTTTGTATTCAAGCCCTCGTTTACGACATCCCAGCCATGCACAACGCCTTTGTATTTTCCAACATAGGTTTGAATATAATTTTTCATAAAATTTTCAAGCCATGTCGGGTCTTTCTTTGCCTTTTTTTCAATCCATCTAGGAGTGGCACTGTGCCATATTAGAGTATGCCCAAAAAGCCTTTGGTTGTTGTTTTTAGTATAAGCGACTATACTATCCACCCGATCCCATTTAAAAACCCCCGATTTTGGCGCAATTTGATACATTTTCATATCGCTTCCTGCCGTATAGCTATCAAAGTGATGTTGCTGTAACGCTTGTAGTATGGTGTCCTTCATAAATGGCACAAAACGCATAGAGGATCCAATTGGGAACTTTGCTTTTGATTTCAACGAAGTGGTGTTGTCTTGTGCTATAGACTGAGTTATGAAAAGACATAAAATAAATGAATAAATGCGCGTCATATGTTGTTGTGTAGATGCTGTAGTACTTACAGTTCTTGATCGGTTACGTTCAGCTTTGGATGCATGATACTGTACCATAAGGGTGGTAATAATGCCAAAAGCATAGAGGCTGGATATCCAAATGGCATCGTTGGACTATTTTCGAGACTTTTTAATACTTGATATTTTTTTGATGCTCGGAAGTGATGATCGCTGTGTCTTGTTAATTCATACAAAACGATCCTGCCCAGAACATGGTCAGAGTTCCAAGAATGTATGTTTTGAACCTTTTCATATTTACCATTGATTTTTTTTCGTTTCAAACCATAGTGTTCAATATAATTGATGGTTTCGAGAAATAAGAAAGATATAATACCAACGAGTAATGCAATAAAAAATATGTCTAGTCCAAACAGACTTAAAACAGCACCCAAATAAAACCCTTGGTAAACGATGAATAGCAGCATATTGTTTTTCAATGAAAAAAAACGCGCCCCACGCTTTTTTAGTAACTTATTTTGAATGCGCCAAGCATTTCGATACTGCCCGATAACAGATGTCAACCAAAAATGATATAAACTCTGCCCTTTTTTTGCTGTTGCAGGGTCTTGCGCTGTTGCTACATGTTTATGATGGCCGTGGTTGTGCTCAATCGTAAAATGCATATACAAACACGGCAACAACAAGAGTCTTGTCAGTATAGTTTCAAGGCTACTTTTCCTGTGTCCGAGTTCATGCGCCACATTAACAGCATTGGTTGCCAGTAAAATGCCTAGAGCAAAAATGAGCCCTACATATTCATAAACAAACAAGCTTGAGGTTGAAAACTCGTAAAGCCCGTAGCCTAAAATCCCATAAACAATGGGTACGTTTAGGTATAAAAGCCAATCGAAAATAGGATTTAAAGCCCTTTTGGTTGTATTAGTGTTTGCGTGTTTGTTTTCTTTAATTGGAATTATGCTTTCAGCCACAGGAATAAAGACAAATACATAAGCCAAAGCCGTGTAGGAAGAAGCACCTTTAAAATAGAAACTGATTACAACACTCAAGGGAACACTGTACGCCATGAGGTATTTCAAATCTTTCATAGTTTAAATTTACAATAATCCTGCTAATTTGTTTTTGGTATGCAGTAATTAGCGCGATTTATTCGTGACCCAAACATACGGTAGTTCAGACTTTTTGAGTGTAATTAGTGAGATATAGAAAAAAAATATTCCCAGAAATAAAAAATTATTTTTGGGAATAATCCGTGACCTCGGCAGGATTCAAACCTGCAACCTTCTGAGCCGTAATCAGATGCGCTATTCAGTTGCGCCACGAGGCCATTTAGGGTTGCAAATATATCTTATTTTAACAATGCAGCAAAACTAAAGTGCACGCATTGTTATATATGTTCGCCAAGCCAATAACAGCAGTTGGCTTTTTGATGCCTTGCTTATGTCAACCTGCTTTTTGGAAAGGCTTGGTAATAAAGCTTTATTGTATCTTGCTATGACCTTGAAAAAAATATTTCCCATACCACAAAGGTACAAAACCTTGTGCTGCGTATCTTCGCAATAACGTATGAATGCATTATTACTTGTTGGTGGGCTTTCCCTCTTGCTTTTAGGGGGTGATTGGCTGCTCAAGGCTGCCGTGGTAACTGCTGCGCGTTGGCGGGTTCCTAAGGTGCTTGTGGGTATGACCGTTGTTTCTTTTGCCACATCACTTCCAGAACTCATTACCAGTATTCGTGCTGCCCTTGAAGGATATCCTGACTTATCGCTTGGCAATGTGGTGGGTTCAAATGTCGCCAATTTGGGTTTTGTCTTAGGGATTATTCTTCTTTTTGGCCGTATTCAAGTGCAAAAAAGTTTTTACCAATTTGATTGGCCCGTCGTTTTTGCTGTTTCATTATTGTTGTTTTTCTTACTTCACGATGGAATAATTAGCACTTCAGATGGTGTACTGCTGCTTTGTGTACTTGTAGCTGTAATGACTTACTTGATTAAATTTCAACCCCCTTTGGTGCTGCAGGAAGCACCACAAGATGTAGCGATAAAGTCTTGGTGGTGGATTAGCTTTTTTATAGCCCTCGGTTCCTTAGGCCTCGTCTTTGGTTCGCAATGGTTGGTAGAAGGCGCAGTGGGCTTGGCACGTACCTATGGAGTTAGCGAACGTGTCATTGGTGTTACGATGGTTTCGGTAGGAACGAGTTTGCCCGAATTGGCAGCCTCTGGTATGGCAATTGCTAAAAAGGAGCAGGGGATTTCTATTGGAAACCTAATTGGCTCCAACCTGTTTAATATCTTAACGGTTTTAGGCCTTACAGCTGTTATTTATCCATTACAACTTGTCGATCAGCAGCTTTTAGCTTTTGATATTTGGGTGATGATTGGCTTTGCAGTGCTCTTATTGCCTTTAGTATTTTTTGCTAAAGGACTAAAACTTTCATGGCGACAGGGTCTTATTCTGACTTTCTGTTATGCTGCTTATATGGCGCTTACGCTTTCGTAAAAAAAAGCATCTGATTCTCGAACGTATCTAAAAACAGATGCCTTTACAGCTAAAATTAAAAGTAAGTTTAAACGTCAGCAGACTTTACAGTCTTTATAATACGTGCAGCAATTTTGTACGGATCCGCATTAGAAGCTGGTCTGCGGTCTTCCAACCAACCTTTCCAACCTTTTTCTACGGTCATAATTGGAATACGAATAGACGCACCACGGTCAGAAACACCATAGCTAAATTCGTCAATAGATTGTGTTTCGTGATCTCCTGTAAGACGTTGGTCATTGTACGCACCATAAACTTCGATGTGCTCCTTTACAACAGGACGGAATGCTTCACAAATTTTCTCATAAGTTTCCTTTGAACCACAAGTTCTAAGCGTTGTGTTTGAGAAGTTTGCATGCATACCTGAACCATTCCAGTCAGTAGCACCGAGTGGTTTTGGGTGATAATCAATAGCTAGGCCATAGTCCTCAGCTAAGCGCTCTAAAATATAACGGGCGATCCAAATTTGGTCACCTGCCTCGGCAGCACCTTTAGAGAAAATTTGAAATTCCCATTGTCCAGGAGCTACTTCACCATTTGTTCCTTCTACGTTTAGTCCAGCATCCAAACAAATGTCTAAGTGTCGGTCCATAATCTCACGTCCAAAAGAGTTTTTTGCCCCCACAGAACAGTAGAACTGGCCTTGTGGCGTTTGATCTTTTGGAAAACCAAGCGGAAGGTTTGTTTCTGGATCCCATAGAAAGTATTCTTGTTCAAATCCAAACCAGAAGTCATCATCATCATCTTCAATGGTTGCACGACCGTTAGAAACGTGTGCTGACCCATCTGCATTAAGGACTTCGGTCATAACCAAATATCCATTTCTTCTTTCAGGGTCTGGGTAGATAGCAACAGGCTTTAAAAGACAGTCAGAAGACCCTCCCTCAGCTTGAAGCGTAGAACTACCATCAAAAGACCACATTTCGACATCCTCTAGTTTTCCAGAAAAGTCACTAACTACTTTTGTTTTACTACGAAGGTTGGCAGTGGGCTTGTAGCCATCCAACCAGATGTATTCAAGTTTTGATTTATTCATGATTTTATAATATGATGAAACAAAAATAAAATTTATAATATACCCACTATAGTGGTAGGGTATTTTTTTATAAACATTATATATATTTTTATAAACCCCTTAAAATAGAGGGGTTATAATTGCTAATTATGTAATATTCTATAATATTTACATTAAATTCAAAATGACAAAACAACAAATGTAATACCGCTATTTGATGTATATTTGTTACTACCTAAAACCTTAAAATCATGAACAATCTGCGTTTTCAAGCCATTCAGGACGCTGTCAGCCGCCTACCTAAGCCCTTTCATAATGACCAAATAAAATCTTCCCTTTTTGCAAGTCACGTCTTTACCAAGAAGGTGATGCGTACATTTTTGACAAAACAAGCTTTTGCCGAAGTCGATGAAGCTATTGAAAAAGGCACAAAAATTAATCGAAATATTGCCGACCATGTAGCCGCTTCAATGAAAGATTGGGCTATGTCTTTGGGTGCTACGCATTACACGCACTGGTTTCAGCCTTTAACTGGGGCTACTGCCGAAAAGCACGACGCTTTTTTTGACTTTGATTCTAACGGCGATAGCCTTGAATATTTTGGCGGTTCGCAATTGGTGCAACAAGAACCAGACGCGTCTAGTTTTCCAAGTGGCGGTATTCGCAATACTTTTGAAGCGAGGGGATACACCGCATGGGACCCTTCATCCCCAGCCTTCATCTATGGCACTACGCTTTGTGTACCTACAATTTTTGTTTCCTACACAGGTGAAGCTTTGGACAACAAAACACCACTGCTTCGTGCATTGAATGCAGTTGACGACGCAGCTACACAAGTAGCTAAATACTTTGATAAAAACGTTACACATGTAAACGCAACCCTTGGGTGGGAGCAAGAGTATTTTCTTATTGACAAGGCCTTAGCCTCTTCTAGACCAGATGTTATGCTGACGGGCAGAACCTTAGTAGGACACCCCCCGCCAAAAGGACAGCAGTTGGATGATCATTATTTTGGATCTATTCCTTCTCGTGCTATTAACTTTATGCGCGAATTGGAATATGAATGTATGTTGCTTGGAATTCCTGTAAAAACACGCCACAATGAAGTGGCGCCGAACCAATTTGAATTAGCACCTATTTTTGAAGAAGCCAACTTAGCTGTTGATCATAACGCACTACTGATGGATATCATGGGTAAGGTGGCCAGTAAGCATCACTTTAAGGTGTTGCTTCACGAAAAACCCTTTTCCGGTATCAACGGATCTGGAAAACATAACAACTGGTCCCTGTCTACCAACACAGGTGTTAATCTCTTGAGCCCAGGCAAGACACCCATGAGCAACTTGCAGTTTTTGACATTTTTCATCACCACCATTAAGGCGGTCCAAAAATACGAATCTCTTGTTCGCGCTTCTGTTGCTAGTGCAGGAAACGATCACCGCTTGGGTGCTAATGAAGCGCCGCCAGCCATTGTTTCTATTTTTATTGGTTCTCAATTGTCATCCGTCCTAGAAAATTTGGAAAATGTCTCTAAAGGAAAGCTATCTCCTAAAGAAAAAACCGACTTAAAGCTAAATGTTGTGGGTAAAATCCCAGAGATACTACTGGACAATACCGATAGAAATAGAACCTCGCCTTTTGCCTTTACAGGGAATAAATTTGAATTTCGTGCCGTTGGCTCCAATCAGAACTGCGCTATACCCATGACTGTTTTAAATACTATAGTAGCCAAGCAGTTAATTGCATTTAAAAACGAAGTTGACACACTAATTAAGTCCAAAAAACTTAAGAAAGATGACGCTATCTTTAATGTATTGCGTGAGTATGTCAAGACCACAAAAAACATCTTGTTTGACGGAGATGGTTACAGCCAATCATGGGAAAAGGAAGCTAAAAGAAGAGGGCTTTCTAATTTGAGTAAAACTCCAGAAGCATTATCGGTTCGTATGAACAAAGATGTGATTGATTTGTTTGACTCTGTCAATGTCATGAATGCCGTTGAGCAAAAAGCCCGTTATGAAATTCAATTGGAACAGTATGTGCAAACAATAGAAATTGAAAGCCTTGTATTGGAAAATCTGGTTAACAATCAAATACTTCCAACGGCATTTAAATACCAAAGCATACTAATTGAAAATGTGAAAGGCTTAAAAAAAATCTATGGTGATGACTTCTCAAAATACGCTCCTGTTGCTATGAATTCTATCGAGAAAATTAGCGGTTTAACAGATAAGCTAGCTACTGCTTGTACAGCACTTGCTAAAGAACGAACAAAGGCCAATAGCATGAGCAAGTTTGACGATAGTGCCCAGATGTATTCTAAAAATGTACTTCCGTTTTTTGATAAAATCCGAGAATGTGTAGATGGACTAGAGCTTATTGTTGATGACTCAGCCTGGCCATTAGCCAAATATCGAGAACTATTATTTTTACGTTAATATGACAAAAAACTCTTCCAGTGAGCGTTATCAAATGCGCGGTGTATCTGCAGACAAAGAAGATGTACACTCAGCTATTGAGAATATAGACAAAGGACTTTTTCCAAAAGCGTTTTGTAAAATTGTTCCGGATTACCTTGCTGGAGATGATGACTATTGTTTGGTGATGCATGCTGATGGGGCTGGTACAAAATCATCTTTAGCTTATATGTATTGGAAAAAAACGGGCGACCTTTCTGTGTGGAAGGGGATAGCACAAGATGCACTCATCATGAACATCGATGATTTACTCTGTGTAGGTGCTGTTAATGAAATTCTTATTTCATCGACCATAGGACGGAACAAAAACCACATTCCCGGGGAGGTCATTAAAGCTATTATCCAAGGATCAAACGAGCTTGTCGATGAACTTAATGCACAAGGCATGAAGCTTACTCTGACAGGTGGAGAAACCGCAGACGTTGGTGACTTGGTGCGTACTATCATTGTGGATTCTACCGTAACGGCACGCCTAAAACGCGATCATGTAATTGATAATGCCAACATCAAATCAGGTGACGTCATAGTTGGATTGGCTTCTTATGGGCAAGCCACCTATGAAACCGATTACAATGGGGGTATGGGTAGTAACGGGCTTACCTCGGCGCGTCATGATGTGTTTAACAAATCCCTCGCTGATGCGTTTCCAGAAAGTTTTGATCCATTGGTGCCAAGTAATTTGGTTTATACAGGATCTAAAAACTTAGAAGATGCTGTCGAAGGTGTTGCTGTAAATGCGGGTAAGTTGGTGTTATCTCCTACACGTACATATGCGCCGGTTATGAAAGCAATTTTAGATGCCTTTAGCCCTCAAGAAATTCACGGAGCAGTACATTGTAGTGGCGGTGCCCAAACCAAAGTGCTTCATTTTATTGATAGCGGACATATTATCAAAGACAATATGTTTCCCATTCCACCGCTGTTCAAAATGATTCAAGCCGAATCAAAAACAGATTGGCGTGAGATGTACAAGGTCTTTAATATGGGCCACAGGTTGGAGCTATACATAGCTCCTGAAAACGCAGATTCAATTATTGAAATCGCCAAATCGTTTGCTATTGACGCCCAAATTATAGGGCGTGTGGCTGAGCACCCAACAAAAAAACTTACCTTATCCACACCAAACGGAACTTTCGAATATGCCTAAGCTATTATTGATTATTGCGATTGTGGTTGGTGTGCATACGCTTTCTTTTGCTCAAGAAGGGGAGGACCTGTTTATGCTATTTGACGAAAGTATTGAAGCGCCACCCTTACTTCCAGAACGCATGGTTTTTACACAGCGAATTTTTTGGGGTGAAAAAGGTATTTTTAGAACTACAGGTGTAGCTCCCCTAAATATGGAACAGCGCCAAAAAGAACTTAAGGTTCGCCGTGTAATGCTTACCACTCACCAAGTACTTGGCTACGCAACTTTAGCAGCTATGGTTGCTCAAGGAATTATTGGTGGAAAATTATATAACGGAGACGACAGCTTGTATAGCCTTCACAAAACCATGGGTGATGTGGTAAATATTGGTTATTTTACTACTGCGGGAATGTCTCTCTTTGCACCGCCTCCACTCATCAATAAAAAGATGCGAGGGTTCTCATCAATTAAAGCACACAAAATACTCGCAACTGTTCACTTTTCCGCTATGGTAGCTACAAACATCTACAAAGACAAAAATCCTGAAATCCACAAAGGGGCCGCTTATACCGCCTTTGGAAGTTATGCGATGGCTGTTTTGGTTTTTAAATTTTAAAATGATACGTCACTTATTCCTCTTTTTACTTGTTTCTTCATGTTTAGGGGCTCAACAACTCCGCGTAGAAACCGCTGCATCAGAAATCACTTACGAAGCCTCACATGTAGTACATAATTGGTCTGGCACTTCAAAACAAGTCCAAGGCGTGGTTGTGCTCAAGGATGCTGTTCCTTCTCGCATGGCTATTGCTACTTCAGTTGCTTCGTTTGACTCTAGAAATGAGGGTCGTGATGCTCACGCCCTTGAAGTGTTGGAGGCTTTAGTATTTCCAAAAGTTTCATTTTACGCAGACACCTTTACTTTAGAGGACGAAACCCTTAGCATAACTGGAAATTTAACATTTCATGGCAAAACAATACGTCTCACAACTACTGCCAATTGGGTAAAAAAAGATGATGGTTGGTTGCTCGAAGGGGATTTTGATTTTAAGCCCTCTGAATTTGATATTACGCTTCCCGCCTTTATGCTTGTCAAGATTCGTGACAATATCCATATAAGCTTTAGGTTGGAGTTGCGTACCTTTGCATCATAGTACATGTTACAAGAAAAACTACAGATTATAAAACAGCGTTTTGATGAGGTTTCTGATCTTATCATTCAGCCTGATATTATCGCTGATCAAAAGCGATACATTTCCTTGAATCGCGAGTACAAGGATTTGAATGCATTGATGCAAAAAAGGGAAGAATATTTGAGCCTTTTAAGTAATAAGGAAGAAGCAGAAGCCATTATTTCAGAAGAGAAAGATCTTGAGATGCTTGAAATGGCTAAAGAAGAATTGGATGTTTCCTCAAAAAAACTACTTTCCCTTGAAGATGAAATTCGCTTTATGCTTATTCCCAAGGACCCTGAGGATGTCAAAAACGTTATGATGGAGCTTCGTGCAGGTACAGGTGGTGATGAGGCGAGTATTTTTGCCGGTGACTTGTTCCGTATGTATACAAAATATTGTGAGGGTAGGGGCTGGAAGGTAAACGTTGTGGATATGAGCGAAGGTACTTCTGGTGGATTTAAAGAAATTATTTTTGAAGTAAATGGTGACCAAGTATATGGGACATTAAAGTTTGAATCGGGAGTTCACCGTGTTCAACGTGTGCCACAAACGGAAACCCAAGGACGTGTTCATACATCAGCAGCTACTGTTATGGTGCTGCCAGAAGCAGAGGAGTTTGATATTGAACTCGATATGTCTGAAATAAGAATTGAGCGTACTACCTCAACAGGCCCCGGCGGTCAGTCGGTTAATACGACCTATTCTGCTATCAAATTGCATCACGAGCCAACGGGGATGATTGTCAGTTGCCAAGATCAAAAATCTTCTCATAAGAACCTTGAAAAGGCTTTGAAAGTACTGCGTTCAAGACTCTATGATATGGAGCTTGCCAAAAAGCAAGCTGCAGATTCAGAAAAACGAAAAAGTATGGTTTCTTCTGGAGATCGATCTGCTAAAATAAGAACGTATAATTATCCACAAGGCCGTGTCACAGACCACCGCATTGGATTAACGTTGTATGATTTGCAAAACATCATCAACGGGGATATTCAAAAGCTGATTGATGAAATGCAGCTCTATCAAAATACCGAGAAACTCAAATTTTCAGACGAATTGCTTTAGTATGACACGACAAGATTTATACAATCAAATTCAGTTGAAAAAATCATTCTTGTGTTTGGGTCTAGATCCTGACCTGGAAAAAATACCCGAACAACTTATTGCTTCAAGCGAAGAACCCCTTTTTGATTTTTGTAAGGCCATAGTTGATGAAGTGCAACACCTTTGTGTGGCAGTTAAAATAAATACAGCCTTTTTTGAAGCTTACGGAGAAATAGGGTATGCATCTTTGTTTAAACTCATACACTACATAAAATCGAACTATCCCGATTTGTTCACCATTGCTGATGCCAAACGCGGCGATATTGGTAATACATCTTTGCGCTACGCTAAAGCCTTTTTTGAAGCCATGCCCTTTGATTCGATTACCATTGCTCCCTATATGGGTAAAGACTCTGTTGAACCTTTCTTAACATATAAAGACAAGCATGCCATTTTGTTGGCCTTAACTTCTAATCATGGCTCAGCTGATTTTCAAGTAGCTAAAAATGCGGAAACGCCATTGTTTAAAGAAGTGCTAACCACTTCTTTAAACTACGAAAATGCCGATAGGCTTATGTATGTGGTTGGTGCCACCAAAGCAGAATACTTAAAAGAAATTAGAGCATTAGTGCCTGATGCATTTTTGTTAATACCAGGTGTTGGTGCACAAGGCGGTAGCCTTAAAGACGTTTTTAAAAATGGTGTAAATAAACAAATAGGCCTTTTGGTTAACTCGTCTCGTGGGATTTTATATGCCAGTAAAGGTGAAGATTATGTTGCTGCTGCTGCTAAGGTTGCTGCTTTGCTTCAAAATCAAATGCAAAAACTACTCGCCTGATGCTGCATTACAGTCGTTATATACATCAAACGTCTTCTGAATGGGTTACCTTTGTTCACGGAGCAGGAGGTAGCTCGTCTATATGGTTTAAACAAGTGCGTGACTATGCCAAGCATTACAATGTCTTGTTGCTAGATCTTCGTGGTCATGGGAATTCTAAACCCACCATCAAACGTGCCTTTGAAAAGCGGTACACATTCGATAGTATCGTTGATGATATTATTGAAGTTTTAGATTATGAAAAGATTAAAAGCTCTCATTTTATAGGTATTTCGTTGGGTACCATACTGATTCGTCAATTGGCAGAAAATCATCCTGAACGCGTTTCGAGTATGATTATGGGTGGTGCAATTATGAAACTTAATATCAGATCACAAATTTTAATGCGCTTGGGGAATATCGTTAAGTCGGTGATTCCCTACCTGTGGCTCTATCGTTTTTTTGCTTTTATTATCATGCCTAAAAAAAACCATCGTGAGTCTAGGCTTCTTTTTGTTCGTGAAGCAAAAAAGCTTTACCACAAAGAGTTCTTACGTTGGTATAGGCTTACTTCAGAACTAAAGCCATTACTTCGATTGTTCAGACAAGTAGACGTTGGTATTCCGACGCTCTATGTCATGGGAGAAGAAGACTATATGTTTCTGCCAAGTGTACAAAAGTTGGCTGGAATACACCAAACATCGCAAATCACGGTTGTCCCTGACTGTGGACATGTTGTTAATGTAGAACAGCCTACGTTTTTTAATAATGCAACACTGCGTTTTCTGAAATCCCTTAACTAGGTAAATATTACAGTTTTATTTCCATACACAAGCACCTTTTTCTCAACGTGGTGCTTAACGGCATTAGCCAATACCATTTTTTCCAAATCTCGCCCTTTGGCAATCAATTGTGAAACGCTATGGTTGTGTGATACGTGTGCCACTCTCTGCTCAATAATAGGTCCTGCATCCAGTTCTTCTGTAACATAGTGACTAGTAGCGCCAATAATTTTCACGCCACGTTCGAATGCGGAATGATAGGGTTTTGCACCAGGAAAGGCAGGTAAAAATGAGTGGTGGATGTTGATGATTTTGTTTCTGTATTCTTCAATAAGATCTGTAGGTATGATTTGCATATAACGTGCAAGAACCACAAAATCTACTTCGTGTTCTGCCAAGAGTGCAAGTTGTTGTTTTGTGGCAGCTGCTTTTGTTTCTTTGGTTACTGTAGTGCGGAAAAAAGGAATGTCAAAAGCTTTTGCTATTGATGCCAAGTCTTGATGATTGCTGAGTATAAAGGGGATCTCTACGGCAAGCTCTCCAGATTTATACCGTCCCAATAAATCATAAAGGCAATGATCGTATTTTGACACAAAAACGGCCATTTTGGGTTTGTAGTGCAGTGGCTGATGACTCCAAGTCATGTTGTATTCGTTTGCCAGCTCGTTTTCAAACAGACTAGCGAAATTTTGATACGAACATATTAGTTCGTCTAATTCGGCTTGAAGGCGCATAAAAAAAGCACCATTTTCTCTATCGACATACTGGTCAATATATTGGATATTTCCTTTTTGTTGGTAAACAAAAGAAGTTACATCTGCAATAATTCCCTTTTTGTCTGGACACTGAATAACAAGTGTAATGGCGTACATATGTTGTTTTGCTGCAAACATACATAAAAAACAAACCCAAGTGTTTATAAAAAACACTCGGGTTAAGCTTGATAATTTGTTTATGTACTATTTTTTAGAAACACTAAAGTCTGCATAAGCTGACATGCCGTGTTCAGCATCGTCAAGCCCACCAATTTCTTGTTCTTTAGTTACACGGAGTCCTATAGTTGCATTTACAACAAGCACTAAGAGCAAAGCACTCAAAACACAGAAAGCGCCAACAATACCTACTCCTGCAAGTTGTAGCATAAACTGTTTGGTACTAGCCATATTGCCAAAGATACCTACGGCAAGCGTTCCCCACATTCCTGCAAAAAGGTGAACGGCAATAGCGCCAACAGGGTCATCTAATTTTAGTTTTTCAAGTAATGCGATGGCAAGTACAACAATAATACCGCCAATACCCCCAATGATCATGGCTTCTCCTGTCGACATTTGATCTGCGCCAGCTGTGATGGCAACTAATCCACCAAGAACACCATTCATAAACATAGTTAAATCGTAGTTTTTGTAAAGTATGTGTGAAAAAATTGAAGCTACAATTCCACCTGCAGCTGCCGCTAAACTTGTTGTAACAAGTACCAATGAAGTGGTTGCAGGATCAGCAGATAGTACAGAGCCACCATTAAAGCCAAACCAGCCTAACCAGAGGATAAGTACACCCCCAGCCGCTAAAGGCATGTTGTGACCAAAGATTGGGTTTGAAGTTCCATCTGCGCTATATTTTCCTATACGTGCCCCCAAAAAGTATATGGTGATAAGCGCTGCCCATCCTCCCACAGAGTGTACAAGCGTAGAACCAGCAAAGTCATAAAACCCCCAATTGAATAGGAATCCGCCTCCCCATT
>Ga0213862_10000350_pt1 | contig 20160 bp, 18 predicted proteins | sample PICome_7_FD_160092 | JGI IMG/M metagenome (GOLD analysis project Ga0213862, IMG submission 160092) | Coastal seawater microbial communities near Pivers Island, North Carolina, United States - PICO266 | ecosystem: Environmental > Aquatic > Marine > Coastal | place: USA: North Carolina... | reverse complement strand
AGTGTGAAGTGTGCTCAAAACCATATGACCCGTCAAAGACGCATTGATAGCGATCTCAGCCGTCTCTCGATCCCGAATCTCACCCACCATGATTATGTTCGGAGCCTGACGCAGCATGGCTTTAAGAGCCGCCGCGAACGTCATCCCTATTCGTTTGCGCACCGGTACTTGATTGATACCCGGCATCTGGTATTCTATCGGGTCTTCGACCGTAATGATTTTGCGGTCCGGTTTGTTAACGTAATTCAAGCAACTGTATAGAGTCGTCGTCTTTCCCGATCCAGTCGGACCCGTCACGAGCAAGATCCCGTCAGGAAGGGTTACAAGCCGCTCAAAAGTATCCTGATCATCACTGAGAAACCCTAACTCCGGCAGCCCTTTCATGAGACCTGTTTTATCCAAGATCCGCATGACAATACTCTCACCGTAAGACGTAGGTAGAGATGAGACCCGGAGATCGTAGTCAATTCCTTCAACGCGAACTTGAATCCGGCCATCCTGCGGGAGTCGCTTTTCCGCAATACTCAAACGTCCCATGACCTTGATACGGGAAATCACCGGCAACTGGAGGCGTTTCGGGGGTGGGCTAGCCATCTCCTGCAACTCGCCATCAATCCGAAACCTCACTCGAAAACGCGTGTCCAAGGGCTCCAGATGTATATCGGAAGCCCTCCTCCGAATGGCTTCTGCGATGATTAGCTGCACTAATCTGATTATGGGCGCATCAGATTCGTCAGGCCCATCCTGCTCAACGTCCAAAGTCTCATCGCGAACCTGGACCGAGACATCCTCGCTTTTCTTCTCGTCGATCTCGCTCTCGCCAAGGCTATTTCGGTCGTAACGAGTGTTTATCGCTTCTTCAATTTGCCTGCCATCTGCTAGGACTGGTTCGATAGGGGTCTTAATCAAATGAGACAGTCCGTCGAGGGACTCTACTTCAAGCGGATTCGCAATCGCTATCATCAACGAACCATCCACAAACTCGAGAGGGAATACTCGAAATTGCCTCGCGATCGTTTCCCGCAAATAGTCATCCGGCTCTTTGGGGAGATCGAGCTCGGTAAAGTCGACGAACCGCATAGCAAATTCGTCTGCCAGCAACCGGTAAACCGTTTTCCTTTCAACAAAGCCTTTCTTAACGAGTTCCTCGAATAATCCGTTTGGGTCTACCCGTTCACTACCCTCCTCCAATATCCGCAACTGCTCTTTGGATACAAGACCCTTCCGAACAATGAGTTGTATGATGAGAGCGGAATCGGACATAGAGTGAATCAAAGATAGAGTATGGATCGCATTTGACAAAGCCTAATTACATACACGCCAATCCGAACCAGAAACCTCCATCCTTCCCTACTTCAGCGACATGAGGAATTCCGCATTCGACTTGGTCGCTTTCAACCGCTTGATGAGCATCTCCATCGCTTCCACGCCAGGCACTCCTTGCATCACCCGACGGAGACCATACACCTTTTCCAATTCCTGCGGATGATAAAGGAGCTCCTCCTTCCGGGTTCCGCTACGCTCAAAATTGATCGCGGGGAAAACACGCTTATTGATAAGATCGCGGTCAAGGTGTATTTCCATATTGCCCGTACCTTTGAATTCCTCGAAGATGACTTCGTCCATTTTACTTCCCGTATCCACAAGGGCGGTACCCATGATCGTCAAACTGCCGCCTTCCTCAATGTTCCGAGCCGAGCCAAAAAACCGTTTCGGCTTTTGCAGCGCAGTTGCCTCGATACCACCACTCATGATTTTGCCGCTATTACTGGCGAGGGCGTTATAGGCCCGAGCTAAACGTGTAATCGAATCAAGCAAGATGACAACATCCTTGCCTACTTCCACCATTCGTCTTGCCTTTTCCACTACCATCTCGGCCGCATGGACATGGCTTGACGGTGTCTCGTCAAAGGTTGAGCTGACCACTTCGCCCGTCACTTTGCGACGAAAGTCCGTCACTTCCTCGGGACGCTCATCGATGAGCAATACGATCAAATGGGCATTCGGGTAGTTTTCCTGCACGGAATGGGCGAGCCCCTGAAGCAATATTGTTTTTCCAGTACGAGGTGGCGCAACGATCAATCCCCTTTGCCCTAGGCCAATCGGAGTAAGGATGTCAAAGGCTCGCATGGAGACGTCTTTCTTGCTATTGCTTGGTAGAGGCGTCTCTAGCACAAAGCGCTCCGTAGGGTAATAGGGAATTAGGTCTTCGAAAGGGGGTACCTTATCGATAGACTCGGGTTCTCCGCCCATTACGGATACGATCTTGATTGAAGCAGGACAACGCTCTCCTTCCTGAGGAGCGGTTGCGATCACCTCAATTTCATGACCCCTTTTCAAACTGTAGTGGTTGATCAAGGATGCTGGAACATAAACACTTTCCGGTTTAAGCTGATAATTGCTAGCCGCATGCACCACAAATCCGTGCCCTTCGTCGGAGACATCTAGAAAACCGGCGTCTTTGAATTGCAGCTTCTTCTCCGCTGCCAGTTTAAAGATCTCCTCAATGATCTGCTTTCGGCTTGGTTTCTCTTCAAAGACCACTCCTAGCGCTTCCGCACCCAGGCGACCTTGATCGATTGAAAGTTCGTACAACTCGGAGAGATCAACCGGGTTCTCAATCTCACCCAACTCGTCCAGAATCGCTTTTACGTCCTCAAACTTCTTATACCGGGCGGCGTCTGGCAGCACTCCGCCCACGTGGTCGGTTTCTTTTGGAGGCAAAGGCTGCTTCCAACCTCCTCCACCTTTCCGGTCTTGCTGATTTTGACGATGCCCACCTTTTTGGTTTTTGGATCGATTTTTCTGATTGGGATGCTGACCTTGCTTGTTCTGGTGTCGATTTCCGCCTTGGTTTTTGTGGCGGTGCGGTTGATTCTTTTTGTTAGAGTGTTTTTCGCGATCCTCATTGCCGGAGCGCTTATCGTCTCTGTCACTGCCCGTATCGGAATGAGAGGATTTTTCTGGCGCATCGCGATCTCCCTTCTCCTCTGGCACATCGGGAACCACTTCGATTTTATCGACATCGTCAAAATGCGAGCCCCTACCCTTAAAATCTAAGGGGCGAAATTCGGAGCTTTCCTCTTTCGGTGGCGCGGATTCTGTTTTCAGTTCCGCAGATGGCTCACTCTTCAAACCTGCGTCCGGCGCCTTTTCCTTGGCGATTTTCTTCACGACCTTCTTGGCCGCTTTGCGAGCCGCCTTACGGGCTACTTTCTTAGGTGGCTTGGGACTATCGCCCAAATCCAATTCAGCAGGAACGTTTGATTCGTTCGTATCTTCAGATTCGCTAGACATAGGAGGATTGGTATAACCTTCACTTGGAGGAGCGCGCCACATCGGCTGAACGCTTCCAAAAAGATGGTCGATGGGTAGTGTCGAAAATTATAGTCGCGTGAGCAGCGTTTTGATTTGGTCTTCCAGAAATTCGAGGGAACCCTCGTTGAGCAGTACAAAATCGGCATTCTCCGCCTTTTGAGAGAGCGGCATTTGTCGATTAATGCGTGCCAACGCCTGAGCTCGGCCTATGCCATTTTGCTCTAAACGTTCGACCTGCGAATTAAGATCACTGAACACGCAAATGGTAAAATCAACCCTATTCTGCAGGTTTTTTTCGAAGAGCAAAGGGATCTCCAAAATCCAATTCGCCTCTTGATCCGATGCGACTGCCCCCTCCCAGGCCTCTCGAACCTTCGGGTGCAGGATATCCTCGAGAGCTTTGAGTTTCTCGTCATCGCCAAACACAATCGATCCCAGCAATGAACGGTTCACCCCGCTATTGCTTGAAATCACTTTCGGCCCGAACACATCCACCACCTCCCGAATAGTCGCAGGATCGCTCTCCAGCAGATCATGCACGATCTGGTCACTGTCGAGACGCCTGAAGCCACGCTTTTCGAACATTCGACTCGCCGTCGACTTACCGCATCCCATTCCCCCTGTCAAACCAACAACCATAGAGGCTAGGGTGACCAATTCAGCCGGTTCGACAACAACGATTATTGCTAGCTTCTTGAAAGCTAAACCGCCACTGAAACCTGGTGAGTGGATCTGAATTCCACTATCCAGAATCCCTTTCATCTTGCCAATTCGCCGGTGACAGAATCGGATTACAAATTGCTGTTAACCCCATTCTCGCCTCAATCCAATGCTAGCTACCGTCAAAAGTGCCGCTTTGCAAGGCATCGAAGCCGTCCCCATTCTCGTCGAAGTCAACTCTGGCGAAAGCGGAGATCCGCGACTGATTATGGTCGGTCTACCTGACACCGCTGTGAAGGAGTCTGACGACCGCGTTTTCTCCGCCTTGGCAAACTCAGGATTTCGCAAACCCCAAACCCGAACCACTATCAACCTCGCTCCCGGCGACCTGAAAAAAGAAGGTCCCATGTACGACCTCCCTATCGCGTTGGGAATCCTAGAGTCAACTGGTCAGATGAGCGCCAGTGGGCGCTTCGAGAAGTTTACGATCGCCGGCGAGCTAAGCCTATCCGGTGCAGTCAGAGCAATAAGAGGAGGTTTGGCATTCGCGATACAGGCCCAGGCAAAGGGACAGCGCGGAGTCATTCTTCCCGTAAAATCTGCCCGTGAGGCTGCTTTGGTAAGGGGTATCGAAGTCTACGGCGTGGAGACCCTTGACCAGGCCAAACGTTTTCTTGAAGGGGAGCTTCAACTCACCCGATTTAACCATTCGAGTCTGTTTGACCAGAAGGCCCAACCAACTGGTCTTGATTTCCTTGATGTAAAAGGACAAGAACAGGCCCGTAGAGCAGTAGAGATTTCCGTCGCTGGAGGACACAATTTTCTGATTATCGGCCCACCCGGCTCGGGTAAGTCGATGATCGCTAAACGAATTCCTACCATCATGCCAGATCCCACCCTCGAGGAATACCTAGAGATCCTGCAAATCCAGTCTGCCTCGGGGGCGACCAAACGGTGGGATACTTTGGAGAAGAAGCGACCCTTCCGATCACCTCACCACACCATTAGCGATGTCGGTCTGCTGGGTGGCGGCTCCATTCCCGGACCCGGGGAAATCTCCCTTGCCCACAACGGCGTACTATTTATGGACGAGCTACCTGAATTCAAGCGCGCGGCACTGGAAGTGATGCGACAACCCTTAGAAGACGGGCAAGTGACCATTTCCCGATCTGCTGGCAAAGTCACCCTGCCCTGCAATTTTATGCTGGTCGCCGCCATGAACCCTTGTCCCTGTGGCTACCTAGGTTCCCGCCAAGGAGATTGTTCTTGCTCCCCAATTCAAGTGCAACGCTACCGCAGCCGCATCAGCGGCCCTTTGCTTGACCGGATCGACATTCATGTTGAGGCACCTGCCCTCAGTATCGAAGAATTGAGGACATCCCATAAAGGCGAAAGCTCAGAAGTCATGAGGCAGCGAATCTCTGCCGCTCGCGAAATACAGCAGAGACGGTTTCACCACACGGACTACGTCACCAATTCCAGCATGTCGGAATCCGCCATCGAAACCCATTGCGCCATCACGCCTCAGATGGGATCCATCCTGCAAACTGCAATGGAGAAACTCAACCTCTCAGCCCGTGCCTACAATCGCATCCTGAAAGTCGCCCGAACCATCGCAGACCTCGCGGAATCCGATGCCATACAGCTCAACCACCTGACCGAGGCCATCCAATACCGTAGCCTTGATCGCACGACGCGGGTGTGATAAAACGCAGAAAACGGGCCCCCGCTGAAAGCAATCTAACCAAATATTTCGCCGTCTACGAAGAATCGTTTCAGTTCAGCTTCGGCCGTTTCTGGACCGTCGGAGGCGTGGACCACATTGCGCATCATGTCGGTGCCAAAATCGCCGCGGATTGTTCCTTTGGGAGCCTTTGAAGAATCGGTGGGGCCAAGCAGATCGCGCACGCGCTGGATTACGTTTTCACCCTGCAGAGCTATCATGATTACTGGGCGCGAGCTCATGAATTCCTCGATCTCCGGAAAAAAAGGCAAGTCCGCCACATGGGCATAATGCTCACGAAGAATGGAGGACTCTAATTGTACCATTTTAGTGGCGACAATTGAGAAGCCCTCGCTTTCAAAACGTTGCAGTACCTGGCCAGCGAGACCTTTTTCCATGCAATCGGGCTTGAGAATAATGAAGGTTTTTTCCATCGAATTGTACTCGTTGATTATAAGATTCTAATTCGCCTCTCTCGGCCAACGATGATTTCTAATAAGTTTTAAAAACTAGCGAAGCATTCTGACCTCCGAATCCCAGGCTATTGCTCATAGCGACAGAGATTTTCGCTTCCCGCGCTTCGTTAGGCACGTAGTCTAGATCGCAATCAGGATCTGGCTCCTGATAATTAATCGTCGGGGCCAGCATTCCCGTCTCCAACATCCGCACACAGGCCACGCTTTCCACTCCACCTGCCGCACCGAGTAAATGACCGGTCATGGACTTGGTGGAACTCATGGGAACGTTCTTCACGTGCTCACCGAAGAGAGTTTTGACCGCCATGGTCTCGAACCTGTCATTGTAGGGCGTGGACGTTCCATGAGCATTGATGTAATCAACGTCAGTTGTATTCAGCTGCGCGGAATGCAATGCTCGCTTCATGGCTCCAATAAGTCCCTTTCCCTCTGGGTGCGGTGCCGTGATATGATTCGCATCGCAAGAAGCTCCGTACCCTACGAGTTCACAGTGAATTTTTGCACCCCGCTTTCTCGCGTGCTCAAGCGTTTCCAATACAACGACGCCAGCTCCTTCTCCCATAACGAATCCGTCCCGATTCAAGTCGAAGGGACGGCTTGCGTGCTCGGGATCGTCATTGTTTGTGGACATAGCTTTCATCGAGCAAAATCCCGCGTAGCCCAGGGCAGTAATTGTGGCTTCACTACCACCGGCAATCATTACATCCGCTTCGCCCAAACGAAGCGTCTTGAGAGATTCACCAATCGAGTGGGCACCCGTAGCACAAGCGCTGACAATGGAAAAGTTTGGCCCCATCGCCCCCAACTCGATCCCTATGACTCCTGAAGCCATGTTGGAAATCAAAGCGGGAATCATGAAAGGAGATACTTTACGCGGACCTCCCTCGATCAGCTTGATACAATTCTTTTCGATAGTATCCATCCCCCCAATGCCCGACCCTATGAATACACCCACTCTGTCCGGGTCCTCCTGGTCCATGTTCAAGCCTGCATCCGCTACGGCTTGCTTCGTGGCGGCTAAAGCAAAATGGACAAAGCGGTCATTCCGACGCGCTTCTTTCGGGTCCATATAGTTGGTGGCGTCGAAACCCTTGATTTCTCCACCAATCTTGCAGGTAAACTTTTCAGTATCGAAAGACTCAACTTTGCTGATGCCATTCTTGCCGTCGAGAAGGCCCTGAAAAAAGGAGTCCACCCCCAGTCCGAGCGGAGTGATAGCTCCTAGACCGGTTATAACTACACGTTGCCTGTCCGCCAGCTCAGTCATAGATACGTCTCGCGAGTTTCGGGCACCAGAAAGGGGTTTCTAGCACCTGGTTTGAGATGGGGAAGTGGGTTACGCTCCCGCTTTCTCTTTAATGTAAGAAGTGACGTCGCCGACCGTCTGCAGCTTTTCCGCGTCAGACTCCGGGATTTCACCTTGGATCTCGTCTTTAAACTCTTCTTCAAATGCCATAATCAACTCAACGGTGTCGAGTGAATCGGCTCCAAGATCATCGAGGAAGGAGGCTTCCGGCGTGATCTGCTCTTCGTTAACGTTGAGCTGGTTTACGATGATTTCTGAGACTCTTTGTTCGATGCTTTTTTCGTCAGCCATTTTCTAGACAGATTAGTAATAAATTAGACTCAGGAGGCATCACATAGCCATGCCGCCGTCAACGGTAAAAACTTGGCCTGTGACATAATTCGCTTCCTCAGAAGCCAAATAGGCGACCATATTCGCAATATCACCGGCCTCTCCCATCCGTTTAAGCGGGATCATGGGGAGCACCAAATCAAGGGCTGCATCTGCCATTTTAGAGGTCATATCGGTCTTAATAAACCCTGGAGCGACACAATTTACCGTAATTTTTCGGGACGCTAATTCTTTGGCCAAGCTCTTCGTGAAACCGATCATACCCGCTTTCGCCGCAGCGTAGTTGGTTTGGCCCGCATTGCCCATGATCCCTGATACCGACGAAATATTGATGACTCTGCCCCAACGTTTTCGCGTCATTGGGCGGGCGAGCCCTTTAACCCAGTAAAAGCAGCTGTTCAGATTCGTGTTGATTACGCTCGTCCAGTCGTCCTCCGACATGCGGAAAAGCAGGTTGTCCTTGGTTATGCCTGCATTGTTGACCAGAATGTCGATATTCTCGTGTTCGTTCAGCAACTCTTCGCTTGCCGCCGCAACCGCGGCCGAATCAGACACATCAACCGCCTTTGCGATCGCTTTTCCACCCGCATCGTTGATCGCTTTCGCCGCTTCACCACAGGACGATTCCGAATAGGAAACGCAAATTACGGTCACGCCCGCTTTCCCAAGCTCCTCTGCAATCGCACGACCGATCCCCCGACCGGCACCGGTTACCAATGCCACTTTGTTTTTAAATGTAAGAATCATAATTTCCTATCTCTAATACGCTCTAAAGCGCTAAATAACTGCTAAGTAAAACCAAAGAAAACAGTCCAAAGTTCCCGAAGTGCTTAGGCAATGTTAGTTTTCAGCGAAAAACGCGCGTAAACCCTGCTTCCGCTTGCTCTCACTGGTCCGGACCATCTTTATTTCATCAAAGATTGCAAGCAACCCGATCAATGAAATTAAAGGGTTTTCAAGCAAGGAATACCACTATATTTTACTTCCGAGCTTGGGGCACTGTGCAATTCCAAAAATGGCAACTAAAACTAACTCGCTGCGACTTCAAAAATATCTGGCTGACATGGGCGTCTGCTCGCGACGAACAGCGGAAGTGCTCATCCGTGATGGATCGATCATGGTCAATGGCAAGATCGCCCAAATTGGCGATAAAATTGAACCAGGAATCGACGAGGTCATTTACGAAGGGCAGCGGATTCGGCATCGCAAGCAAGGTCAGGTTGTATTCGCTTTGAACAAGCCGAAAGGGTTCATTTGCAGCAACGACGATCCACACAACGACCGCACTGTTTTCGATCTCATTCCCAAGGACTATCAAAGCCTTCGACTTTTCTGCGCGGGAAGGCTCGACAAGGAAAGCGAGGGGCTCGTCATTCTGACCAATGACGGAGATTTGGCAAATCGACTGATGCATCCGTCGAATCTCGTTGTGAAACGCTACCAGGTATCTCTTAAACAACCATACCCAAAAAAAAGCATTCCTAAACTCATCAAGGGCATAAACTACGAAGGGGAGAGAATGAAAGTGGAGAAGGCGGCCCTTCTTGGAAACCAGAGCAACGATGCCTCCAAAGAAGTCGATGTCCAGATGCACCACGGAAAGAAGCGGGAAATCCGCAACCTGTTCATGGTTCTTGGATACGACGTCAAACGACTGAAACGATACCAAATCGGAACATTCAGCATCAAAGGAATGCCTAAAGGCGTCGGAATAATTCTACAAAAAAACGAGATTCAGAAACTATTCAAACACGAGAATACCTTATGAAAGCTGTCATCATCCTACCTACATTGGTGCTAATAGCGACCCTGGCAGGGGGCGTTTCCGCATTCGCCCAGGAATCAATCAACGTTCGGATTCGCCCCGACCCTAACTCCACTTTAATTGGGAAACTCCCTTCCCTTTCGCTCGCTGTGAACGCAGAGTGGCCAAAGAACACCGAACCTGCCTCTGGGTGGAGACCGATTTACTACAGAGGCGAGTTTCTTGTGTATTTAGATAGCCACAACATCGGAAAAAACTTCCTTCCACTTCCTGGCTCTCGCTACTTGCTTAGCCAAAGATCCGATGCTGATATCCTCGCGATCGCAACCGACCTGGACAAGGCGGAGATTGTCTCTATCGACCCGCGGTTCTGCCATATAAACCTTGAAACTATCGTAATAGGTTACATTCGCGACTACTCAGCGCCGCCCACACCAAAGTTTAAGCCGAACGCGGCAAGAATCGTAGTGCCCAAGCAGCCCAAAATCGTTAGCGACTCTGGTCAATCATTGGAAGGCATACTTGTCTCTGCTAGCTATCTTGAGTCAACTCGATCGGGATACAAATTCAAGTTGATCAACAGCGACAATGAAACAATTGCCTACGTCGATCACTCGAAGCTTCCTGATGCGGAGCCGTTTACCAATTTCGTGAATACACGATTAACGGCTTGGGGGACGATCGATGACCTTGAAACCATAGATTCCATCGTGCTTCGCGCCAAGATGTTGAAAAAGAAAAACTAACCGTTTCACACTCATGATTAATAGATCCGCTTACATCTAAATGAATCTAATTGATGGCAAACAAATCGCTCACGACATTGTCGATGAGCTCACTTCAAAAGTATCTCAGATAAAGGGAGCCAAACCCTGCATCGCCTTTATTCGAGTCGGCGAAGATCCGGCGTCTGTTTCCTATGTTCGAAGCAAGAATCAGACCGCTGAAAGAATCGGGATTCTTCCCCTGCTTTTCGCCTTTGAAGAAACGATCACACAGGACGTGCTTTTTGCAAAAATTGACGAACTAAACGCAGATAACTCGGTAAACGGAATTTTGATACAATCACCATTGCCTTCACAACTCGATGAACAGTCCGCATTCAACCGCATAGACCCGATCAAAGACGTCGACGGTTTTCACGTCGTCAACGCTGGTAAGATTGTTCAAGAGGATCCCACCGGGTTCGTTTCTTGTACTCCAGCTGGAATCATCGAAATCTGCCAAAGGGAAGGCATCCCTCTTGAAGGAAAACATGTCGTCGTTTTAGGTCGCAGCTTAATCGTCGGGAAAACGTTTTCTCTTCTCGCAATGCAGAAAGGACCGCATGCCAATGCGACGGTCACGGTCTGTCACTCTAGAACGCGGAATCTGAAGGAAATCACTCGACAAGCGGATGTTCTCGTAGCGGCGATTGGCAAGCCGGAAGTGGTCGCCTGCGACATGGTCAAAGAAGGTGCCGTCGTGATAGACGTCGGGATTAACCGGGTCGAAGATTCATCGAAGAAAAAAGGGTACAAACTTGTGGGAGACGTCAACTTTAGCGAAGTTTCACCTCTTGCTTCGAGAATCACTCCCGTTCCGGGAGGCGTTGGTCCGATGACCGTGGCAATATTGATGAAAAATACCGTTAAAGCATACGAATTGCAAAACACTTGATTGGCTTAAGATATCAAATAATTCATCTCTTTCAAATATGACCGAGCAAAATTCGCCCGATCGCACAATACTGGTAGTCGATGATGAGCCGGTTAACATTCAAGTTTTGAGTCGTAAACTCAAACTAGAGGGGCTCGGGGTACTAACCGCTCGAAACGGACAGGAGGGACTCGAGCTCGCTCGGTCGGGTTCGCCCGATCTAATACTTTTGGATATAATGATGCCCGGTATGGATGGCTTTGAAGTCTGCCAAAGACTTCGTGAGGATGAACGCACAAAATCTATCCCGGTCATTTTTGTAACCGCCCAAAACTCAAAAAAAGGAAAACTGGAAGGGCTACAAGCCGGTGCAGTAGACTACATCACCAAGCCCATCGATTTGGAGGAGACCACCGCTCGAATTAGGTCGCAACTCAAATATCTAGCAATTAATCAGGATAATATCGAACTGACCAAACGGCTCGGCGAATCGCGGCGGGCCGCATCGATTGGAGCACTCACCCAGGGCATCGCCCATAACCTCAATAACCTCCTCGGAGTCGTTATGGGTTACATGGAACTGGCTAAAGCCAATCACAATGACGCAGAGAAAGTTTTGCACAACCTTACCCGGGTTGAAGGAGCTGCAAACAGAATCGTCGGTATTATAAAACAGCTGAGTACGGTTGCATTCACTACAAAGCTATCGCTACACAGCATGTTGATCGACAAGCTTGTTGCCAATAGTATCGAGCGAGCAAATGAGGCTGCGGGCACGAGTATCGTTGTCGATATAGACAACCAGCTCGATGGAGAGTCGATCCAGACAAACATTGAAGCCTTCGAGGATGCCCTTTCCAAACTAATCCTAAATGCGTGGGAAAGCTATATCCCATCCAAGAAGAGAGAGCGGCCCATTAAGCTCACCACCCAATTTTTCGATGACCAGCAGAATGTGGTTTTTCAAGTCATCGACCAAGGAGATGGAATCGACCCAGAGGTGGAAGACAATATGTTCGAACCCTTCGTCAGCACGAAAAACACCGTTGGGGTCGGAATGGGGCTGACAATCGCTCGCCACGCCATTCGCACCTTGGGAGGTGAAATTCGAATCAATAAAAATGAGACTTGCGGAGTCACGGCCGAGTTCACTCATCCGTATCAAGAAAGCGACGCCTAGTTTATATGAGTATTGGATTTATTGGTGCAGGAAACCTCGCTCGGGCGATCGTACTTGGCATTTTAGGAAAAGGCGTTTTTTCCTCGCAAGAAGTTAGTTGCATCTCGGGATCGGGAAAGACCGCACGGGCTCTCTCCCTGGAAGCGGGTATTGGACTATCTTCCTCGCGTCTCGAGCTCCTCAACCAGTCCAATACCGTTATTCTAGCATTCAAGCCCCAGCATTTGGATACCATAACGGAAGAGGAAGGAAATGCTGCCAAAGGCTCATTGTTGATTTCAGTGCTAGCCGGACGCACCCTGCCGTCACTTCGAAGCGCATTTCCTTTAGCTCGAAACGTGGTTCGAGTCATGCCCAACACGCCATCGCGAATTGGCAAAGGCGTGAGTGCCTATTGCTTTGAAAATCCTCCCACCAAGGACGACCGAGAAATCGTGGAATCAATGCTTGGGGCATTGGGGGCCAGCTACGAAGTCAATGAACCGCAAATGCACATCGTTACCGCGGTAAGCGGCTGCGGACCTGCAGTCATTTTTCAGTTTGTCGACTTTGTCGCGCAAGCAGCTGAAACGCATGGGCTAGAACGCTCCCTTGCCACTCAACTAGCGATAGAGACCGGAATCGGTTCCCTCGAGCTAATGAAGCAAAGCGGCCAGCTCCCTTCTGAACTAGTCGATGAAGTGGTCTCGCCCAACGGTGTGACCCACGCTTTGCTGGAGAGCCTCAAGTCCGCCGATTGGTCCGAAACGATCCGCAAAGGGATAGACACAGCAGTTAAACGTTCGGAAGAACTCTCCAGACCAGCAGGCTGAATAGGATTCGGATAAAAACCGTGCGATGCGACCTAGAGTTCTTCTGCAGTATACGGACTACGAACTCCGATTTCGGCTCGTATAGCGGCAACTCGATCAGTGCTGACCTCGCCTGCCTCGTTGCCCCAGTTATTACGAATATAGGTAACTAGACCTGCAATTTCATGATCCTTTAAGCCCAGCCCATAAGCCGGCATATTCCCATTATATTCGTTTCCTTTTACTGTGATTGGGCCTACTAAACCAGCTAGCAAAATTTTCGTTGGCACGGCCTGGTCTTCGGTGACCACATACTCAGAACCTGCTAGGGGAGGGAACTGACCGGGAAGACCATTTCCATCTGCCTGGTGACAGCCCACGCAGGCCATCTTTGTGTAGAGCGATTCACCAATCGCATAGTAATCGTAAACGATTGGACCTCTAGGTCGCTCCTGCCAGTCGTTGTATAGAGCTAAATCAGCTCTTTCGTGCAAATAGGAATTCTCCTCGCCTAGGTAACGTCGAGCGTAAAACCAACTGAAAATTAATACGGCGATTACCGCCGAACAGGTAAAAAAGAGTACTGGGAACGCCGTAGATGGCTCGCGACGGATCCGAGCATGGGTTTTTACAATACTCTCATCGCTGGCTAGCGATCGGTCGATTCCCGGTAAATCCCGATTTTGAAATTCGTCACTCATTACTGCGCATTCTCCAACGCAACGGCTAATTCCTCAGCCATTGTTTCGCTCGATTTCGGGGCTTCTTTTAAGTCGTAATCAACTTTCAAGCTTAGCATGTATGAAGCGAGCGATTCCGCCTTTCTTGTTGGGATCACCTCAAGTCCTTCTCCAGGAGAAAACTCTTCCGGCAGATCAAGGGCGTTCGCTGATGCCTCACCAACGACCTCACGCACTTCGTAAAGAAATGGATACGGGGGCATGTTCGTTCCCTGGGAATTGATTTGGGGATTATAGAAATGAAAGAGGTGCCAATTCCTGTCTAATTGACGTGCCCCAACATTAGATAGATCCGGGCCGATCCGAACATTTCCAATAAGTGATCTTTCGTCATTAATATAGTCGCGAGCCACAGACTGCCGTTCACCCCACCCTCGAGCGATGTCCATTCCAGATGCCACTCGCACCTGCTGTGTGTGACAGGCAATACAGCCCAATTCTTGATAGACTTCCTTACCGTGCGCCGCTGCTCCAACCGTTTTACCCGGAACGTACTTACCTAGGTCTTCATCAAATACTGCGGAAAGGTTCCCTACCTCTTGATTTGTTTCAAAAAGAACAAACGTCCACGAAGTTGCGACGATAAGGAAAATCCCTAGAAATATGAAAGGACCACGATTCATGAAGCACTATACTCCAATTCTGGAGCCTCTTTAATCAGACTAGTTTCGGTTTCCTCCGGTGTCCGATTCGAAAGCATGAGCCCTATGTAAGTTGCTACACTAGCCACCGCTCCAATAAGAAAGAATACCATTCCAATGGTAGTTAGATAGAAACTACTCTGCATCGTATTTACCACAACAAGTGCTTCAGCAGTGCTTCCGTTCATCAGTTCTCCTTGTTGAATACCTCCTGAAATCATTCCTATAGATACGAGAATCAACCCCATCAAATGGGACCAAAACTGCAAATCGATCAGAGCAGTGGAAGGAAATTCCTTATTCAAAAGGCGTGGAAGAATGAAATAAATGGCACCTGTAAAAGTCATCCCAGCGAATCCAAACAGTGCAAGTTGGGTTACGCCTGAGTCATAAAGGGAAAACTGAGTGGTATCCAGTGAACCTCTGAGCGCTCCAAAAATCTTGTGATACATTACAAGCAGGAATGTAGTACAGCCAACAAATAGGTAGCGGGCGGTTGCTGAGTCCCATATCACACTGAAACGGCTGAACAAACTGGATAAGAACTGGATCGACATCGTAGTCGTTGGAATTAGGAGGCCAAAAGTCGCGATAACGCCTAGCGAGGATACCCACGCTGGTATGGGACCATTAGCTAGATCCGCAATTCCTGAAAAGCTAGCAAACAAGAACCATGACCAGAACGCCCAGCCAGAATACTTGTAACCAACAACTGCCGTACCCAACGTTTTGGGAAGAAGGTAATAGAGGGTCGCGAATGCTAACGGAGCAATAAACAATCCAAATAAATTCTCAACGTACCAGGAGTTAACCAATGTTTGAATGGCTCCCTGCACCGGCACGCAAACCAGCATCAACTGTGCGGCCGTGTAGATCCATGAAAAAGAAAAAATTGAAGCTAGAATCCACCACTGCGAAGCGTAGCTCGATCGATGAATGCGAGACCTAAATGTCAACAAACCCCAAGTCCCAATTCCTAGGAACGCTAAGAACAATATCGGTGCCGCAAAAGCGGGAAACTCAAGCCACTCAAAAGGCAATTGCTCACCCCACATGATTCCAATTATCCCAGCCATAACTCCTGTATTCCAAAGAGAGACAGAAATAGTAAGAAACACTCCGAGTCCTGCGTTGTTACCACCCAGTCGACTCAACAGAAAGACAGCGCAGGCCAGACCGGCGTTAAAAAGCCAACCGTACACTGAGGTATTCCAGAAAATCGGGTCCACTTTTCCGTAAGTGAGAATAGAGTAATCCGCGAGAAATCCCGGCGAGTGCAGCTTTATGGAGGCAATCAATCCGAAAACGGTCGCTATAATCAGCCAAACGAACGCGCTTTTGATCAGTGTGAGTAGAGGAAAGCGAATCGACGCATCAATCCCACGGACACCTTCACGGTTCTTCGAATCTCCCGAGAGATCAGGAAAAAGCGAAGAGCAGATGTTGCCGATCAAATTCATATTCAAAACTACACTTCGGTTAACTCCTCAGCCTGGATAAACTACTTTGAGTTTTCAGAAACGATAAGCTCTTTGGCGCGTCCTATGGGCAGCCGAACTTTACCTTTGGAGGCGTCCATAATCGAGTACGTGGAAAGTTTGTCCGAACCGATTGCTTCGTGCTCCGCCAATGAGGGTCGCTCTAAGGAAGGCTCACCCGATTCGAATTCTGAATCCAGATACGTAAAACTAATAAAGAAGTAGAAGATCAGTAAACTTCCCAATATAGCGACAGCCGTTGGGAAGGCACTTCGTGAAGGTTTTTGGGCGGTTTCGCTCATCGCTCGTTAAATTAATGGTTGTGGTTCAAGCAATCCTGAATGCGTGGATCGCGAATCGGTATGATCTTCGTTTTCAAGAAACTCGACCAATAGGCCCAAAGTAAAACTCCCCCAGCTCCAACAACTCCTGAAATGTACCAAATGATATTATGAAAACTTGAGAATAATTGAAATGGCTCGCCATGCGAGTCCTTCAAAGACGGAAGAATGTTGAAGAAAACATCCAGCAGGTTCATGCACAGCAACCAAGTAGCCATGAAGGTCATAGACTTGAAATTCGTTTTGAGCGGGAACTGGAGCATGTAGAGAAACGGGAATAGAAAATATCCGAATATCAAAATCATGGAGATCGGCCACCAAATACCCTGCTCCCGATCGTTAAACCAGAAGGTCTCTTCAGGAATATTCGCATTCCAGATCAAGAAATACTGGGAAAAGGTAATGTAAGCCCAAAATACTGTAAACGCGAAGGCCAGAGTGGCCACGTCATGTAAGTGCTTCGTATTCAGAATTCCCTTCAAAGGACCCTTCGCGACCAAGAAAGCGCAGGTCAGAAGCATAACCGCTAACGCCGCACGCATTGCACTCGCGAAAATCCATACACCGAACATGGTGGAGAACCAGTGATACTCAAGGCCCATAATCCAATCGAAAGCCGCGGCTGTCCAAGTCAGAGCCACCAAAATGAGTCCCGCGGCAGCGTGCTTACGGCTAGAAAAGGTATGATTCGGTGAACCATCTTCATCCTGGGTGAAGGAGTTTCTCCGAAACGCCCCGGCAAAATAGGTCCAGACCGCAAAACAAAAAACTGCTCGAATCCAGAAGAAAGACTCAGACAACCACCAAGTCTTCTTTTGATAAAGTATATCTGTACCCACGGTACCGTGACCATGAAGCGGCGCATCCTGATTCATCCATAACCAAAGCACCCCTTGATCCTTCCCCATGTAGGTAATGATGAACAGAGGGATAAAAAGAAATCCCATGTAGGGTAAGGCAGAAATGTAGTGCTCCGCCTGGCGTCTCACGATAACGGACCACTCCGCATCGAAAATATGGTGGATCATCACTAGAAACAGCATCCCGACAGCGATGGATGTGATGAAAATCAACCCTATGAGATACGACCATACCGCTAGTTGCGTATCAACAAAAAAGCCGACAAACGAAATGATCAGTCCAACGACCCCGATCGTCAGCCACTTTTTTGGATAAGGTGAAAAATCTTCGCTCATAGTCCGAGCTCCTCTCGTTTAGCAGGTGTTAAATCATCAACAGTACCGTTTGCGGCCCGCTGTAAAGCGCGAACGTAAAGGACAACGTTCCAGCGATCTTCGACCGTTAGACGGTCCGCGTATCCTAGCATCAGCCCTTTACCGTTCTTAACCACGTCGTAAAGCTGTCCGTCCGCGTAGTCCACCAATCGTTGGTCTGTGAGGTTGGCTACTGTCAGCATTCCATATTTCTTGGTGATGCTGTCTCCATCCCCGGCGGCACCATGACAAACAGCACAGTATATATTATATCGCTGCTCACCGCGTGAAATCGCGTCGTAGTCAACCTCGATGGGAAACCCTTTGCCGAATACTTCACCGTTTTTTCCGGTGCCATAGTATTCGTCTTCGTAGTACGTACCTCGAGGAACCGTTCCGTCGACTGGAAGCCGATCAGTGCGGCCATCCGCGAAGAAAGCACTTTTCGCTTGGGGATGATACTTTGGCATCCGATCCATGTCGGAAAATACTTCCAGCGGCGGACGAGTTGAAACCCCGCCTCGTGGACCGAGAATTGCCAACACCCCGATGACCCCTAAAACAAATATTAGAAAAACGTATCGCATCGAAATTATTCCTCCAATTCCCCGACTTCAACAGGTCCAAGATCGTTAAGGAAAGAGCGTGTCTTCTCCCCATCGAATTGCGGATCTTCATTTTCGATATACAGAAAAAACTTGTCGTCTGAGCTAGCGGCAACGTCCTTGTATTTCAATACCGGATGATGATGCCTGGGCAGCTTGTTTAAAATGAACATTCCACCAATAGAAGCGAAGGCAGAAAAGAGAATGGTTAGCTCGTAGGAAACTGGAAACGCAAACTGCGGGCTGAAATAGGGTTTGCCGCCAACGATGAGCTTGTAGCCTTCCATGAATGGAAGACTGAGTTCTGATGCTCCCGTGAACCAAATCATCAACATTCCCGTTGTGAGTCCAATGGTGCCACCAACGATCGTGAATCGTCCTACCAGAGACCTCTTGATTCCCATAGCTGGATCCATTCCGTGGATAGGAAACGGCGTGATGACGTCCCAGTTTTTGTAGCCAGCATTTCTCACCTTTTCTGCCGCATGCATGATGCCGGCAGGGGTATCGAATTTAGCGATAAGTCCGTGTTGATTAGCCATTGTCGGAGGAATTCGCTTTCAATTAATGTTTATGAGGATCCGCCTGTGGAGTGACGGCCTTTATTTCCGCCATCGCCATAAGTGGCAGGAAGCGAAGGAATAGGAGGAAGAGAACAGAGAACACTCCGAACGTCCCCACGTAAGTGAAAATGTCGATGATTGTGGGCGAGTAGTAACCCCAACTAGATGGCAAGAAGTCGCGAGTCAATGTCGTGACAGCAATCACGAACCGCTCAAACCACATGCCGATGTTGACAAAAATCGTAATGATCCAAACCAAGGCCGTATTTTCGCGAATCTTCTTAAACCAAAAGAATTGAGGCGAAAGCACATTGCAGGAGATCATTATCCAATAAGCCCAAGCGTAATTTCCAAATGCACGGTTAACAAAGGCGAAAATCTCGAAGTCATTCGCTCCATACGCTGCTATAAAGAACTCCATACCGTAGGCGTATCCCACCATTGTACCTGTGGCCAAGATGATCTTGGTCATACAATCGATGTGGTATTGTGTAATCAGATCCTCGAGACGATAGATCGCCCGTAAAGGCAGCATAAGCGTCAATACCATGCCAAACCCCGAGAAAATAGCACCCGCAACGAAATACGGTGGGAAGATCGTCGTGTGCCATCCGGGCAGAAGAGAAATGGCGAAGTCAAACGATACGATTGTGTGAACCGAAAGTACCAGCGGCGTAGATAGGCCCGCCAAAATCAAGTAGCACATTTCATAGTTGCTCCACTGGCGATTTGATCCCCGCCAACCCATGGCAAAGATGCCGTAGAGAACCTGGCGAATCTTGTTCTTCGCGCGGTCCCGCACACTCGCCAAGTCAGGAATCAATCCAACATACCAGAAAAGGACCGAGACCGTGCCATAAGTTGATACCGCAAAAACGTCCCACAGAAGTGCCGACCGAAAGTTAGGCCAAATGGCATTTGCATTCGGTATAGGGAAAAGAAACCAGGCCATCCAAACACGTCCTACGTGGAATACCGGGAAGATGCCCGCGCAAACCACCGCGAAAATCGTCATCGCCTCGGCCGCCCTATTAATAGAAGTCCGCCACTTTTGGCGAAGGAGGCAGAGGATCGCGGAAATAAGAGTACCTGCGTGACCAATACCGATCCAGAAAACGAAGTTTACAATCGCCCATCCCCAGTTTGCGGGATTTGCCAGTCCCCAAACACCTGTTCCAGTGGCGACCAAGTATACGAGCCCAATAACTGTGAACGAAGCCGTCGCGCAAGCCATTATGAAACAAACCCACCACCAGGTAGGCGTTTTCTCTTCAACTATTCCGCAGATCTTGTCGGTTATCCAACTAAAGCTTCGGTTGTTGTCGACAAGAGCGGGACGCGGGATGTCCACCGGATCAACTTCTTGGAGAATAGCCGGCTTAACTTCGTCG
>Ga0213862_10000344_pt1 | contig 20383 bp, 24 predicted proteins | sample PICome_7_FD_160092 | JGI IMG/M metagenome (GOLD analysis project Ga0213862, IMG submission 160092) | Coastal seawater microbial communities near Pivers Island, North Carolina, United States - PICO266 | ecosystem: Environmental > Aquatic > Marine > Coastal | place: USA: North Carolina... | reverse complement strand
TCCTTCTGAATTGTTGAATTTTCGAGTTTATCTACCCGATCAGAGAGAAGACTCACATACGCATAAGATGTTACTGCACCCAGCATCGCGGATACACCTTGATCTGCACCTTGTGTGATGAAGTAAGAAGCACTCAAAGCAGAACCATAACCAGCTGTAGAGTTTTTTAGGGTTTTTTTTAGGTGAGCATATTCGGTGTGAATCGGTTTACTGAAAGCCCAAGTGAGAGACATTTCTTGATTAAATATAGTTAAAATCTTTATCTCAGTTAAATTTAATAAATGCCTTGTCAACTTTGTAAAAAGAAATGTGGTGTCCCCATTGATTGTAAATATTGTGGTGGTAGCTTTTGTCCGAGTTGTCTCAATTTAACAAAGCATGATTGTCAAGGTGCAGATATCAAGAAGATGAAACAACGTAAAGAGCTTGAGGAAAATATAGCATTTGAACCACCCCCCAAATGCTTAAAGATTTGATGGGTTAATAGAATGGGGTGGGAAAAGGTAAGTTGCTGAGATGTCCGAGTGGTCTAAGGAGGACGACTTAAGATCGTCTGTGCTATGCACGCGCGGGTTCGAACCCCGCTCTCAGCATCTATGGGCTTGTAGTGAAACGGATATCACTCCAGACTTCTAATCTGGTATTCCGGGTTCGATTCCCGGCAAGTCTGCCAGCACTCATAGCTCAGTGGTAGAGCGCAAGCTTAGTAAGCTTGAGGTCAGGGGTTCGAAACCCTTTGAGTGCATCTATATTAAAAAGAATACATGTATATCTCATAGCATGAATAACGACAAATCTATAGTTTTTATTCATGATGTGGCTTCTGCTCTTTTTTTAATCCCATTTTCTATTTTGTGTGTAGCTGAAGTATTTTTTGGATATGTCATTGATCCTATGTTTCTGACGACTGCTCTCTTTTATCACCTATTTTATGACACGGTTTGGTTATACTGTTTACCACAAGCAACTCATCTATCTGGTTTTGTGATGTTACATCACATTATTGCTGCGTCTATGTTACTGTATCCACTATATAATCCTGAAGCTACTCAATTAACAGCCCTAGGTGGACTTATTGAAATTGACACGTCTATTTTGATTCTACGCCGTCTATTTAAAAATTCTGTATTTTTTGATCTTCTCTATCGTATCTCCAATTTGGTTATACGGGTATTTTACGAAACTCTAGTTTTATTATTTGTCGTTCAGTTCTTTCGTGAAGAAAGTCTACTCGTTAGAATTCATATGGTGGGTTCACAGATGTTTATAACTGTATTTAGTTACGGTATATGTGCCATGACATTTTCAAAACCACATCGTAAAAGGATTAAAAGTAATTGACATGTTTAAGATAAGATGAACGAATTTCATAAATTTGAAAATCAAATATCTAGGTGTGTTACATGTAGGACTTTACGGATATTTCATTGGATCAAGAAAATCATGAAGATTGATTAAAGATTTAAATCTAACTTAATAATAGTATGCAGATATTCGTGAAAACACTCACTGGAAAGACAATTACCTTAGAGGTTGAGTCTTCCGATACAATTGATAACATCAAGGCTAAGATTCAAGATAAGGAGGGTATCCCCCCCGATCAGCAGCGACTTATCTTCGCGGGTAAGCAGTTGGAGGATGGACGCACTCTAGCTGATTATAACATCCAAAAAGAGTCTACACTTCACCTTGTTCTCCGTCTCCGTGGTGGTGCCAAAGAGAAGGAGAAAGAGAAACCCAAGCGTAAGCCTAATGCCTACATGAATTTTGTTAAGAAAATGCGACCCACCGTGGTAAAGGATTACCCAGATCTAACTTTCACTGAGATTGGTGCGAAGTTGGGTGAGATGTGGAGGGCTCTAACGGATGACGAAAAGAAGAAGTATGTAAAAGCTTAAGGATTTGACTTTATAAGTGAGTAGATGCCTCTCGGGGTCAAAAAGCTCTGTTACGATGCTTGTTTGCCTACTCGTGGTTCTGATGGTGCTGTGGGATATGATTTATATAGCTCCGAAGCTGCGATTGTACCGTGTCAGGCGGGACGAGCTTTAGTCGGCACCGGTATTGCTTTGTCCATCCCGGATGGTCTATACGGGCGTGTAGCTCCCCGTTCTGGTCTAGCTGTGAAGCACTGTATTAATGTTGGTGCGGGTGTTATTGACCCCGATTATACCGGTGAAGTCAAGGTCGTCCTATTCAATCATGGTACGGAAGACTTTGAAATCAAGAAGGGTGATCGTATCGCTCAACTTATTTTGGAAAGGTGTGATACACCTATGATCAAGGAAATTGGTCTTCTTGACGAGACACTCAGAGGTGATGGAGGCTTCGGATCTACTGGTCAGTAAAGTCACCTTTACAGAACCATAAATCTTCAGCTCTAGGCATAAAAAGTATGCCGTGACTCATAACCATAGACAATTTGGCTTTATTGACACTCGGGTAAGACCACAATATCCACCTTTCCCAATATTCGGCCCGGAAGAAATCTTCCCAATCTTCTTTAGAACTTTCCCTAATTTTCAACATTTCTTTCTGTATCTCATACGGATTTGTCTCTATTCGCAGCTCCTTAGGAACGATAGCACCTTTCCTAAGAAGTTGTGCACGCATAAGTCTTGGATTACCATGATCTGGATAATGTTGAAAACCCTTCTCACCAAAATCAATACTTCGTTTATTTGGTAAGGTTACTCTATATTTGTGTGTGATGGTAGGACTTGGTTGTAATACGACGTGCATTATGTTTTATACCAATAATAAATTTATGTCCATATAACACATGTACATCTTGACAATCATATTAATTACGTTTATATTGTACTATATCATAAATAACTGTATATATGACATTTCTATATATATTTCCACTAAGCGGACTCATACTGCGGGATACCCAAAAATTCAAACACAAGACGATTTTTATACATCTAAACGATGTAAAGAGTTGGCAAACTATATATCAAAACATAAGTTCGTTGGTAGATCTACATTAAATGGATTTGGAAAAACAAAGGGGTTTGTAGTGACGTTTTCTTCACGACACGAAAAACAAATTTTAGACACTTTCAAACCTATACATGAAGTGTTTAAACAAATTCAAGAACCTGGTACAAACGCTTATATATTCAATCCCGTGATTATAGAACATTCGACAAAAGAAACTGAAAGATCAATACCGTATCATTACGATATGTCATTAGATGATCAAGCCAAGACTCTGTTTGGACAAAGTTATTTACCTGTATGTGTCACTGTCATATATATACAATTACCAGAATCCTATAAAGGTGGTAAATTATGTCTAGCTGAATATGGCAGTGTAGATGATAGTGTGATAGGAATGTATAAACCCAAATTGGGGAGAAAACTCACATTTCGTGGAGATATGATGCATCACGTAGAACCTATACATTGCAAAGATGGTAAAGGTAAACGTATCAGTTTAGTATTCGAGCAATATAAACTACCAGAATCAAAATTGGCGAATATCAAATTCGATATTTGTAAAAATGATATATAAAAATATGTACTTATAATCAGTTATGATTGAATACACTTCACTCGATGGTACCATCATACGGGTGGGTGAAAATGCGAAAGAGAATGACAGACTTACAATATCAAGTGCACCGAAATACTGGTGGATGCATGTATCTGGATACTCTGGTGCTCATGTAGTCATATGCAATGAAAGTAATCCATTACCAAAGGAGACTCGTAAAGATGCTACTGTACTTGCCATACATCATAGTAATGCACCAGATACTAAGATGTCTTGTGTTGATATGGTTCGTGTAGAACAGACAGTTTGGGTGAGACAGGCGGGTAAAGTTAAATTAGAAGGAGATCTGGTGGAACTTTCAATTTTTATGAGAAGAGAGAAGGAACGCTTAGAAAGGTTATTAAAAAATCGTCGTTATATTAAATGAAACTAGCTCCTCTAGGCGTTTTCTATATATACGTACTTCGTAAACTCTATAAGTTGGGTAAGAAGAAGCCACCACGGAAGAAACGTTTCGCTCCTTGGGTCTAACAAACCTTGAAACGAGCGCTAATTAAACGAGCTTCTTCCCAACGACCAGATTGTTGAATCAGAAGTCGTGTATTTGGCTTCATCCTTTGCAAAGAATGCCCTTCTCTCAGTCTGTTAAAGGCATATTCAACAGTCTTATTTGATATACCGGTGCGAGTAACTTCATATTTCCTTTTAATACTTTCCACTTCAATGACCTTCTTTTCCGCCTCCTTCAACTTATTGGTGAGGTCATCTACCATGACTCGAAGATTTGAGACATACAATTTTTGCTTCTTCATCTTCAAATCATTCACCTCACTGCTACGAGTCCTGAGTTCATCGCGTTCCTTTTTGAGACCCAAAATAATGACCTTCTGCTTCTTAATCTTAACGTCGCGCGTGTGGAGTTTCTTCTTGACAACCTTATCAATTTCAGGTCCAAGATCTATTGTGAACTTGGAAGCCTTACGGGGTCGTGAGGAAGATTTTACCATTTTACATAAAAATGACTAGTGAAATTTTAACTTAGGCACTTTAGTTTCCGAAAGCGACGCCGCCCATACCATTCTTTACACGTAAAATATTGTAATTTACGGCGTACGCGCGAACCATGTTACCGTTCCTGGTGCCAGTACCCGCGAGGGATAACTTAGCCGTATCAATACGACTGAAGTTTAGTGTACCGGTTGGCTGAGACTTGTTCATAGTTATGCAGAAAGGCCAAGTGAAGGTGGACACAGTGCTGAGAGCATCTTGGGGGAGAACAGAGCAGTGCATCTCTGGTACAACGTTGTGGTGGAAGGCAGCGGACATATTCTCAAAGAGAGGTGTACCGTTAATGTAGAGAGTGGCGGTATCGAAAGTCCAGTTAGTAGACCACTTGTTGGTATCAGCCTCCGAAGAAACAACGTGGACAGCCTTGACTGGGTGGTTGAAGTAAGTAAGATCAACCTCAGTATCCGCAGCACTCATGAGTTGGTGCTGGGTTTGGGTGAAGAGAATTTCGTGCTCATTGTTGGCGAAGAAATCACGTTCGGGGGTATCAAGGTACACATACGTACCAAATACCTTGACGTTGCTGGGGGCAAACGTACCATTCCTGCACTTCACCCTGATCTCCACATCGTGATATTGTAATCCGACTAGTGGGAGAGACTTAGTCCAGTCATCCGAGAAGAAAAAGGGGAGAACGTAGTGGTTCGCGGAAGTGGAAGAACCGAGGGCATTCTGGGGGCACTCGTCGAGGGTGAGAGCACAAGAAGCCTTGGCTTGAGTATCCTTGTACAGAAGGTTATGAACACCCTGGATGTAGAGGGAATCAATCTGGGAAACCTTTTGGCCACCAACCCAAAGCTGGAACTCAGTGGTGGTGGAATCATCCTTGTCGAAGAAACCGGTATTGGCGTTACCGACGCCACCGATGTTCTCAGCCTCAATCCACACATAACTCAAGAGATCACCCTTGGTCTTGATGGGAATGGTAACCTCATTACCGCTACCGAAGGTACCGATATAGTCGAGCCTCTCTGGCTTGATTGCGAAGTTGGTATACCTCTTGTAATTTTGTCTAAAAAACGACACCTCGGGCTGACCAGTGATGTAGACGTCCTGGGCACCCACCGACACGAGGTCAATTAAAGCAGCTGACATTTATTAGTAAACGATATTAAAATTTTAGCTCGATGTATACATATCGGAATGGGTGTTGAATTTCAAGCACTCACATGGGAAACAGTTGACACGGATGAGGAGCATTTAGTGAGTATATTTGGTAAGACTGAGAATGGCAAATCTATTTGTGTAACAACTGCGTTTACACCATACTTCTTCGTCAAGCTTCCTGAACATGTCACACAACAAAAAGTCCAAGAAATCTACCGAGTTCTGGACAAAAAGAGTCCCAACTGTCTGGTTTCATATTCCATCATGAGGTCTAAGGATGTTTGGGGTTTTCAAAATAATAAGGAATTTTCCTACATGAAATTGGATTTCAAAAATCTAGCGAGCCGGCGTCGCGTTGATTATATGTTGAAGAACCCGATTCAATTCTCCTATGGTACTGAAAGATTCAAAGTTTTTGAGTCTAATATTGACCCTGTACTTCGTTTGATGCATAGAACAGGTATTCAATCAACTGGGTGGCTAAACTCTGGTGATAGTTGTGTTCGTACACACTTGGCCAAGGTGGATATTGATCTTTTCTGTAATGACTGGAAAACCCTAAAGCCTGTCGCACGCGATGATATTGCTCCATTTGTTGTGGCATCAGTTGACATTGAGTGTAACAGTTCTACTGGTAAATTTCCAGATCCAGACGTAAGAGGTGACGCGTGTTTCCAAATTGCTATTTCTTTGTGTACGTTTGGTAACGATGAACCCTACGATAAAACATGCCTTTGCTACAAAAAAACTGATACAAACCTAGAAGGTTCTACTATTATTAGTTTTGACACAGAAAGGGAGATGCTTGAGGCATTTCAGAAGTATATACATGAGAAAGATGTAGACATCATTACTGGTTGGAATATTTTTGGTTTTGATCTTAACTACATTTACACGAGGGCGTTTATGACTGGTTGTAACCCTGAATTTTTCAAGATGGGTAAATTGAAATCACAGACATGTGAGATTTCCATCAAGAAGTTGAGTTCAAGTGCTTTGGGTGATAATGTACTGAAACTGCTCCCAATGAGTGGTCGCTTCATTTTTGATTTGTTTCATGAGGTAAAGAAGGGGTACAAACTTGACAGTTACAAACTCAATGAAGTTTCCAAGCTCTATCTTGGAGATCAAAAGATTGACATGGCTCCAAAGGAAATGTTTGCTCGGTATCTAGAAGGTGATCCTGTGAAGCTACGAGAAGTTGCAGAGTACTGTATCAAGGATACACTATTGCCACACAAACTCATGAAGAAGATGTGTATCCTACTCAATCTCCTTGAGATGGCTAAAGCTACTTGGGTACCACTGTGTTTCCTTGTAGAACGGGGGCAACAGATTAAGGTCTTCTCCCAACTTACAAAGAAGGCTCGTGAAATGGGATTTATGGTACCAACCATTCGCTGGGGACAGTTACCCGAGGAACAATACGAGGGAGCAACGGTTCTAGAAGCCCAAAAGGGTGCCTATTACACTCCGATTACCGCCCTAGATTTTGAGGCTCTGTACCCGAGTATAATGATGGCTCACAACCTCTGCTACTCCTCGTATGTCATGAATGAGAAGGACTATGGCAACATACCTGGTATTGAATATGAAACGTTCAAGATTGGTGCAAAGACTTACAAGTTTGCACAAGATGTTCCTAGCCTCCTACCGGCTATCCTTCTAGAGCTTAAGCAGTTCCGTAAAAAGGCTAAGAAGGATATGGCAGCTGCGACGGGTTATATGAAGGAGGTCTACAATGGTAAACAGTTGGCATACAAAATTAGTATGAACTCAGTCTACGGATTTACTGGCGCTGGTAAGGGTATTCTTCCATGTGTACCTATTGCGTCTACTACAACCTTTAGAGGTCGCGCAATGATTGAAGAGACTAAGAACTATGTTGAAAAGAACTTCCCGGGTTCAAAGGTTAGGTATGGTGACACGGATTCGGTAATGGTTGAATTTGATGTGGGTGATCGCAAAGGTGAAGAGGCTGTTAAGTATAGTTGGGAGATTGGTGAGAGAGCTGCCGAAGAGTGCTCAGCTCTCTTCAAAAAGCCTAACAATCTAGAGCTTGAGAAGGTATACTGGCCTTATTTCCTGTACTCAAAGAAACGTTACGCTGCTAAATTGTGGACGAAGGGTAGGGATGACCAGATGCATATGGACTACATTGATATTAAGGGACTCCAAGTTGTTCGTAGAGATAATACACCCCACGTTAGGGAAGTCTGTAAGGAACTCCTAGATGTTGTACTGACCTCAAGTGACACTGGACCACCAAAAGAGCTTGCGAAGGAGCGCGCAGTTGAACTCCTCTCGGGTGATGTTCCAAATGAGAAATTGGTTTTGAGTCAATCCTTATCCGATAGTTATAAGGTTTCTGGACAATCCGTATCTATAACAAGTCCTGAGAGCTGCAATATCAATCAAGCACATGTTCAGGTTGTTAATAAGATGAGGCAACGTAAACCCGGGTCTGAACCACAATCTGGTGACCGTGTTCCATACCTACTTGTAAACACGGGTGACCCTAAAGCTAAGGCTTTTGAAAAATCAGAGGATCCAAAATATGTTGAAGAGCAAAACCTCCCAGTTGATTATAAATACTACTTCATCAATAAGTTTTTAAATCCTGTATGTGATCTACTTGATCCACTATTTGAGAACACGAAGCAGGAAATCTTTGGTGAATTGATTACCCAATGCAAACCAGCACCAAAGAAGCGTGAACCTCCCCTAAGTACTATGAAGAAAGTTGATCTGATAGAGGAATGTAAAAGACTTGGTCTAGATTTTGATGGTAAAATCACGGATCTAAAAGATCGTATAAAAAATGCTCGTGTTCAACGAGAAGAAAGTGTTGAAGACATATTTAAAAAATACGAACAAGAGATAGATAAGTCATGAGTCTTAATGAAAAAATCGCGGATCTGTTGGAGGAAGAATTGAAGCTGCGCATGGATCTTTTATTGACTGAGTACGCGGAAACGATATCTAAAAAATACCAGATATCGTTACAGCTACTTCTAAAAGATATTCCATGTGTTTCCGTAACAAGTACATGTATGGGAACAAAACCAGATGGTTCTAGATGTACTTTCAAGGGTATTCACAATGGATATTGTGGGAAACACCAAAAACAAGGTGAAAAAATTAAACAGAGATTTCACGAGACTTTCAATGGTCATACACATGGCCCAGGTCTTAGAAATGTTGCAGGGTGTCCGGCTTGTGAAAGATCTTTTTCATCGAATAGGCTTATAGATTTAGACTCCTTATTAAATAATGAGTAAATCCGATATTCTACTAACATCAATAAACAATTTTTACAGTGAAGAAGACAACCGATCCAAGTTATTGAATATACTAGACAAAACAAGTGGTATTTCATTGAGAAATCTCGAATGGTTTATCACCAATTACGCTAAGAAAAATCATACATCTTACAAGACGAGTGATGGGAAAATATTCACTGTACATTATGCTTATAAGTCTAGCTTAGATGGTTATTCAAAGAAACTTTTTGATCCTTTTTGTAGATCTCAGAAGTTTCCTTATTCAGTGCCAGGTACATCTCATGAAATTCATACGACTTTAGCACAGCTAAATTTCATCAAATGGTGTATCAAGAATAAGATTATAGATTACATCAAGGATCATAGGAGTTCCTTGTTTAATAAGCAACAGGTACTACCCGCCCCCCTTCAAATATAAATGTTTGATAGCCGGTATAATACATGTGGAGAGCATACGTATTTGACGATGTATCCACCTTGGTAGTATCTAAATTCACTTCAATATTTGTTTTGTCGGATTGAATCTCTCCGAAATCCAAGTTTCCCGATGGTTCCACGTTGATAGGATTCATCGAGAAACTGTATGTGTATATATTCCTAATAGGTCTGGATAATCTTGACCTATAGGGGATTAGATATTTGTAATAGTTGTGATTCGTGTTTGTAACATTTGGTAGTCTCGTTCCATTTATGTAAAAGCTTGCATCTTTCATAATGGGGTTGAAGAAGGTTAGCTGATCATCAAAACTGACATTCGACGAGAAGTTGAAGCGATTTTGGCAAAAGTACAACTCTTCATCGTTTGTGGGAAGATCAAATACCTGTGTTTGGCCCACGTTGTTGTTGAATGTGGGTGATCCAACAACTAACCTTAAACCTTCGTCTGACATGGACATGGAGCCACCACTCCCATTTCCACCCATATCACGATGTAATCTATCCCAAGCAGGTACATTGGATACCTGTGAATAATTATAGGCTCTCGATCGATTTGCGGTTGGTGTACCTACAGCAACACGTGTACCTGTGTTTGAAATAGACACCGACGTTCCAGATTGTTCATCTACAACTGTTCCATTGATGTTTGGTCCAATTTGCGCCCACGCACTACTAGCCGCATGATAAAAGAACACGCGCGCGTGTCCAGCATTTGAGCCACCGGTATCATTTTTTGGTGCACCACCAATTAGATAAAGACCGTTTTTAGAAAGATCCACGGATGTTCCAAATTCGTCACCTGTCGCAGAACCATCTAAATCAACACCTCGTTGTACCCAAGCTGTTCCATTGTACACAAAAGCTCTAATATGTCCTCTACTTGACTGATGACCAGGGGCACCCACAGCTACTACACTATCGTTACCACCACTCGTGAAAGGATCTGAGAGAGATACAGTTGAACCAAATTTATCACCACCACCAGCGCCATCTATATTTGAACCGGTTTGTTGCCACCCCGGGCCAATAGTATATGTCCAAACCTGTACACGACCTCTATTAGTAAAACCAATCTCTGTAAAATCTGGTGCACCTATGGCAACGCGAGTACCATTACTGGATAAAGAGACTGAAGTTCCAAATTTTTCACCAGCAGTTCCTCCATCAATGTCACTCCCCAATTGACCCCAAGCTGTTCCATTGTATTGGTAGACTCTGACATGTCCTTTACTGCTATCGTGAATTGGTGCACCCACAGCAAGGGCTGTACCTGTGTTAGATAAAGAGACGGATGTTCCGAATAAGTCTCCGTCACCTGCGCCAATCAGGTCGGTACCTAATTGGGTCCAAGTTCCTGAAATAAGTTTGAATACCCTAACGCGACCCTTATTTTGATTGACGTTATCTGGAAATCCATTGTTATCTTCATCAACTTGTAATTCATACTTGGGTTCACCTATGGCTATAGTAGTGCCATCGGGTGACAGAGCCACTGAGTATCCCGAATCATCGTTTGCGTTAGTACCTATGATGTTGGCACCTATCTGCTTAGGTTCGAGGGCCACGCTCTCATCCACGTTCTCAAACTTGGTATTTCTCAAGAACCAATGAAGACATTTCACTGGAATGTTAGGGACTAGGTTTGTACGAATCATATTTTTACCAAGTTCACTCACGGTTGTTGGATGTTTACGAACTAGATCAGTTACAACAACTTGTCTTTCATGACTGAGATAATTCCTCTCTTCGGGGCTCACTGTGATTTCCTCAGTAATAAGTTTGAAATCATCTAGAATGAGGGTATCTAATGTATCTGTGAAGAAAGATTGTTTATGAAACTCTAGTACAAATTCAATTTTCTGTTTATGTACGGCACATGTAGGGAAGTATGGTCTATTTGGTTTATTAGTTGTGTACTCATCACTCGCGTATTTACGAGCAAAGAAGAACTGCATAGGTATCATTAAATCTGTCTCAAGTCTTGAGACTGAGTCAGTTGTAGTAGAGTCATCGAAACCAATACTTCTATTTACAAGAAATCTATTTGCTACTTTTTCAGACATTTCTAAATAAAGTTCATCGTATATAATTCCCCAATCACTCTCAATCTTTTCCATCTCTGTATCATCTACGAACATAGATACACTTTTGAGAATATGCCTTCCCAACTGATCCGCGTAGTTTCCATTTGTGATCTTAGGCATTTTTATACTCAACCACATATTGCTAAGCAAGTCGCCCATATTTTGGGGATTAAACTGAATCTTTATGGTTTGTCCAAAAGGCCAATTAGGGATTTGTCCCGGATTGATTACATTCTTACTCCTGTGATATTTTCGAAAGTCAGAATGCCTTCTTGTAGTATTCGGGTTGAAAAACGACTCCGCTGGATCCTTGCAAAGCAAGTATGTATCTTGCTTTCCAATAGCTTTAAGTGAAATTTTTGCCGCTTCACCCATACTTATCTATTGTCTACATATTTTTAATATCATTCTTCCACATACTGATAGGAGAAGTAGACTTCATAATTTCAAGTTCTGTTTTTGCCTGTTTGGACTGTGCCAAAAGCTCTCTGACACTCTCATCTGTATACTGAACTGTCTTGATGTTTAGAAGGTAGTCATAGCTTCCATTTACTTCTGGGAACAGACCAGACAATTGGTTCTCAAGATCCTGCTTTTTACGACGGAAGACCACAATGTCTCCATTGATGACCATAGACACAAAGCGAGACTTGTAGTCACACATCTTAGATTTAGCCTCAAGAACCTTGATTAGATACTCTTTCCGCTTATTGTAAAATTCGCGACGGAGGGTGATAAAGTCCTTCAAGATCATCTCAGGGCTTTCGTACTTATGAATACCCTTGGTGGGATGGAACAAGTGCATGTTCGAGGTTCGAAAAGTCTTTTGAAGTTTGAGATCCTTAACAGCATCTTTGCCATTGTAGTCTTGAATGAGGAAATCCACATTCTCGGTTGTACTGTTATTTGTGAAACCACTGATGATTTTCTTTTCAACGAGGGTATCCAGATGTTCTTTGTAATCTTGGGTCCAGCGTCCAGGTGGTAGCTCAGTCACCTTAACTGTCCTTCCAATGGTGCTCCATACACCTTGGGTCACCCATGAATCATCATCTTGTTCAAACACTTTTCCCTTGAAACCCCTGAACCAAGGTTTCATCCTTTTGATAGGGTTACCATCAAGGAAGTTGAGGATATTGTCCCGAATATCTCTGGGGTTAAATGGGGGTACATAGCAGCTGAAACCGGTGCCAATACCCTCTGTACCATTGACCAAAACCATGGGCATGGTAGGCATGTAGAACTCGGGTTCAATCGAGCGACCATCATCATCCAAATAGGTGAGAATCGCATCATCACGAGGGTCAAATACATTCCTCGCTTCAGGTGTCAATCGCGTGAAAATGTATCTTGTCTGGGATGCGTCTTTCCCACCCATAAGACGGGTACCAAATTGACCACAAGGTTCTAGGAGATTCAAATTGTTGGAGCCCGTATAGTCATTGGCTAACTTCACAATTGTATCAGCGAGAGATACTTCACCGTGGTGATAGGCACTCTTCTCAGCCACGTATGCGGCCAATTGAGCTACTTTCATCTCCGCAGTCAAATTCCTTTGAAAACAAGAATACATTACCTTACGTTGTGAAGGTTTGAGTCCATCACAAACATGGGCAATAGAACGCTTCAAATCAGCGAGTGAGAAATTCACCAGGTCCTTGTGAACAAAGTCTGTGATAGCCAGTTGTTTCACATTACCATAAGAAACCTCCAGCTCCTTGGGGTCTTTTGCTGTGCTTTCAAGAAGCCACGTCTTACGGTCATCAGCCTTCTTCTTGTCAAATGCCAAGGTAATAGATTTATCAGACATTACATCTGTATTAAACTTGACGGTAAGGTCTTCTATCTTCTTGAAGTACTCCCTAGCCTCCGCAGAAGTTGAGGTACCCAAACCCTTGTAGTACTTGATACGCCAACCAGATTGTCCATTTCCATACCATGTACGAAATGCGGAGTCTGTATAGAAGGATTTACTTTGATTACCCCTAGAAGCCTTGATGATGGGTGTGACCATTGAAACAACAAATCCCAATTTGAGGAGACTGGGCCAGAAATAGTCAATCATGTTTAGGATCAGACCCTTGATATGTGAACCGTCGTTATCTGCGTCTGTCATGATCATGAGACGACCATAGCGAAGCTCGGATACATCTTTGTAGTCCTTTCCCTGTTGGAGACCCAAAATCTTCTTGAGGTCATTGAACTCCTGGTTCCCCGTAAGCTGTGCGACAGATGCATCTCTGACATTTTTACACTTCCCTCGAAGCGGGAAGACACCGTAGTGGTCTCTACCAACCACTGAGAGACCAGCGACGGCGAGTGTCTTAGCCGAGTCACCCTCTGTGACGATGAGTGTACACCTAGAAGATTGAGATGTCCCAGCTTTGTTTGCGTCATCAAGCTTGGGGATGCCAGTAATCTTAGACTTCCGAGCCCCACCATCAGTTTTGGCCAACTCTTTCATCTCTTTGAACTTTGAGAGAGCCGTGAGTTCATCGGAAATGCCAGTCTTAAGAGCATTCTTGACGAATGTTTTAGGCATATCAAATTTAGAACCAAAGTCTTGTGCTTTTAGGGTACACTCAGACTTAACCTGACTCGAGAAAGTTGGGTTCTCAAGGATTGCCTTCACAAAGATTGCGAACGTGTTCTTAACCTGTTGAGGCCTGAGTTTGATTTTCTTAGCCATGTCTTCAATAATCCCCGCAGCCACTAGAGAAGCTGCGTGATCAACGTGGGTTCCACCCTTAGTTGTACAGATACCGTTCACGAATGATACCTGTTGCATACCATCCTCGGATGGACCAATACATACTGACCATCGGTCGGTTGTAACACAGTGTACATTATCTACACCAGTGTGCATTTTTGCGTAAGCCTCAAAGTTCTGTTTTGGGAGAACCTCGTCATTGAACTTTACTTTACAGTTTGGGGTTGTACAGATGTTGGCATCCCAGACTCTCTTTTGGAAAATCTTATAGATTGTGTTATCCATTTTAGACATCTTAAAACGCCTCCAATCCGGTGTAAAAGTTACGGCCACGGATGATGTGGCACCCGAATGTTTTTTTATTTTTGGTGGTTCGCATACAGTCATATTGTTAGACCATTTTTGGGTATACGTCTGCTTTGTTTCATGGTCTTTGATGACGACCGAAAAATCTGATGAGTAAATATTCGTCAACTTGGCTCCATAACCATTACGACCCCCAACAATTCTCTTTTGAGAGTCGTCATAGTTTGTACTTGTGAGGAGATGCCCAAAGACCAATTCGGGATTCCAGATACCTTCCTTCTCATGCATACGAACACTGATACCACCGAGGGGTCCATTGTTTTCTATGGTTACAGCACCAGTCTCCTTGTCTATAGAGACTGAAATGGATGAAACATTCTTGGGGTGCATAGAGTTGCGATCGATTGCGTTGACGAGGATTTCATCGAAGATCTTCAAGAGAGCTGGGGAATACTTGACGTTTTTCTTCTCAAATTGGGATTTGTTACCATTGAGAATCCAATACGCTTCAGTACTCAAGTCTACTGGACCGACATACGAGTCAGGTCTCTTGAGAATGTGTTCTATGTGGGTGAGCTTTTGAACTGATTCCATGATTTTATTACAACTCAAAACTCTAACTTAGGTAAAAAATCTCAGCTTATATCAGATGACGAATAATAATAATCGTGCTCAACTAAAAAAAGCTGAACAAGAGCTGAAAAATATGAAAAGAAAGTATCTAAACATGTTGAATAATAACGGTAAAAATAACAATAATAAAACCAAAAATAGCCCAAAAAACAAGAATGTTGCCACGTGGTTAAATCGTGAAATGTCCCCGGGTAACAAGACTAATATAAAGCCATCCAAGAGAGCTTATCTTAAAACGAACGTGGCTGGGAATGGTAAGATTCTTCATGTTTATGATAGGGATGGTTTGAAGAATTACTTGGCGTTTTCGGATAAGACGGGTCTAAATGCTGAAAGACCTAGTCCTCTGACACGTAAACCATTCAAACTCAAAAACATCAAGAAGTATCCACCCAAACTTATCTTAAAAGTTAGGCGCGGTAAAAAGACCACTAAGCCGTGATCTTCTTTTTAACAGATTCAAGAAGTTTCAAAACAGATATAGTTCCCGTGAATAAAAATAGTATCTGTTTGGTGATTGGTATCCGTATTTCATTTAGATGTGGTAAAGAAGGTCTTTTTAGTTTTTTATGAATTCGTTTTAATGAATCACATGTTTTGAGATATTTCCCCTCTGACATGTGATCCCTAGTCTCATCAATTGTATTCATCACTATGAGTAGATCTTGATCTACTGCCATAAATTATAATGATAATTTTTCTTTAGTTACCTTAAGAAGACATGTACACGTTCTTCATAATCGCCATATTTGTTCTCGTACTGGTGATGCAAAATAAGTCAAGGGGTCTGACCCATTCCATCAAAAAATTGGTAAGACAATCAGCTCGTTATGCCACAGCTGCGCAACAGGACAAGTCTCCAGCTATAGCTATACTTCACGCAAATTACGCGGTGGCTTATCTCTACGCACTTAAGGATATTGCATCCGATTCTCAAATACATAATGCCACGGGTATAGATGTTAAGAAGTTTGTAGAACATGTTACAAATGTACAAGATATGGTGACTAAACAGACGACTGAAAAATTCCCAGACTTTGCTGGTCGTGTAGATATGTATCTTTCAGAAATTGGTGGTGAATCCCAATGAGTACCTAAGTAAAACTTGATGATTTGGAAAATCAACTTAATCTACAAATATGGAGATTGTACGAAATGACCTCTGGAACCAATGTCTCAAGGATGCGATGAAAATGTATCGCATTGATGAGGCAAATGAAAAGTGTGAAAGTTTGGCAGATGCTACTTGGAAAATGAAAATGTCCTACAAGAATCATGAGAAGAAGAAGGATAGTAGACAAATCATCGTTTTAGATAAAGCTCCGACAGTTGTAAACGAACAACGCAACCAGGTTAAACTTTGTCAAGCTACAACAATGGCGGGAAAACCTTGTTCTTTCAAGGCTGTGTGTGGAGGTTTCTGTAAAAAACACAGAATTGACAAGGGTAGTGGTATTGGTAGAAAAATTAAAATAGGTAGTTAATATAAAGATCATGTTGGATCAGGAAAGTCTCAGACCTGTAATAATATCAATGTCTCTCTATCTCATTATAAGCGTTCTCGTGCCTCGTTTAATGACAAAGCCAACCGGTATAGGTTTTATTGATGATCTTGTGATGTATCTGATTGCACAAAAAGATTCAATCATGAACGGTACCATCCTCATTGGTCTTATTGTTCTCGCCACCAATTACGTTGATAACAAACTCCTCCAAGACGTTCTTCCGTCCAACTAAATTTCGTGTATGAGTGTGATCCATCTCTCTAACACGATTATCATACGCGTGCCTCATGAACTCCAAGAGTTGGTCAAAGTTTGGTTCACCCCAAACCATACCTTTTTTGAAGAGAAAATCGTCCCTCTCCAATTCTTGAAGTCCACAGTCAATTGTATACGGTGTTTTGATATATTCCGGGGCTCCACCGTAGTTGGTTATAATCACTGGTTTGTCTCGCATTGCGGCCTCAACCGCACCCATACCAACACCCTCTGAATGTGAAAAGTTCACATAGCAATCACACTTGTTATGAAGATTATCCATTTCTTCATCCGTTAACATATCATTTGTAACTTCAACTCTTGGGAATGGGATATGTACAGCTTGATTACTCGTGGCTTTGACTACGAGACGTGTATTTGGTTCATTCAGTCGCACAAAAGCCTGAAGAATATCTTTGAACTTCTTTCTAGGATCCATAATATTTCCAATATGGTAGAATATGTAAGGCTTTTCCTTTGGTTCAGGAATATGTGCGTGTATAACATAAAATTCGTTATCAGGAAACTGTCGAGAGAGAACCCTTTTACAGAATTCACTCGGTACAGCTACACGCTTAAATTCTTTCATAATTAGACCATAGTCTTCGTGTACAGTCTCAGTTTCACAGACTGTCATACAAGCTAGATTTTTTACTCGTGTTTTCGCGTACTTGACATACTCAATCTGATCGGGGGTAGGAATTACAAATATCAGGCCGTTCTCTGTCTCAGGGAGTTTTTGACCCAATTGGTAATACATTCCATCAGGTAAGAACAGTTTCACATACTTCATGGCATGTTGACCAATACCCGTTTTTGCATGTGGACCCACTACAATCATCTAGGTTTAAAGATAATCTTTCTTTTATATATAGTAAAATGTCTTCACTTCGCCAAGAAATTGAACAGGAAATGCAAAGTGTCCGTATTGATAAGACCCGTCTTTTCAATCTACTCCTAAAGATGGTTGATGGTTGTGGTTCCGGTGGTGGTGGTTCCGGTGGAGTTGGCCCCCAGGGTCCCCCAGGTCCCGCTGGCCCTCATGGTCCCCCAGGTCCCGCTGGTCCTAAGGGTGCTACTGGCCCCACTGGCCCCGCTGGTCCCGCTGGTTCTGCCGCCCCCGCTGCTAAGGCTCCCGCTGCTAAGGCTACTGCTGCTAAGACTCCTGCCAAGAAGCCTGCTGCTAAGCCCGCCGCTAAGAAGATCGATGCCTAAATATAAGTTAATTAAAGTTAATACCCCTATTATAAATACATGTTCGCTCTCGCTCGTGCACCAACACACATTTATAATACGATTAAGAAGACAGATGAAAGTAAATCGTCTAGAGGTGGAAGACATTGGCGTCAACATTCAGGTCGAACGGTTCATCGTCAGAATTTTGCCATGAGTCCCAAACAAACCACAGATGACGCTTTGAAAATTGAGAAGTTGGAACACGAGGTTGATAGGTATAAAAAGGCGAATAAGAAATTGAGGATGATTGCGAGTTGGAATCTTCGTGCAGCTCAGTCAGCTTTCAAGGATTCTGAAAATATACTTCAGATTCTGGATGATCTATACGGAGATGACGCGTATGAAAAGCTGTCAAATTAAAGTGGGAATTTTCTAAAAACGGGTAAAGGAGAAGAAAAGAATCTTGGTCTACACATATGTTTACTAGGTAATGCGTTTGGTATTGAAATGATCCCACTTTTGTAAACGGAACCCAAAAATAAACCAGCTGATAGTGCTCTGGTTGGTAAAACTCCGATACGTGTTGGAATTGTATAGATTCCATTTTTAGTGTCATCTTCTACATCTTCAATATCCGCCATATTTGATACACTCGATGCGAGAAGACCCATCGCAATCGTTTCATTTTCAATAACATCTGTGTGAGCTATGAGATGTGGTACAACACTGATAGCTCCCGCCCAAAAGGTACCCACATAAAAGGGTTTTAGTAATGGTAGATTTTGCTTAAATGATGGATACAATAGAATACATAGAATTTCTGGTGCGATATACTTAGACTGATCTGTGTACCACAGTATCAGATTTGCTGTTAAGAGAGCCGCAGCAATAGATTCCGGGGTATCCTCTGTCTTTCCATCTAGGTATCTATCCGCACCATAAGCCCACCTCGCCGACGCCATAATATACAAAAGGGGTAAAGGTTCGAGAGGTGTTCCCGAACATAATGCTAATACAGACATGATTGTACCAACTCCTAGTCCGGTTGTCATCTGTGTATTAGGATTGTGATGTCTTTAATTATCACCATAAATTTCTAAAATATCTTTTACAATAGGACTTCTTTCTATGTCTTCAAATTCAAAAGTTATACAATCAATACGTTTGTGATGTTTTCCCTCCAATCGTGAGCAAATGTCTATGAGACCGTTATCTTCGTATTTTCTATCATGTTGCTTGGGGTCACCAGTGACGACCATTTTACAACCCTCACCTATACGTGTAAGAAGCATCTTCATTTGATTTGGTGTTGAGTTTTGCATCTCATCAGCAATTACGAAAGCATTCTTAAACGTTCTTCCTCTCATATAGGCTAAGGGGCATATCTCTATAACTTTCTCCTTAATCATGTACTGAATCTCACTTTGGCTATAGAACTCTCCAAACACATCCATAATTGGACGAGTCCAGGGATCCATTTTTTCTTCAAGCGTACCTGGTAGGTATCCTATGTCTTCTTCTACTGATACAACGGGTCGGGTTAGCACGATCTTTTTGTATGTTTTATCGTTATACCCAGTAACAGCCGCATAACATGCTAACATTGTTTTACCAGTTCCAGCTGGACCGACAGCAAATACCATAGGTTTACTAATACTATATAATACCCTATTATAGTGTTTTTGGTTTTCACTCTTCGGTGTCACAGTTGGATGAACCGGTTGTATGTCCATCTCTTCTTCAAAGTAATAGTCTTGTTCGTCATATGATGATGAGAGTGAAAATTTCAAACTGTTTCGACCCTTTTTACCTCCCATACTTTTTACGCAGAACTTTTATTTACCCACCACAAAAATCCACCGAACAACGCTACTAGGATTGCTACTAGTAAACCAAAGGAATACTTTTTAGGGTTTTCGTCTGGGGGTTTATCGGGCAACTTTTGAACATTTTGATTAAGTGTCTCAAGTTTTTGTAACAATTTACCCAACATTTCAAGTATTTGAACTTCTTTATTTACAGGCTTTTCTTTCACATTTACTGTTGTAATCTCGAGTGTCATTGACCACTGTGCATTAGATTTAAGAAGTAGATAATCACCGTCATCTTGTTGTTCAAATATTTTGAAATCTAACTTTTTTATAGATATCGGATTAAAGTATCTTGTCGGTGGATTAAAGGTTTTCCATTGTTTATCTCGCATTAATATTCCATCACTACCCACGAAATGTCTCTCTAGGGGTACACGGGCTAGGATCTGTCCATTCCTCTCGTCTAACATTTGTGCAACCTTGGGTATATCTGGACATATT
>Ga0213862_10000337_pt1 | contig 20584 bp, 25 predicted proteins | sample PICome_7_FD_160092 | JGI IMG/M metagenome (GOLD analysis project Ga0213862, IMG submission 160092) | Coastal seawater microbial communities near Pivers Island, North Carolina, United States - PICO266 | ecosystem: Environmental > Aquatic > Marine > Coastal | place: USA: North Carolina... | reverse complement strand
TCCCTATCCTTTTTGAGATTCGTCTTTTTGTACATCTTCTTGTATTGACGAATCGCGGACGCAAGTTCACCAACTTCCTCAGACAGAAGAAGCCAGACTGTGTCTACAGGTGCTCTATCCCACCCCTTTGATTTACACACTCTTTCAGTTTCATTTTTATAATAGTTAAGACTCATACTTAATTTAGGTACACTTCGTAACTTTAATATAGTTAACTCACAACCCAATTTTTTTGTTATAAGGAAGCTTTTTCCCGACGGTACTCGTATTAACTGGTTGATCCATGAGAGTCCTAGTCGTGTCTATGTCGCTCACATACGCGATGTATTGAGAAACACCTGTTTGGATTTGAGACAGCGCCGTCTCTATGACACGAGCGTTCATCGCCTTGACCTGCTTGTTAACTTCCTTATGGTGGTTACCAGAGTTGTTGATGAAAACTACACGCATGATACCATAAAGATCATCTGGATTCTGATAATCAATGGATATACCAGTACGATCCTTAAACGCCTGACGAATCCCACGCTGAAGGATATTTTTATTGAATTCAGAAAAGAATAATCCGTTCAATGGAGTCTCACACTGCTTGACAGAATTAAGATGAAGATTACTCATTTAATATACACCCGGAAAAAAATTATGTGATAATAGTAAATGCTGAACTACTCGGACTTTAACGAGGCTTACGCCAAAGGTCCAAATTCTGTTGACACAATCCCTTGTAATGCTCCCTCCTGCTTCGTTGGTTCTTATGCCCCAGTCGCAAAGCCTGGTGAGACTGGTCCCTTCTACGTGAATACCTATCTTCTTCAGCCCGATCGTAGAATGGAAACCCTAGGAACAGCTACCGTCCGAAGCGCCGATTTATCTTTAGGAAAGAAGTAAGTTAAAAATAAAATTAGAATGGAAAGTATATGAGGGTAATTAAACGCTCAGGTCGTGTTGAGGATATGAAATTTGACAATGTCACCAACAGGATCAAGAATTTAACGTATGGACTTTCTGAAAATTGCGACTCTTCCAAAGTTGCTCAACAGGTTTTCTCATCTATGTACGATCAGATCACCGCACAAGAAATAGATACACTCTCTGCCGAAATATGCATCGGAATGATTACATCTGACCCAGACTATGAAATTTTGGCCACTCGTATTGTGGCGAGTAACATTCAAAAGGTTTGCCCAAACAACTTTCATCTCGCCATGCGAAAGCTTCTGAAAGCTGGTATTATCACAGAAGAGGTTTCGGAAGTTGCTTTCAAGGTGAAGGATAATATCGATAGTGATAGGGATTTTGACTTTGGGTATTTTGGTATTAAGACTCTCGAGAAGAGTTACCTCCAGCGCGTTGATGGTAGACTCGTAGAAACACCCCAGTACATGTTTATGCGTGTGGCTATTGGTATTCATGGTAAAGATATTCCAGCTGTCATTGAAACATACGACAAAATGTCCCAAGGTCTCTTCATTCATGCGACTCCAACACTCTTCAATGCAGGAACCCCTCGTCCACAAATGTCTTCTTGTTTTTTGATCGCAAATAAGGGTGATTCAATCGATGGTATTTACGGGACTCTGACCGAATGTGCTCAAATTTCAAAGTGGGCTGGTGGTATCGGTATGCATATCCACGATATTCGTAGTAATAAGTCCCGTATTAGGGGCACCAATGGTCAATCCGATGGAATTATCCCAATGCTTAGGGTCTTCAACGCCACGGCACGCTACGTCAATCAAGCTGGTAGGCGTAAGGGATCTATCGCCGTTTACATAGAACCTTGGCACGCGGACATCTTGGAATTTCTGGAACTTCGTCTCAACCAAGGTGACGAGGAAGCACGTTGCCGAGATCTCTTTTCCGCCCTTTGGATTCCAGACCTTTTCATGAAGAGGGTTGAAGAGAATGGCAACTGGTCACTCTTTTGTCCAGACAAGGCTAAGGGTTTATCGGATGTCTACGGGAAGGAGTTTGAAGAGCTCTACACCAAATACGAAGAAGAAGGCCTAGCTAACACCACCCTACCTGCTGCCGATTTATGGAAGGCTATTCTCAGATCTCAAACAGAGACTGGAACTCCCTACATGCTCTACAAAGATGCCTGTAACTCAAAGTCGAACCAGAAGAACTTGGGTGTGATTAAGAGTTCTAATCTCTGCACGGAGATTATTGAATATACAGACAAAGATGAGACCTCGGTGTGCAACCTGGCGTCTATCGCACTTCCAAAGTACGTAAACAAGGAAACGAAAACCTTTGATTATGATAAGCTCCATGAAGTTACCAAGGTTGTTACAAAAAATTTGAATCGGGTTATCGATAGAAATTTTTACCCAGTTGAGACTGCAAAACGCTCTAATATGAGACATCGTCCCATTGGTCTAGGTGTACAGGGTCTCGCAGATGTCTTCATCCTATGTGGTCTTCCATTTGACTGCGAAGAGTCTAGAACTATGAATGCTCACATTTTTGAGACTATTTATCACGCAGCTCTTGAAGCCAGTTCTGAACTCGCAGAAGTGGATGGTTCGTACGAGACATTTGATGGATCTCCGGCATCCCAGGGTATTCTTCAACCAGATATGTGGGATGGGGATACAAAATTCAGTGGTCGCTACGACTGGAACGCAATGAAGGAACGCGTAAAGACTAAGGGTCTTAGGAACAGTCTTCTTCTCGCGCCCATGCCAACAGCTTCAACTGCTCAAATTTTGGGTAATAACGAGTGCTTTGAACCGTACACGACTAACATCTATTTGCGTCGCACACTTGCCGGTGAATTTGTGGTTGTAAACAATCATCTCGTAAATGCTCTAAAAGAGCGTGGTCTCTGGTCCAAGGAAATGAAAGACCTCATGGTTAAGGCTGGTGGTTCAATTCAAAATATCGTAGACATTCCCGATGATATCAAGACTCTTTACAAAACCGTGTGGGAAATTAGTCAGAAATGTATTATTGACATGGCGGCGGATAGGGGTCGTTTTATTGATCAATCACAATCTATGAACCTCTTCATGGAAAGTCCCACGATGTCCAAGTTGTCTTCGATGCATATGTACGCATGGAAATCTGGTCTTAAGACTGGAATGTATTATCTGCGATCCAAGGCTAAGGCTCGACCAATCCAGTTCAGTTTAGAACCAGATTGTGTGGCTTGCTCGGCTTAAAGTTTACATGTGTTGTATGGTTAGAACTGATGGATAAGACAATTGAAAACATTCAGATCAACGAATATAACAATAGAAAAATTGTCATTAGTACAAAGCAGGGAACCCCATTCCGTGTACAACTCCCTCGTATGTATATGCCATTTGGGGTTTCTGGGTTTACACCGGAGGTGGGTCAGACAAAGTATAACATCGACTTTGCTGTGAAGGGGTATGACGAGGAAGACAGTTACATGAAAAAGTTTTACGAGTCTCTACGAAAAATTGAGAATATGATCATTGATTCTGTCGTTGAACAGAGTGATGTAATCTTTGGTAAACCAATGACAAAGGAGGAGCTTCAACCAATGTTCAATTCTAATCTTAAGATGTCTGCTGAACGCGAACCAAAATTTCGTGTGAAGGTTGATACTGATATGGAAGATACTATTAAAGCTACAGTCTACAATTCAGATAAGAACCCTATCAAAGATGAGGTTACAAACGGTCTCTATGCAAGGAATTCTGGTCATGCTATCGTTGAACTCAATAGCGTGTATTTCTTGAATAGGATGTTTGGTTGCACTTGGAAATTATATCAGCTTGTTGTTTATGAACCCCAAAACCTAAAGGGATTCCAGTTTGTTCTACCTAACGCCTAACAGGTAAGACGGGAAGACGCTGACCCCTGGCATTAAGCCTGAAGTTACCTCCACGGGGACCAGCCATCACGGGAAGACCGGCTTGGACACCAATTTGAGCAGCACCAATCTTCTGCGCAGCCCTCGCTTGCGCCTGGTTGAGGGCACCAGTAGCCCTAGTGATCTGGTTAGTCGCGGCACCCACGGCGGCGGACTTAGCCTTGTTAAGTTGTTGTTTGGCGGCAGCCTTAGCCGCACCCTTGATATCAGAAGCTACCTCCTTGGCGGCATTCTTAGCCGCAGCCTTCGCTTGTTTCGCGGCAGCCTTCGCGGCCATTTTTGCCATAGCACCGAAACCCATTTTTATTATATACCCATATTATTATTTAGTTGGCTTGGGCCAAATTAGGTGGGTTACCAGCAACCTGGGAAACTACGTTAGTTCCCATCTGGTTAAGAAACGCAGGAGTTGGTTTGTAGTTGCGACCACTCGAAGTGTTTACATATGTACCTCCATTCGCTCCCTGCATTATCCGACGCCCCTGAGAATCCAGGTAGTTGGTAGGTACATTAGCATTAAACTGAAGACCCCTCGCGATAGCCACCTGCTTCGCCTTCTCGAGGGCTTGGGCCTGGGCCTGTTGAACCATGGCGAGAGCCTGTTCGTGAGACCTCTGAGCCATAGCGTACCCTTGGGATTGGGCCTGCTCAGCTAGAGACTTACCGCGAGCACGAGCCATCGCAGAGTTACCATTTCTAGCATTGTTGTTCTTGGTGTTATTACCACGGTTGTTATTGGGACCCTTGGTTAAACCATTCAGTAACTTGTTACCGTTACCATTGTTAGGTTTCTTGTTATTGTTACCATTGTTGCCTCGGTTGTTGTTTCTCACGGCAACATTGGGGTTACGTGCGGCATTGTTGGGACCTTGGCCTTGGTTGTTCGAAGCCATTATTACTTTTTACTGACATTTTTATTCAACATCAAAATACGATATATCGTCTGAGCCTCCTTAAGTAATTTACCCTGTATTCTGGTAAAATCCTTAGGGTCCAAACCTAGTCTAATTTTAGCGATTTTCACTGAGTCTTCCCAGCGCTTGAGAGACATTCTTATAGTATATAGACAAAATTTTACTGCATCTTAGCAATCTTCTTCTCGTATTCTACGGTACCAGCCTTGGGCTGAAGCTTGAAACCAGACTTCTTGGGCTTGAACACCTTCACCATAGCCTTCTTCCCCTCCTTCTTCATACGAGCGAGGGCAGCCTTGCTCGCCGCCTTGGAAACAACGCGGCCATCCTTCATAATCAGATCCTTCTTGGAGAGACCACCGGGGGTCTTATCAGCGTTACCATGGAAAACTTCCGCACGGGAACCAACAGTCATTTTTATATTAAGCACGGAAAATTTTCTTGATGTCCAGAATTGAAATTTTGGCTGACGTCCTGTTTACAGGAATTTGAGTTTTAACCCGATCATCATTAAGAACCTCTGAACAGACCAAAGATTTATGGCCTTGTAAAGCCATCATTTCTTCCTCCACACTGATGAAACGCGAACATTCCTTGTATACCAACTTCTTTACATACACAGATTTGGTCTGACCGGTACGATGACTTCTACCAATCGCCTGAAGTTCGGTCGCTGGGTTCCAAGCGGGTGCCGTGATGTAGACACGCGTCGCTTCTTGAAGATTGAGACCTTGGCCACCACTCTTAATCTGGATGATAAAGACGGCACCGGATTCAATCTTCTTAAATCCATTGATCTGCCTGACCCTTTCCTCCTTTGGAACTGACCCATCAATCCTAAAAACTGGGCAGTCAAGTTGAGACTGAATATAATTCATCTCACCCCTGAACTGACAGAAAATGAGAGACTTCTCAGTTGGGTGTTCTTTCAGTAGTCTGAAGAGGGTCTCCATCTTGTTTGACCGACCCTTCCATTTTGTGGGTACAGTCTCATTCTGTTTGGCAACTCCGTTCAGATACATCTGTGGCCAAATCATGCACTGCCTAGCACGAAGAAGACATTCCAAAATGATCATGTTCTTGGAGTTGAGACTTTGAGCGTGCCTGAAAGCCTCTTGGATGGTTTCCTGTGCTTCCAAAAAGACACACTCGTAGAGTGACTTTTCCTCTGGTAACATTTCAAGTTCCACATTCTCAAAATAACAAGGTGGAAGAGTCAAACGTTCATTGATCTTTGACAGATCTTCTTTCGTTCTACGGAGGATGTAAATATCTTTGATCTCTTTGGTTCTCCCTTGAACAAAGTTTTTGGGAATACCCAAAAATGTACAAAGAGTTACAAAATCCTCCATAGAATTGAAAACTGGTGTACCAGTGACAAGCCACTTGATATCAGTCTTGAGAGTACAGACACTTTTGAACGTCTTAGAAGACTTGTTTCTGATTTCATGTGCTTCGTCAAGAATTACACGATCCCAAAAAAGGCGATGAAGTGGAGTTGCCTCATTCTTCCTAGATGACACCAAAGTGTAGGGTGTAATCGTTACATCCGCGTCACAGTCCAATTTTCGATCGGGTCCATCAAAAACCGCGACTCTCAATTTGGGTGCGAAGCGGTTAATCTCTTCAACCCATTGGGTGATAATAGATTTGGGTACGACGATCAAAGTGCGATCTCGTGTATTTGCAAGTATGGTCGAAATCAACTGCACAGTCTTACCCAGACCCATTTCGTCACATAAGAATCCTCCTTTAGGTCCAGATGTTTGAGCTTCCATCTCAAGCATCCATTTGACACCATCTCTTTGATAAGGCGCAAAGAGGCGTCCGTTAAATCCTTCAATCTTCATGGAAAAAGTCTTCTTCGGGGTGAGCTTCAATCTCACAAGGTAGTGGTTCAACTTGTTTTTTCTTTCGAGTCTTCTTCAACTTAGGTGGTGGAAGTTCGTCTATGTGTTCTCTAAAATAGAGAACTTTGTCCCAAAATTCTCGCATGACTGGGAGGTAAGTCTTCCACCATTCACGATCACGGGGAACGTTAACCACGTCAAACTCCTCCGGCTTTGGCCAATTGGTAGCTGCGGGTTTGTACTGGATAAAATCCGCTGATTCTAGATCAAGGATCTCCATACAAAGTTGAAGCTGTGGCATGTAATGTTCAGGTACCTCTCCAGGGATGATTGCCCTCTGAGGAGGACACTTGATCTCGACCAATTTTCCAGATTCGGTTACACCGTCAGGACTTCCACCAAGCCAGCTTTCAACTGGGTGGGGACAGAGACCGAGTTCGTGTACAACCTCCCCGTGTCGTTCTTCATATAAGATACGTGCCTCATCCTCATATAACTCACCGTGACGAGTGGCTGCGTTACCAGTGAACTTTTCACCAAGGCCACACTTCTTAAGAAGAAGACCTTCAGGTGTTTCATATTTATTTTTACCTATAGCTGTGGCGGCATCTGATGCAGTCAACATTTTACCACGGAGAGCAAGCCACTCTTCCGATTTCTGTGCCGCATATTCTCGGTCTAACGCTGCTTTAACATTCGGGTGCATATTAGATAGTTAATTTCTATATTTTTTAAGCTGTTCGAAGAATAACTTAGCTGCGTTTTGCTCAGCTTGCTTCTTACTTTTTGCTGCACCTCTACTCATAAATTGACCGTTTACATAGATGTCAATGTAAAAAATCCCCTCGTGATGTCCAGACACGCGATATTCAGGAAGTTGCCAGTTATTGAGCTGACAATAGCGCATCAGATGATCTTTGAAATTGTCGTCAATCATAATCAGATTCAGATCAATATATTTAGGGTCATTGTAAATTCTTAGAACAAACTCCTTTGCGTGGAGGAGTCCCAGATCCATGTAGAGAGCCCCGATGAGGGCTTCAAAAACATCCTCCAAAATCTTTGGGTTATTATTCCAACCGTTGCGCATACCCTTTTCGTCCATTACGACCATCTTTTCTAGACCAAGAATCTTGGCTATATTTGCCAGCGTTTCACCACGAACCAACTTCGTACGAGCTTTTGTCAGGAAACCCTCTTGTTTACTTTCATATTGATCAAATAGGAATTTAGTGATGACAAACCCTAGTACAGAGTCACCAATAAATTCTAAAGTTTCAAATGATTCGTTTAGTTGTTCATACTCCTTGAGAGCAGATTTATGTGTAAAAGCCTTTTGGTACAAATCAAGATTTTTGATCTTTGTACCAACAAGTTGTTCAATTTGAGGTTTAGTAACGAAAGTTACCATGATTTATTAGTATATGTTTTTATTTTTTAAGCCTTCTTAATGTAGTGAGGGGAGAGGTACTTCTGGAGGTTAAGGTACGTCACAACAACATCCGCGGGAGGCGCGAGAAGATCGCGAAGCTTATCGTCAAGAATGATCTGGCGACCGTTCTCGGGGTGCTTGAGACCCTTGTCAATGATGTACTTGTTAACAAACTTGGTAACCTCGGAGCGAGAGATGAGCTCAGCTTCAGGAAGCGCCAAGAACTCACGCAACTTAGGTGTAATTTCCTGCTTTCGGTTGAAACCGTTGTTCGCGGCACGAGCCTTAGCCTTCTCACCGGTGGGATCATCCTGGACGCTCTTCACCTTACGAACGAGCTTAACGAGAGACTTGACATCAGCACGGAGAGCGGCAATTTCAGTTTGAATGGTTTCGAGAGACATTATATTTTATCTAGGTGGTTAATCTTTAAGTCAGAGAAGTAGTAGGAAAATACAACCCAAAATTACGGCCAAATACATTAAGACCTTTATCTCCATTTGATTGAGTTCCTTTCCAGTTTTTTTGGGACGCGGACGTTTGATTATCCTAAATGGTTGTTTAGGTATCTTACCAGGGCATCCACCAGCACAGCAACCCTTTGGGCATGGAATGACATGAGGCCCCTTCCGTACACCACAAAATTGTTCCTTCTTAGGATTTCTCACATCATCATAGGCGTAGCACCTACATTCTTCGATCACGTTACAGACCATATTATTATATCCCAATATATTAATGGATGAGAAAAGTTACTCGAAGAGTGCCATTGAAAAGTTTATGAATGAAAATTTACTTTTCAAAGATGCAAAGTTGAAAAAATATTTTGACAGGAACGAACAGAGAGATCTGGGGAAATTCCGACAGCGTCTGCGTGACAAATTTTCTGAAAAAAGTTTGGAGAAAATGGTTTACGTATTGGTAACAGACTCCATTCGAGACATAATACTTGACACCATTGGAAATCTTACCCAAAGTCTGAAATCCTCTGGTGATCTCATTGTGAGTGGTGGTGAGGCGTTTAATTATTATGTAGATTTCAATGACCGTATAGTCACTACAGATATTGACGCGAAGTTTGTTCCTTTCATGAAAACAAATACCAAGTACTTTGGTAAACTTCAAGCTCTCAAACTACTCTTGTGGGATATGTTGGGTAAACATGCGAAAAATCTAAACGTACGAATCAAAAAGCGTATTATGTCATTCCAAGAAAAGCATAGTAAATTGTTCAAGTTCATGGGTATTGGATTCAGTAAAACTGGTCCATATGTAACTAGACGGTACACTTTGATTAAGAAGAAGAAAGGTGGATCTACAAATAAACCTTCCAAAAGTGATGTGTTTATAGATGTAGAGCTGTTCGCATTGGATTTGAATATACGTTTCTTTTCACCAGCGACTGGTAGAATTCAAGAACAGAATATAGGTGGTATTCTAGACATACCTTTCATGCGACCAAATGAGTTTGGGTATGAAGTTGCCCAAACTAAGCGTAGGGGTATTATTTACAGAGACGCACTCACAGGTAAGATGATCAATAACCAAAAGCTCTACATCGCTAGTAAAGAATTCCTCATTGAAGATATTTACCTGATGCAGAAGTTAAGATTGAGACCAGAAAAGAAGGGTAAAGATCGCCTTCGTTTAATAAGACTCGCTAGAATATTTGATAAGAGAGTTACCGCTGCAGATTCCATGGAGTCAGCATTCAAGAAGGTTCGTGGTAAGATAGTAACTAAAACGACGACCTCTGTGGCAAAACACAGGAATGTGAATGTTCGAAAAGCGAAAAAGGTGGATCCACGTAAGTACTCCAAATTCACTACGGAACCTTCAAAGGAGCGCTTATCTAAACAACTTGTTCATGGTCTAAAACCGGTAAACAATAAGATGAATGTGGAAGGTTTCGAGAAGACACATGGTAATAAACGTTTTAATTTGAAGAACCTAAAATGGAAGAATAACAAAAATAACGCTTACGTTAAAAATGAATTTCCATTAAGACCTATCCAGGCCAAGACCTTACCAAAAAATATCAATACTTCCAAGACGTTGTATGGTTACAAGGCCAACCGAGACAATTGGATAAACAAACGAGTTTTAAATGACGCTGCCGCTATACCTTTTATTGGGTTAAAGAAGTGAAACATAATTATACCATAATGTTTTATAACGCTCCAGCCAGAGGCGACGATGGCCTTTACTTTGTTAAGGCTTGCAACGACGAAAAGCGCAAATGCCTCGTTCAACTGAATGGTGTGACCGTATCTGAAGTCTCAGGGGAAATGATTTTTGATCTGAATTCTGAGGTAAATACCAAAAAGGTAACCGACATCGAAAATATGAACCTTTCCGCCGCACACGAGAACTGTGTTGAATGGTTTGGTAAGCAGCTTTCTGAGCGTGTTATCAACGGCGCCCACAGCAGCGTTATGAATGGTGGACAGATGACCGTAGACGTCATAACCGAACCACCCATCCGTGTTTTCAATACCAACAAGGAACCTGTTGAATTTGAGAATGTCCAGCCCGAAAAGACTTGTGATGTACTTGTTGAGTTCGCAGGTTTATGGTTCGCCAAAAAGGCTTTCGGTGGACATTGGAATGTTGTCCAGGTTCGCCTTCACGACGACCCAGTCAAGGATGAACCAGTAACCGATGTTTACCCAGACGAGTATGCATTCGTCGATGAGCCTGAGCCTGAGCCTGAGCCCGAGCCTGAGCCCGAGCCTGAGCCCGAAATTGTTCCTGAACCGGAATCTGAAATTCCAGTGGAACCTCAGAAGGTAATCAAAGAACGAATTGACATTCTGACCAAATAAAAAAAATTTGTTAACTATATATAAACTATGATGAAGGGTCGCACTCAGCAAATTTTGATGCTTGTTGCCATCGCTGTTGTGATCTACCTCTTGTGTGTCATGAACAAGTCCTCCAACTATTCCATCACCGAGAAGGAGTACAGTGTGTTCGGCTCCAGCGCCACCACTGGTCCTTCCACCGCCACTACCGGTATGCAGAAGGGTACTGGTCTTGCGTCCTCCCTTCTCCCCCGTGAGGTGGCTTCTAAGGAGGACTTTGGTCAGTTTGCCCCAGAAGATGTTCTCAAGGGTCAGAACTTCCTCGAGCCCCGTGCTCAGGTTGGCTACCCCGAGACCATCGGTGGTGCTCTCAGAAACGCTAACCAGCAGATCAGGGCTGATCCCCCCAACCCCAAGTCGCCCTTCGTCTGGAACAATTCCACTATTACTCCCGACACCATGCAACGTGGTTTGTGCGCTTAAAGATTTGAAAAGAATAACATTTAAATGACCTCTGTACCAAACGAACTGAGTGAGAGCGTTTCTAAGCTCGTAGAACTTACTAAGCAATTGTCTGAAGCAAAATCTGATATCAAGGTCCTTAACCAGGAAGAGAAGCGGTTAAAGGAGAGTGTTAAGAAACATATGGTAGATCAGGGTATTGATACAATTAACCTTCGGAAGGGGAAGATCAGTATTCGTAAAAGTGTGCGAAAGGCTGGTATCAATAAGGATGCTGTGAAGGAGGGACTTAGCAAATTTTTCAGTGGTGATGAAGCTAAAGTTGAAGGAGCTTTAAATGCAATTCAAGATAACCTTAAAGTAAAAGAATCAACCTCTCTTTCCCTAACAGGTATAAAAGATAAGCCCGTAAAAGAAGATAAGTAAACATACACAATGGTTTGGAGCCAATACGTCGACGAAGCTACCATCGGGTTTGATGCCCACGACAGCGACGACGATGATTTTAATCACGAAAACACTCCTCTGAATATCGAAGACTGGGAAGTCCAATACTCAGATGAATTACATACGATGTGGAACAAGATTGATACTCTCTTGTATGACGCACATATCACACACTCAGGGAAGTTTTGCGACTTTGTTGAATTCTGTTTCATGGAACATGATCCTATTCAGGAAAGAGTAACATGGGAATACGATGAACAGACCAAATTATATGAAGAACGTTTGGCTTATATTTGGCGTCATGTTAGACGCACAATCAATGATAACGGACTTCATGAAGAAATGATGAGGGGTGCAACATTAAACGATTTTTTAAATTATGCTAAAAATTATATGTGTATATGGTAAATGTTACCGGATATTACTACACAAAAAGTTGCCATACCTGCAGCGCTTTTTCTCGCGCTGAGCCCCGGTATGGTGGTTACTACCGACGGCTCAAAACTGTCTTACATGAACCGAAAAACCGATCAAATGTCCGTTTTCTTTCATGCCCTCGTGTTCTTCCTCGTTTACAGCACAGTAGCCAAGGCTATGGGCTTAGTTCTCACACAGACCGATCTTCTCGTGACCACCTCTCTATTCCTTCTTCTCAGTCCAGGTCTTCTTCTCACTCTGCCTCCAGGTTCGAAGGGTGTGTACATGTCGGGAGAGACCAGTGTGGAATCCGTCATGATTCATGCGATCGTTTTTGCCGTAATTTTCGCGCTTTTACGTCGGCAATTTCCTCAATTCTACTAAGTAGGAAGATGAAGTATCTAGTCTTGGGCCCGGCATCCATGGCGATATATTCACTCATAGGATGCTTAAAGGCCCGAGAATCTAGATTGGCGGATGTAGAAGAGATCTCGGGTTCTTCGGCTGGTGCAATTTTAGCATTATTTTTAGCATTAGGAATGTCTGTAGATGAAATTTTAGAAATATCCCTTGATCTAGATATCCCGAATTTCGTCAAGATACGTTTGGGTTCATTTTTCACTAAATTTGGTTTTGTATCAATGTCTCCAATTCGTAAAAAATTAGTTGAAATCTGTGGATGTGATCCAACGTTTCAAGAATTAGATATGAAAATATACATATCAGCATTTTGTCTAAATACCAATGAAACTGAGTATTTCTCTCGTGATACACATCCAGATATGAAGGTTATTGATGCCGTGTGTATGTCTATGGCTGTACCTCTCATATTTGCATGTGGAAACTATAACGGTAAGACCTATGTGGATGGTGGTACACAAGAACAATACCCAATCAATCCATTTTTAGACAAGAAACCACATGAAGTGTCGTGTATGAAAATTAAGATGGATCGCATATATCAGGAAAGCATTGAAACACCCAAGCAATATGTTGAGTGTTTAGTTCGTTCATCACTTAAAAACAGAATAGAATACAATATACCAGTAGAAGTTATAGACATAAATGTCCGTGACACAAACGTGTTTAATTTTAACATGTCCTACGAAGAAAAAGTAAAATTGTACAATATAGGGTTCATATCTCCTTAGTACTTTTTTTGTTAGTTTAATATAAATGACGGAGGCGTGTGATCCAGACGCTGACATCGAGACCCTCAGAAAAGCAATCAAGATGCAAACTGGGGAAGAACTTAAACTCACAAGGAAAGAGATGTGTGACGCATACAATAATATTAGTGGTGGAAAGTTACCTTTACCACCTCTCGTTATGACTGCCGATCGGACGTATTTAGTCGATCGCGCATCTCCCTTGAAACATTTAGATTACGAGCTACTTTTTGATTCTACCACGAAGCGTAATGATCTCAAAAGAATTGCACGTAAGGTTGGTCTCACATCTCAAATTGAGCAAAAGACCAAAAAGCAGTTAGTTGATGCGATATCGAAACGTCTCAGATATATGAAGATTCGTGAGCCAATCAAGATCGTATCAAAACGTCTCATAACCAAGGACGTTTCTAATGTGGGTAACAACGCAGCAGTGAACAACACAGTAGTGCGTAACAACACAGCGGTGAACAACACAGCAGCCAACAACCGTAGAAATTTCAATAATAATTCTGCTTTCAACAACACCGAGAACCGAAACTCGAACTTCAATAACTTTAATGCCAATAAGAAGAATGGCTTCAACAACAACAACAACCGCCGTAACAACAACAATTCGGTGAATCTTTCGGGTAACAAAAATGGCCTGAAATTCAAGACGAACCAAAACACTGGTACCACCTCCTTAAATTTCCCAAATAAGCTGAAATTTAAGCCATCGTTTGTTGCTTCTAATACGAACACTGGAAGTCAAACGAATGCGGGTACTGGTACCAACTCTGGGACTCAAATGAGCTTTAATAAGATCATTACTCCAACTCAGAATAAACAGAAGCCTGCTTTCTTAACTGCGAGCACTTCTACTGGTACCAATGCGGGTCCTCCCCCAACTCAGTTTAGCAATGGTTTCAAGAAGAAGCCTTCTTTCTTGAATAAGAGCAACACACCATCAGCCCCCAGTGGCAGCGCAATTAAGGGTAAACCCGCGTTCTTGAACAAGAGTAATGCTCCAGTCGCCTCTACTAACGGTCCTAAGAAACCTGCGTTCTTGAACAAGGGTAATGCTCCAGCCGCCGCTGCTAACGGTCCCAAGAAACCTGGTATGTTCAACTGGATGTTTAAGAAGAAGAACGCAGCTGCCGCTGGTGCTGCCGGTGCCGCTGCTGGTGCCGCTGCTGGTGCCGCTGCTGGTGCCGCCGCTGCCAATGGTCCTAAGAAGTGTGGAATGATGAACCGAATGATGGGTAGGTGCAAGAAAAATGGTACCGTTGCGAATAAGGTTGTACCTAATGCGGCAACCAACAACGCGAATAAGAATGGACCTAATGCGGCAACCAACAACGCGAATAAGGTTGTACCTAATGCGGGTATAGGTGGAAACACTCTCCCCCCTAATAAGGTCAATTCTGGTAATGGACCCAATTCCACCAACAATGGACCTAAGAACAATAAGGCTAACAACAAAGATGTCAATATTGTAGCCAATCAGATTCTCAATGAGATTAATAAGGACGTGAATAAAGCTGTAGTAGCTGGAGTTAACAATAAGGTTAACGATCGAAAACTTGCTAGAAATATAACTGATAGCAACAATGGTATTCTCAATCAACTTTTGAAAAAGGATATCACTAATTCTATCAATAGGAATAATGTGAAGACTAATAATTCTGTAAACGCCAAGAACAACGCCAAGAACTTGAGTACTAACAATAAAGTGGTTGTACGAAGTGTAACCAATGGTATTATCAATCACATTCTCAATAGAGATGTTAAAAATTCCATTCAAAAATACACGCCAAAACCCCCTAATAGGCCATTGGGTAATGTTAATCGTGCACCAAGGGCTGCGTACAAGAAACCAAATAACAATAAGAAGAACAATAGAAATGCGGATGTGGAGTATGTGGCCAATCAGATTCTTAAACAACTTCAAAATGATGTCGCCAAGGAAATTAGATTAGGGGGGCGTGCTGCTGAGCCTATTTACAACAATAGTTCTAATTCTAATAATAACAACAACAAAAATAAAAAGTCTATACAGAATAATCCCCTATTTGAACCAAACATGCAAAATAACCCTCTGTACCCCAACAACAAGTCCAATAACAACAAGTCCAACAACAAGTCCAATAACAACAAGCCCAACAACAACAAGAACAGCTTCAATGGAGGTCCTCGGTTAGGTGCCAACAACAACAATGTGTCCCTCCCCCCATCTAAGAATGTCGTAAATGTGAATAATGTTAAGGTGAATGTCAACAATGTACCCAAGGAAGTTGAGCAACAAGAGAATAACGTACGTAACATTATTAAGAACTTGAACTCTGAAAGGGACAAGCTCAAGAATAAGATCACAAAGGAACTGAATCTTATACCCAATAACAATGGTGTATTCCAGGAACGTACCGGACTTACCAAGGGTAGAATCGGTCTTTGGGCCCGTGAATTAAGAGCTGCGGAAACGATCGAAGATCTCAAAGCGATTGAAAATAAGCTCAATGCGAAGGTGGTACTTCGTAAAAATATTGAGAACAAGTACACCAAGGCTGGTCTCACCAAGGTTGAGAAGATGAATCATCGGAGGAAGGTTGTGAAACTGTTGAACAATGTGAATAAGAGGAGGAAGGAGATTGAGATGCAGGTCAAGAACAAAAAGAACAACAACAACAACAAAAACTCGGTTATTTCTAACTACAACTCTAACGCTAACAACAACCCCAATAGGGCTAAGAAGATGAAGTACAAATCTCGTGAGAACTTCGTGGAGGCCAAGAAGGTTGAGTTGAGGGAGTTGGCTAAAAAGACTAGCACGAACTTCGGTAGAAATATAGATCGCATGCAGACGAGGCAAAATGTGTTCAAGCTTCGTGGTAGGATCAAAGGTGCGATTAAAAGAGATGAAGGCCTAAGTAAACTAGGCAATAACAAAAAGTAGATAAAAAAATGAATCACCCCGACGACGATTGCACCGTGATTACCGACATGCCTCTCAGTGACGAGGTTGTCGATTTCATCGAACAGGGTCTTCACCGGGATATGACTGATAAAGATATTGTGGAATGGTGTGATGATAATCTCGATGATCTTGCTTCCATTTATGAAAAGTACCGAGATACATACTTGTCATACGGACAGGCGGAGATGACTCTCTTTTTCACTCAAACTATTTATGGACGAGATGACGCGATGGAGATGCTTAGTAGTTTTGTAGATTGTCAATAATCAGTTAAAGATATAAACTTCCTTTAAGTTAATGGCTATATGCGACGTGTGTTGTGAAAAGATTAACAAGATAAATCACAAAAAAGTTGAGTGCCCTTTTTGTGATTTAACTAGTTGCCGTTCTTGTTCCCAGAAGTACATTCTCTCAAGCATAGAAGATCCTCATTGTATGGGATGTAAAACTCTATGGAATCGTGAATTTGTAGATTCCTTCTGTACCAAGTATTTTAGGCGTACAGAACTCAAACGTCATCGTGAAAATGTATTATTTGAGCGAGAAAAGGCTCTAATGCCCCAAAGTCAAAAAGAAGTGGAAAGGGTGATAGCTATAAGAAAATTACGTAAAGAGGCTAGACGTTTACGAAATTCATTAATTGAACTCTATCAAAGAAATAATATATCTTTTCCAGTCACTAATGAAGATTTACAAAATCATCCAGCTATATTAGAGTTTCACCGTGATCTAGAGGCTATCTATATACAATTAGAACGATTAAGAAATTCAACAGATACGTTTCATAATGAACCAACTAAATTTATACGTAAATGTCCACACGAAGAATGTAAAGGGTTCTTAAACGAAGAATATTTCTGTGGTTTGTGCAGTAATAAATTTTGTCGTGATTGTAACGAATTATTAACCGAGGATCATAAATGTGACCCAGAAACAGTAAAAACTATGAAGCTTCTAAATAAAGACAGTAAATCGTGTCCCAAATGTGGTACTGTTATACATAAAACGAGTGGTTGTGCTCAGATGTGGTGTCCAGATTGTCATACAGCATTTGACTGGCGTACAAGTGAGATTGTAACTGGACGTATCCATAATCCACATTACATAGAATTTAAACGAAAAGGTGGAACATCTAGGGAACACGGTGACATTCCTTGTGGTGGCATACCCACGTACCGTGAATTAAGGGAGGCTGGTTCATCTAATGATATAATGAATTTAGCCTCGTATATATTCTTTGCGGAACGTGAAAATATGTACATAGACGTAGAACCTGTAAATAATCTAAGTCTCCGAGTGTCTTACATGTTAAATGAACTAGATGAGACTGATTTTAAGATCTTCTTACAAAGACAGGAAAAGTTCAAAGACAAGATGAGAGACCTATCAAGTATATATGAGATGTTGACTCATTCCGGTGGCGACCTTCTTAGACAATTCATTATTGATCCAGAACGTGAAACTGAAATTATTGATATGATAAAGAAGTTATTTTCGTATGCGAATGACGTTTTCACTAGCATTCGCACAAGATACAACTGTGTAACGCCCAAAAATTTTTATCTGTGAATATTAAGATGAAGGGTAAATTACTTGTGGTCGCACTGATTCTACTCATTCTATACTTGTTACCAAGTTATCCAGAACCCAGAGTAATGAGGAACTTTTTATCAGAGTCTGAAAGGCGTCATATCATAAGTGAAGCTACAAATAAACTCGAAACGTCCACAATCTCACATAATAAAACCGTAGACGAGAATATTCGTAAGAGTGAAACTGCGTGGTTAGATAAAGATGATAAAGTCGTCCGTAACGTGATAAACAGATGTTTGAAACACACAGATAGACCTATAACCAACTGTGAAAAGTTACAGGTTCTCAAATATAAATCTGGTGGCCATTACAAACCACATCAAGATGCATTCAAAGATGATGATAACATGAGGGTGCACACTTTCATCATAGCACTAAATGATGGATATAGGGGTGGTGAAACTACATTTCCAAATCTCAACAAATCATATAAACTCAATGCTGGAGATGTACTCTTTTTTGATACATTAGATAACTATAATTTCATAACATCCAAAGCTTTACATGGTGGGAAACCTGTAGAGTCTGGTGATAAATGGATTTGTAATTTATGGGTGAGAAAATACCCCTATTCTATATAAACTGTTTCTTCGTTTTACCGTCATACGGATTTACTAAACCCGAATTAATCATGATATCATTTACCGATATTGGGTCTATTACATCACACGACGGTTTAGTTTTGAATACATTAACTAGGGTTCTGCCATACTTATCATTCGCGTAGCATTCGATCCACACCCACCCATTGATTTTATTTCTACACATGAATGGATTCCACCATTGATGTGGTGCAGAAGAATCAAAACCCAACTCCTCCTTGAACATCTCCCGTGCTAGAATGGCATCTTGTATATATTGATCTCTATTATCAATTATCAGTCGTGGTTTCATCTCAGGGGCGTCATATCCAAGAGTTCTAAAGATGAATTTTCTGACCCGCCCATCAAGAATGATACACGCCTTGAAAGTATCACCATCGTATACACTGGTTATTCTAGCGTAACCCCTGTAGTTATTTAGACTGAAAACTGGAATAGAATCATCCACTTTAGAAAGTCGTCTCTTAGTCAAACAGTCAAACATCTTAACAGACCATCTTATTAATTCTTTAAACTTCTAAGATTTTCTCCACGAGTCCAAGATTTCTGAATATATCTCAGATTGTGACCACGGTACCACAATTTTTCACCGGAAACGCGAACGGGTGCTTTCCTAACCACCTTTTTGCTGAAAATTCTAAAGAACGAAGTAAAACTCATTTACACGTTTTATCTTCTTCTTCTTTAATTTTGTTTTCATTCTTCTCCGTTTACGATTACGGCGCTTTTTTCGTTTTATGATAGTTTCTTCAATTTTTACCACCATGTATAAACGGGGTCGGATTTTAAATGGGAATTTTATTTTTAACCGCCGTTTACATAACATACTTGTGTATATATATCAAAACTTTAATATTATGCTTATTGTAGATGAGTTCATACTTGGATTTACCGACATATATCTACGATAATATGACACCAGAGGAAAAGAAGACCGTACTTATGGGTAATATCAAAGAACCAACCGTAATACGTGGATTGTATCAACCTAAAGCGATTAAGATGAACACTAAGCAAATAGTAAGTATGTTTGGAGATACTTCTTTACCCATAGAAATTTACGATACACAGGAAACAGAAACCACCTCAGCAGATACGGGTAAAAGCACTCTACCAAAACTATTTAAACACTGGAAACATGATCTATCACCTCGTTTGTACTGTGCAGAAGTTGATCTATTTGAACAGAAATTACCGAGAAAGCTACTCGAAACATTAAGAAATCCAAATACCGACCCCAAGGAGGTTGAAGCGCTTATGTTGTATTTAGGAAAAGATCATGCGAGTGGTTTACATCTACATGTGAATTCAGATTTTATATTGAATCAGTTATTTGGAAGTAAAACAGTTTATATTTTTAACAATTACGATAACCCAAATATTCACAAAAATAGCACCTTTCAGTTGAGTAAATCTAATTTTGCTAAGGAGGATTTCTTCCGATTAGACCATAGCAAAATGAAAATATATAAAGTAACGCTTCAACCTGGTGACAGTCTCACGATCCCACCATGGTCATGGCATGCTACACAAGGGCATGGTATTAACATGTCTCTCACTCAAATTTTCAGTAGAAGTGATCTTACATATTTATTAACCAATCCAAACCTGATATTAGATTACGTGTTTGAAGATGAAATCGTACTCTTTTCCATTTTAATCATTATTATCATAATTTATATGCGAAGACAAAAGCGTTAAATGGTGACTTCACCACGATCGATAAGCTTCTTACGATTTTCAAGGTGAAGTCCTTCGACGAGAGCCTTATTTTCAGCCCCATATGGAACCGCGTATCCCTCGTCAACCAGCCACTTGTTCACATTAGTCCACGCACCATCTTCACATACCCATACTTCAGCTAATACACGTCCAAACTTACCCCTAGAGTCAGCCTCTGGGCATCTGAGCTCGATCTCCACGTCATCCTTCTCAGATGCAACAGCCTTGAGACACCAATCCTTTAGCTTCTTCTTGGATAGAAGACCGAACTTCTTCTCTTCGGGGTCACGGGTTCTGGACTCTGGTGTGTCAATCCCTAGAAGGCGAACACGCTGCTTTGTGCATACGTCAAAACCTAGATCAATATTT
>Ga0213862_10000334_pt1 | contig 20639 bp, 16 predicted proteins | sample PICome_7_FD_160092 | JGI IMG/M metagenome (GOLD analysis project Ga0213862, IMG submission 160092) | Coastal seawater microbial communities near Pivers Island, North Carolina, United States - PICO266 | ecosystem: Environmental > Aquatic > Marine > Coastal | place: USA: North Carolina... | reverse complement strand
ACGAATGCCCTTTATGACATTCAAAAAGGCAATGCCAGTGCAGCTCGAATTTTTGAAGTTTTAGATCAAGAAGAAGCTAAAGACGGTAATCTAGAAGTGGATTCCAGCCATTGGGAGCAGGGATTGCGCTTTGAGCATGCAACCTTTGCCTACGAGCCGGGAGTGCCTGTGATTAACGGGCTACACCTGAATGTATTGCCAGGGAAAACCACTGCATTAGTAGGCCCTTCTGGCGGTGGAAAAAGCACCCTATTGCATTTATTGGCAGGCTTTGATTATCCCCAAACCGGTGCATTAAATCTTGCGGACGTTCCATTAAATGCTTTTAAACGGGCTTCCTATCGCAAGCATACCGGCTGGGTGCCACAGCAACCCTTATTGTTTAACGATACCATCGCTGCGAATGTAAGTATGAGCGGAACGCTCGATAAGTCGAGATTAATGCATGCGCTTGAAGCTGCGCATTGTTTGGAATTTGCGCAAGAATATTTGGTTAATGATACATTAATAGGCGAAGGCGGAAACCAATTAAGCGGTGGACAACGCCAACGGTTAAGCATTGCGCGCGCCTTCTATGCAGACCCAAGTTTATTGCTTTTAGATGAGGCAACTGCCGCATTAGATAACGAGAGCGAAGCCCGCGTTCAAGAGGCATTGATAGCGCTGATGAAAGGTCGTACTACTGTTGTGGTAGCACACCGTCTGAGCACCGTTCAGCACGCCGATCAAATCGCATATGTAGAAGCAGGTAGGGTAGTCGAGCTGGGTACGCACTCAGAACTTCTTCAAAAAGCGGGTAAATACGCGGCATTGGTTAACTTAGGTACATTAAACGCAGAAGCATGAGCCACCATTTAGTCCAGATTGAGCATCTTGGTATTGCAGTTAAGGATCTTGAAGCAGGAAACGCACTGTATACAAAGCTTCTAGGCGTTCCTCCCTACAAAGAGGAAGTGGTAGAGAGCGAAGGCGTTCGTACCAGCTTCTTTAAAGCTGGACCCAACAAGATTGAACTGCTCGAAGCTACGAATCCAGAAAGTCCCATTGCAAAATTTATAGAAAAGCGCGGCGAAGGCATTCACCATGTTGCCTATGCAGTCGAAGACATAGCGGCCGAAATGGATCGATTAAAACGGGAAGGTTTTCGCTTGTTGAACGATGCGCCGAAAGCAGGAGCCGACAATAAATGGGTCTGTTTCCTACACCCTAAGGATGCTGGGGGAACGTTAATCGAACTGTGTCAAGAACGCAGTTAATTCCTTCTTCAGATCACCTTCCTGACAATTAAAAAGCAGGGTCTGAAATCCCAATGCTGCGGCACTGTCTAAATTTTCTTGGGTATCATCAATGAACAATACTTCAGCAGGTTCTGCATTCATCGCTTGTGCAACCTTCTCAAAGTACGACGCGTTGGGCTTGCGTTCATGAATTTCATACGAGAGAAAGAGTCCATCAAACGCATTGGTAAAATGGGTCCAAAGAAACGGACCGGAAGCAGCGGCAATGGCCTCAATGTGTGCTGCATTGGTATTGCTGACAAGCGCTAAATCATACGATTTCCCTAATTTCTTAAGGAACAAAGTTTCATCTCTTAAATTTCCGAGCATACTCATCCAGGCTTGCCTCACACATTGCGCACTCTGTAGAAATTTACATGAGGCGGTGAGTGATTGGAAAAATTCGCGCTGGCTCACTTCACCCACTTCAAACGCATGGTGCAATTCCATAAAATGTGCTTCAGAGAGCTGCACGCCACAGCGTTCGAACTGTTCTTTCGTATTTTCAGGGAAAACGGGGATGAAAATATTCCCGAAATCAAACCAAATCTGCTTAATCATAATTGTCTTTGAGACCTTCTTAAGGTGCAATACTAAGCAAAAGAAAAGGGTCGTAACGTGATATATGCTCCGAAATTATTCGTGCAGTACGTGGATGATTCCTTTCTTTATAACTGTGTTGCCGGCCTCATTCGAACCACAACGGGCTTCAATGAAATAAACTCCAGGGCTTACCGTAGCTCCATTGTGAAGACCATTCCAGGAATCACTGAGGTTCATAGTAGAAAAGACCAATTGTCCCCAGCGCGTATAGACTTGCCATTCAATCCAGTCGGCATTTGATGTTGCTGGTCGGTACAAATCATTAATGCCGTCGTAGTTAGGACTAAAAAAATTAGGCAGGCTCATGCTCGCACTATCAGGGGCTGGCGGCGGTGGAGGTGGCGCTACGAATTCCGCACCATAGATATTATCGAAATATAAAATACGGTCTTCTGGGCGACCTGTGAAGTCGGGGAAAATTACGATCTGATCGTAAGTGTTTCCAATGTGAGCGCTGAAATCGAATTCAATTTGTTCCCATTCGTTGATCACGGTATTCGAAATCTTTATCTCTCCTAAGGACCAATTATCAAAACGAACCAATTTGATACCTACATCACTTATAGTTGGCTTGTACACCATGATTCGAAGGATCTTATTCGCATTGGTTATGGTCCAACTCCCAATATCTGTACCGTGCATGGATTCACATCCTGCGAACGCCTGTCCCGATTGACGTGCTTCAAACTGTGCAACTGTGGAGCTTGGATTGATTCCCGTCGTATCGGGATTCTGAACGAACTGCAGCGGCGGATTGTAGTCGTTTTCGAAAACGACCCAGTTCCAATTGGCCCCTATGCCGTTTGGTTCAAAGTCAACAGGCACGTTTTGACCGAACATTCCAAAAGAAAGCCCGAGTGCACTAGCGATAAAGGTTTGCCTCAAGGCCATGGAACGTTAATTTTTTCAAAGGTACAAGCATTGCCTAGTTTGCTATTCGCTCAATGCTAGACAATAGCAGGACAGTGAGTCAATGCTCCAACATAGAAGATATTCGAAAAATTGCGGCTAAAGCGTACCTATGGTATCCCAATAGAGACGGGTGAAACAGTCTGCATAATTTTTAGTGCGTGAAGTAGCAATATTTACTAAGTTTGTCCCGCAAAACGATCACTGCAAGTTCATGTTTCTTGTGCACGTCTAAGAACATTGTCTTGAAAGCAGTTAATATTTGCAAACTACTGATAATCAGTACATGGGCCTATAGCTCAGTTGGTTAGAGCACCTGACTCATAATCAGGTGGTCCCAGGTTCGAGCCCTGGTGGGCCCACTTTAAATCAAGCACTTACGTTGAAAAGCGTAGGTGCTTTTTTAATTTATAAGATCGCTTAAGGCTTTTGTACGATGTCCGGAGCTGAGCGCGTTACGGTTCAGTTGCTTCAAAACAACGAAGGCGATTTCGCGAACAATGATATCAGGATTAAAGCGCGTTATTTGAATTGATCCGCGAAGCGAGACCACAAGCCCGTATCTGGAAGCCCGGCAGTAAATTGCACAGGACTTTCATTGATCGCTTCAGGAAGCTCCAGCTTATAGGCATGCAGGGCGATTTGTTGCTTTAAATAAGGCTGCGCATTTCCGTATTTCTCATCCCCGATTATAGGACAGCCCATATGGGCCAATTGCGCTCTGATTTGATGGAACCGCCCTGTTTTTGGCTTGATTTCAAGCAAACAACCAAAGTCGGTGACGGCCAATGTGCGGTAGCTTAACTGTGCAGGTTTGGCACCTTTCTTTTTACCACTTACAACCAGTGCCTTTTTTTGCTCAACATCAGTCCATAAGTGCTGTTCCAATAGTCCCGAAGCAACCTCCGGTGCCGTACTCGTTATAGCGAGATAGGTCTTTTTGATTTGTCTATTTTCAAACCACTGATTAATGGTTTTAAGTGTACCCGGACGTTTCGCCATAAGCAAGATCCCGCTTGTCACTCGGTCTAAGCGGTGCGTAATACCTACGAATGGCGTTTTTACTTTTTCACTTAAATGGGCACGCACCAATGCCTCTGCATTATCGGCCTCGAATTTATTGTGTTCAGAGATGGTACCCGCAGGTTTAGTGATCACAATGATTTGATTGGATTCAAAAAGAATTTCGATAGCGGACATGGAGTTTTTTCTTAGATGGAGGGTAAAAGTAGTTCAATTTAAGGCTGCCCGTAGCAGCTTCCGGTAGGTTCATGTATTTTAGCACCACATTTGCGTAACCATGAAATTGAACCTTAGCGAAATACCGTATAAATTCAGACACTTTTATTGGAATAAGTACGTCTTGAAGCTTTTTAAAAAGGAGCGCTTTTTCATGTCGTACAGCTACCGCTACAAGGCCATTTGGTTCCGAAACTATAAGGTCGCTTCGCGTACCATCAATAATTACCTCACAGCGGATAGTAAGCCCGGCGCATTGATCTACGGATCTGCCATGCCCTATTCTAAATGGTCCGTACGGAACTATTATAAGTTCGCCTTCGTACGCAATCCTGAAGAAAAATTCATCAGTTGTTGGAAGGATAAAGTGACGGTTCAGAACTACTTCAGATTCACTCCACAGGAGCATATTGCGATGCAGGATTTTGATAGGTTTCTCAGCTGGGTGGAGGGTCAAGATGTAACGAAATGCGACGAGCATTTGCGCGCGCAAACCTCCATTATTGATATCCCTAACATGGACTTTATAGGCCGATTCGAAAACTTCGATGAGGACTTCGCCAAAGTAGCAGAACAGCTGGGCACGCCCTACGAAAAAGAGGTGCGCCTGAACGTCAACCGCTCAACTAAAAAAGTAGAATTAACCGACGATCAACGCCGCAGATTACAGCGCATTTATCGCAAAGACTACGAGGTGTTCTATCCAGAGTTATTAGTGGACTAATTCCCGTAGTACTTCTTCACTAAAGGCGTCAAATCCGCGTTGTATTCCTGTGGTGTCTTTTTCTTGCGACTCTTATTCACAGGAGTATTCAGTACTTTTTGAATACTCGATTTATCTGCCTTAAAGTCGAGCCAATTCAAAATACGCTCCGCTTCTTCCGCATTCGAGAAAAGATCTTCTGAGCGGACCGTCAAGGTTCTGTCCTTTCCCGCACCTTCCTTAAAATCATCAATAAAGGCATTTGTTGCATTCCACAACCACGCAATTTTATCCTGCTGGCGTTCTATTCCTAAATCTGTCGAAGGTGCAATACGTCCTTCATCTGTAATGGTTTTTCCCGTGTACCAATTTCTCTGGATACCGGAAGAGACAAAGCTATCCGGATGGCGCAGTAAGTGAATAAACTTAGCATTGGGAAACAACGCGGCCATAGCCGGTGCAAAAAAGGTCAATCTATTGTTGGTTTCAACATAACGTAGATTTTGCAGATGGCAATCCCGAATGGCTTCATAGCGCCCGGCCATAAATGCACCTTTCGTAAACTCAATATTACTGGGGTTTGCATAAGCCAATTTCCCTGTATAAAGCATTTCAGGCAATGCTTCATGTTCGATGTGCAAGCCTTTTTCCAATTCAAAAAGACGGGTGAGCAGCATGGTTCCTACCCTTCCTGTAGAAAGCACAAAAACCGGAGTTGCATTGGCTAAGACGTCGTCTGGAAGTACCTCGCTGTCCTTCAAGTGCCCGTGCAGTTTAGCACGCAGCTTTAACGCTTTCCAATACTTCGTGTTGAATTCAAACCATTCCTTTAAGAGCTTGTCTTTTCTCATGCTTTGGGTAGTTTTTGTTCGAGTAAGCTTTTGAATTGGTCTCTAAATGAAGCACTGTCGAAGGCAGTAATATGCTTCTGCAGCGTATCACGAAGTTCTTCTATCCGGTCCGATTGCTCTAGCGCGCGCACAAGCTCCGGTATGGCCTCTTCATTTTCGTACCGCAATTCCTCAAACGGAACCACCTCTTTCTGACCACCACTATTGTGGACGATCGGTATACACCCTGCGCCAATACCTTGAACGGTGGTAATGCCAAAGGGCTCTTCACGCAATGAATGAATAAAAAAGGCTGCAGAGGTTAAGAGGCTGTTGCGCTCTTCTTCTGAAGCATCTGCTATGAGATGAACGTTCGTTAGCTTTAAGTCAGTAATGGCCTGTGCACATCGATTATAGTATTCCACATCGTTTTTGAAGCCAATCAAATAGAGTTCGTATTCGCGAAGATCTGCCATCATTATGATCTGTTCCAATTGACGTTTGTTTGGTGAGAAACGCCCTAAGCTCACGATGCGACGACTTATTTTTTCACTTTGCTTAAAATCGATGGCTACCGGGGGATAAAGTATGCCGTCAATTTTCATATCGTACTGCTCTTCAAAGCGCGCTGCAGTAAATGCGCTGTTTGCAATTTGCAGGTCTCTAGCCCCCACTTTACGATGCCAACGATAGCGTAAAGCATTCAACTGCAGGGGGTCTCTTCCAATGTCTAAAAGTGTACTCAATGAAATACCTGTCATTAAGCGTGCTTTTCGCGGGTAGTGCACGTAGCTGATGCTATTTAGGGAAGGATCTAGACCGAGGCTGGTATTGTTGCTGTTGATGATCAAATCGTAGCCCTGGACATGTTTATTCACATCGCTGTTGAAGCGCGTAATGTTCCATTCAAAAGGAAGCTTCGGCTCTTTTATCGCCTTAAAATTAAGCTGGATCGAAGCGCCGTAATGTGCTTCAATATCTTCCAAAGTAAGCCGGTGTCGATAGCAATAAAAATCGGGTATGATTCCCATAGCATTCAAGACTTTCGTCATTTCGAAAGTGACCTGGAAACGACCTCCTAATTGGACTCTATTTTGAATGTATGCGACTTTCAAGGGGAATAAAGGTACGCAGGCTTAGCGCAACAGGAGGTTTTTAATGAATTTTCTATTGACCAGTAAGGCAGCAACGACGATCAAGCCGGAAACTAAAAACTTCAGAAGACCGTCAAAAGGCACTTTGTAACAAAGTGCCCCCACGGCAATAGTACCTGTTATAATGGCAAGACTTTCGCGGGTAAAGGGCTGAAGCCCACATTTACGGTAAATCATAATTGCCCGCATTCCATTGACAAAAAGTACGGCAATAAACCCACTGTAGGCAACACCTAAAATGCCGTAACGCGGGATGAAGAGGAGGTTAAGCAGTACATTGATGACAAGCATAACGGACCCAATTTGCATGTTTAATTGGTAGAACGGACTATTGGCGATGATTTCACCATTAGAACCGAATGCGGCATTGATGTACTTTCGAGCTAAGGTCCAAACCACCACGGGAATGGCGGGGTAAAAACGTTCCCCATCGGGGATGAGTGAAAAAATCCATTCGACATTGACCACAACGAGAATGACATAGGCAGCGTTAACCACCATCTGTGCGCTGGAAGTTTTTTCGTAGATTTTCTTCAATACAACCATGTTGTTTTTATTCCAACTTGTCGAAATCTGAGGTGCCAGCATTTGGTTGATGGGACGGCGAATACCGTCGATTACGGAGCCCATAAAAAAGGCCATGCCATAAATACCTACGCTGTCCATGTCCGTGAGCATCGAGAGCATTTGAACATCGAGCGTATTAATGCCGATCTCAATGAGCACACTAAAGACGCTGATCCATGCAAATTTTTGCACATCCCCACCCATGGGCATCCAAAGATGTTTGAAAAGGAAGGTCGGCTTCACTCTATTCCAAGCGTATAAAAGTGCTACTGCACCCAATGCTAAAGAAGCCCAGGCGTATGCTATGAGCCAATGATTAAAGCGGAAAATTCCACTTGTAAATAATAAAACGAACGCGAGTGCAATCATTGCGATGCGCAACCCCATGTTTTTAATGAATACAGGTACGGCAATTTTCTTTGTAGTAGCGGCGGCAGAAACGGCCATTAAGAAGGCCATACCGCTGACTATAAAAAAGCTGAGGTAACGAAGTAAATAGGCGTCTTCAGATTTAAAATTGAAAAGGGGAGCGAGTAATGGCCCTGCGATAAAAACCAATACGCCGACACTTAACATAAGTAATGTACTGCGACCTACTACGGCACTTTCAAAAGCTTTTTTATCTTTTGACGGGTCGGAATAAAACTTTGTGAAGGAACGGTGTACGCCAAAAAGAAGGATGTTTGAGAATAGAACGGCGGTGCGCTCCATCCACCTGTACATCCCTAATTCTTCTGTGCTAAAGAGCTTTGGGAGAAGCCATAAGTTCAGCGCAGCACCTAAAAGGATTCCAACGAGGTTGATCAGTGCGCTGGATGAAATTTGTTTTTTTGCGTTGTTCATAGTGCCCATGGCTTGGCTCAAATGTAGTGATTTAGAGCACTCATAGGTGTTGTTCTGAAGTGCTTTGCTTACTAAAGGATCGGTTCATATTTCACGACTAAACAACGCTTGGTTTAAAAGAATAGTACAGTGTTAATCAACATCAACGCCCTTTTGAATCCAACCTTTACAGGCTTCAATGGCTCGATGCCATTGATCACGAAGCACGTGTTGATCCAGCGGTTCCGGCTCGAAACTGCGGTCAACATTCAAAAGTAGTTTGAGCTCGTTTAAATTTTTCCAGTGACCTATACCTAATCCGGCAAGTAGTGCTGCACCTAAGGCCGTACTTTCTGTTTCTGCCGGACGGATCACAGGACAACGAAGAATGTTGGCTTGAAGCTGCATCATAGTATCGTTAGCACTGGCACCACCGTCTACTTTAATGGCTTTTAATGTTGTGCCTAGGTCCTTCGCCATTGCCTCCAAAACATCGGTTGTGCTGAGAGCTATGGCCTCAAGGGCGGCATAGGCAATATGACTGTCGTTTGTTCCTCTAGTGATGCCCATGATGGTGCCTCTAGCATACGCATCCCAATGTGGAGCGCCTAAGCCGCTCAAGGCGGGAACGATGGTAATACCGCCGCTGTGGCCTTCTTGAAGTGCAAGTTGTTCGATGTCGCTGCTTCGTTCAATGATTTTAAGACCGTCCCTGAGCCACTGTACCAAAGCACCGGCGATATAGACAGCGCCTTCTAACGCATAGGTTAATTTACCGTCCAATTGCCAAGCGACAGTGCTGAGCATTTGATTGGTGCTTTTCACAATGGTTTCCCCCGTATTAGTTACTGCAAAACATCCGGTGCCGTAGGTGTTTTTAGCTTCTCCGGGTTCAAAGCATAATTGGCCAAATAGTGCACTTTGCTGGTCGCCAGCGATACCGGCGATTGGCAATGCTGCGCCCATGACTTCTTCATCAGTGATGGCAAGCCGTCCACTGCTATCAACTACAGTAGGTAGCATATTCATGGGTACTTCAAAGAGCGCACACAATTCTTTATCCCAAGCGCCTTCGTGCAGATTATACAACAAAGTTCTACTTGCATTTGATGCGTCTGTAATGTGGGTACGTCCTCCGGTCAATTTCCAGATAATCCAACTGTCAATAGTTCCAAAGCGCAAATCACCTTGTTCCGCTTTCTCACGTGCACCCGTTACGTTTGCCAATAACCAGTGAATTTTACTTCCACTGAAATAGGCATCTGTAATGAGACCGGTTTTCGAAGTGATGAGGGTACCGTGTGTCGCTTTTATCTTTGCACAATAATCAGAAGTACGACGGTCTTGCCAAACGATAGCATGATGGATGGGTAAACCGGTTTTAGCATCCCAAATCACGGTGGTTTCACGTTGGTTTGTGATGCCTATCGCGCTGATCTCATTGGGCTTTATTTTCGCCTGCTTCAGTGCCTCTTTAATAGCCTTTTGTTGCGTTGTCCATATCTCGTTTGCGTCGTGTTCAACGAGCGAGGGTTGAGGAAAATGTTGCGTAAATTCGAATTGACCTAGTCCAATTTTTTTGGTGTCGCCATCAAAAACGATGGCCCGTGAAGACGTCGTTCCTGCGTCTATTGCAAGGATATAGGGTTTCATAATGAGGAGTAACACTATTAATAGAATGGTAAAATACCACAATTCTCATTCTCACGAGGTTTTTGCATCTTAGAGGACTAAACAGTGAAGTAGATGTCGGCATTTTGGGCAGAATTTATGGGCACCTTTCTCCTTCTTTTTGTAGGGAATGGTGTGGTTGCGAATGTGGTTCTAAAACAGACCAAAGCAGCGGGTGATCCAGGTTCATGGATCATGATTACAACGGCTTGGGGTCTAGCGGTGTACATTGGTGTTGTCGTAGCAGGGCCTTACAGTGGTGCGCATTTAAACCCGGCAGTTTCTTTGGCCTTATGGTTGAACGGTGACTTAACTGCAGGGCAGTTGGGATCTTACGCCTTCGCCCAATTATTAGGCGCCGCCGCCGGAACCACCCTCAACTACTTCTTCTACAAACCGCATTACGATATCACCAAAGACGGCGGCGCGATACGCGGTTCATTTTGTACCGCCCCTAGCTTTGATAAGACCTGGAACAATTTCCTTTCTGAGGCCATGGGTACTTTTGTGTTGGTATTCGTTGTATTCTACATTTCCCCAGCCTCGCTAGAAGCTGATCCATCTGTTCCCATTGGATTAGGAAGTGTGGGTGCATTACCCGTAGCGCTTCTTGTCTGGGTAATTGGTTTAGGTTTGGGAGGCACAACAGGGTATGCAATTAATCCCGCACGCGATTTAGGACCGCGTTTGATGCACCAACTCCTTCCGATCAAAAACAAAATAGATTCCGGTTGGTCCTATGCATGGATTCCGGTGGTTGCACCACTCACTGGAGCAGGACTGGCTTGGTGGGTCAAAGAGCTTTTATTGACAACGCTCTAGCGTGTAATCTTACTATCTTGCAGGCATGAACGAAGCCTCTCTTCCTAATGTCATCATAGGCGGTGCCCCAAAATGTGGTACTAGTAGCCTTTATTTTTGGTTGTCGGCACATCCCGATGTCTATGGCAGCCCAAAAAAAGAGACGTTCTTTTTTGCGGATAAGGTAAATAGATTCAATGCGTCCGCGAATGTACACGAACACGAATTGGCAGCGTACGAAGGCTTTTTCAAGGGTGGTTTAGCTCGAAAAGTGCGCTTTGAGGCTACGGCGCATTACCTGTATGAAAAAACTGCCCGGAATACGTTTTCCTCTTGGCCAAACCCGCCAAAACTGATTTTCTTATTCCGTGAGCCTTCGAAACAAATGTACAGCCATTACAAGATGGAGCGTTTTCGCACAAAGCGCATCGATATGCCTTTAGCAGACTATATTCAGCGGCCTCAGATTACAGACCACGTGAATTATGCGGAACATGTACGCGCTTGGCGAGAGGTAATGCCTGAAGGCCATGTTCGTTTCTGGGCTTTTGAAGATTTCATGTCACGAAAAGCTGAGGTAATGGCGGAAATTTCCGAGTATGTAGGAATTGATGCTGCGTTTTATGCGGATTTTGATTTTGAACACCGCAATGAAAGCGTCGCAATCAAGAGTGGTTTTTTACACCAATTGGGCCTTAAAATTCAACCGCTCATTCCTCATGCTGTTCAAAAAGCAGTGCTTCCACTGTACATGAAACTCAACAGCGGTGGTCGTGTCGCCGACCAGCCAGAGGATCAGACGGTATTGGCAGCGTTCAAGAAGGATTGGGCACATGTGGGAGGTGCGCTCAAAGAATTCGACTCAAGTTTTCCAGTGGAGTATTGGAAATAGCGCATAAGGACAACATTCGCACAACACTTACTTAAATAAGAGCGTCTACTTTTCAAAAGTGAAAGTCGCACAACTGTTGGATCGTTGGGGTATAGCTCACAATCCTAAACTTCTACTAACTGCCACCGTACTATGGCTCCTGCCTGGCGGCACGCTTTTGCTCTTGGTTTTTTTAGTGCTCCGTGGCAAGATGGCACGAAGCACCAAAGTTTAGCGTAGTCCTATTTTACGCATCTTTGTGGGAGAAAATATACCCACATGAAAAACCTGTTTACTCTTTTTGTTGCACTACTTGCCTTTTCAACATTGCAAGCGCAGCCGTTACCGTATTATCAAGATGCATACAATGAAAGTGGGGAAGACCTACGTGAGGCATTGTACGATATTATTAAAGTACACACTCGTCTTCCGTACTCTTCTTCTAGTACCGATACCTGGGATGTACTTAAAGTCAGCGACAAAGACACGACAAACACCTCTAACGTCTGTTTGATCTATGCTGGAGTAAGCGTTAATGGTCCACAGGAATACAACAACGGACAAGGCTGGAACAGAGAACACGTGTGGCCGCAAAGTTTAGGAGGCTTCAATACCAGTGTTGGTGTGGGGACCGACGTTCATAATCTAAAACCTGCAGACGGCGGATTGAATTCATTGCGCTCAAATCACGAATACGACGATTTAGGTTCCACAGGTTCCGGTGTCAACTACAACGGCGCCGCGACTGGAAACCGAATCAATGGTTCGGCCGGGCTTTTCGAACCGCGCGATAAAGTCAAAGGCGATTTAGCGCGTATTATTCTGTACATGGATTTGCGTTATGAAGGCGCAGGGACAGAGCCTGACCTTGTCGCACGTGAAGCTTTAACGAGCGGTGGAACGACATTTGCCGTGTTGTCAACACTCATTGCTTGGCATTGGGCGGATCCAGTGGATAGTTTTGAGCTCAATCGAAACGATGTTATTCATAACATGCAGGGGAATCGCAATCCCTTTATCGATCATCCGGAATTGGTCCATTATATCTATGGTGATTCAACAAACGTAGCTTGGAATCCTTATATGGCTGTTCAGGAGCAGGGCCCTATTCACTTAAAAATTGGACCCAATCCAGCTGATTCGTTTTTGAACATTACCACAAATGAGGCCAGCGATTTTCAAATCTTCACCCTAGGTAAACACCTAGTTGATGAGGGCACTCTTAAAGCCGGTGAGAATAAGTTGCCGGTAAATCATCTTCCCTCCGCTACCTACTATATGTTGGTCGGGGATCGTATGGAGAAGGTCATCATTCAGCACTAAGGCAAAAAAAATTAGGCATTAAAAAACCCCCGCGGCTGCGCCGCGGGGGTTTTTATTTTCAGCGTGTCGCGCTCCTTATTGAAGCACTACACGTAGGGTTTGAGCACCACGCTCAGTCACCACCTTCACAAGGTATGTGCCTGCGGCAGCGTTGAGGTTCATGCGAACTGCATTACCCACGCCTTGCTCCATAGCGATAGTCTCACCTACCATATTTACAATCTGAACCGTGTAAGCAACCTCACTACCTAATTCAACCGTAAAGATTCCTGTGGTTGGGTTCGGGTAGATGTTTGCAATCACTGCAGCTTCATCAACACCTGTGTTTGGCGTTAAGTTACCTGGAGAACCTACATCACCTTCTAATGAAGTGTAAGCACCATTGGTTCCATCGACAGCATCACCTGTGAATGTACCCGTAGTATCAAACTCAACAGCGAACCCTGCGGTTGCAGCGGTATAGACACCACTCGCCATTTCTGCGCCATTTGCATCGTATAAGAAGACTGCATCACCATTCTGACTCAAGCTAGGGAAAGAACCGGTCAATTCATCGTTTGCTACGATGGTTACTGAACCTGCGTATAATTTCCATTCCGCTAAGAACGCATCTTTATTCGCAGCCACATCATCTAATACTACAATCGCCTGGCCCGGTTGTACCGTAACTGAAGGGAAGGTAGATGTTCCCGCAATCTCACTTTCATCATCCCAAGAGTAGCCACTTAGATCTACTGCGGAATCGCCATAGTTGTAGATTTCAAACCAATCTGCGTTGTATGCCGTCGAGTTCGAACCTGCCATGATTTCTGAAACAGCGAGCTTCACTGCAGCTACACCTGTAGAAGTCATGATATCTGCTTGGTAACGCGGTAACAATTGGTATCCATCGAAGTGCGGAGCACTGAAGTCATACTGACCACCGATTCCGACAACATCAAACATACCCGTTGGAGCAGGAGCGCCGTATAGATCAACATCTGCATCAATACGCATGACAATAGTATCCGTACCGTTAGTGATGTCAATATTGTAACCCGATGATCCAGATCCCCATTGTGTAGGATCCACCATTGTCATGTTTTCGAATTTCACTAGTTCGCTTTCAGTGCTTTCGCCCAAAGCCGTAACTACAGTTGGTGTTTGAGTGGCATTACCAGTACTTAAAACGGTAACACTATCCACATACATCTGCAATAAACCGTTGAAATGACCAATTGAACCAACAATACGAACTTCATCTCCTTCTGTTACAACATAAGAAGCAACAGTAGCTACAGAAGAATAGGTTCCAAGTCCTTCAGTTCCATCATGAACAGTAAACGATACTGCTGTGGCAGAACCTTGCATGTCCACACCGTGAACAACACCTACTACCTTACAATAAACATTTAATGAATCCGGCACCCCATCAGCGTCCGTGTTATCCACTTGGTCGATAGTATAGGTTGGGATGAATGGGTAAACGAAGATATCTGTTAATTGGCGTGGGAAGATCTGGTAGCCTTCATCGTAAGGTGAAGAGCTATCGTATTGTGACCCGATACCAGTAACGTCAAATGTACCCGCTGGGGCTGTTGAGCCGTCGATATCCGTATCACTGTCAATACGCATGGTCAAAGTATCCGTACCGTTGGTGATGTCCACGTTTGCAGATCCAGAAGCTGGCCACTGTGTTGCATCTGCAAGGGTAAATCCAATTAATTTAATCAACTCACTTTCAGTAGATTCATCCAATGCAGTCACAACAGCTGGTGCTGGCAATGTATTTCCGCTATTCGCTAGGTAGATTGAATCTACAAACAGTTCAGTTAAACCATTGAATTGGTCCACCTCGCCGTGCAAGAATAAACTGTCTCCCATCATTGGAGTAGTGTAACCACTTTGATCTGCGAAGTTGTAAATATTGATTCCGTCTGTACCATCAGTTACATAGAAGCTGTAACCACCGTTGCCATCAAAATCAATAGAAGTCACAATACCCTTTATCCATTTCATTGTACCTAATGAATCTGCAACACCGCTTGCATCAACACCTGTAATAGTGTTGATTGCAACTACAGAATCAAAGGTTGGTGCGGGTGCAACATAGATACAGTTTGAAGTATGTGCGCCCATGTAGGTCCAAGTGTTTTGTGCGTAGACATCCCACTCCGTTGCTCCAGTAGTCCAGTCCGTAGAACCTGCACCAATTGAAGCCATACGAACCAGCGTGTGATTCGCTGTTGAACCCGTACCTACAGTCCAGGAAGAACCTGGATCTACTCCAGGAACACCGATAACATCAATAGTATCTGTTCCATAGGTCAAGATCATCGCATCATCACCATTAAAGTGTGCAATGGATGGGTAGGCCATAGCAGTATCTGCTACTGCAAGGATAGAAGCATCTGCTTGGTTAGCAGCAATCATATACACACCACCAGAAGCGATAGTTGCACTTGTAGTAAATGTATTCGTATAAGATCCACCATTACCGCTTTGGTAAACAGTGTAACCACTCAACGAAACAGCATTAGCTGTTGGGTTGTAGATCTCAATGTATTTATTGTTTGACGATCCTTCAGAGTATTCGCTAAAGAACAATTCCGTACATCCCGTTGTCGTCGTCGCACAAGACACACACTCTTCCCAACAGTAAACTGGAAGCGTGGTATCGGAAGCACCGATAGTAATGTAACGGTTAGTAAAGGCACCTGTAGTTAAGGTACATGCACTATCTAGTGTTGGATCAAGTGATTCTTGTCCTACCCAGTTGTCGTACGTGAACTTGAATTCATAATTGCCCGCGGCAAGATTAATATCTGCTTCGTACACGCCGTCACCATCAGGATCGGTCAATTGATTTGCATTACCGCTCCAGCTGTTCAGCGTTCCACTCACGTAAACATTAGTGAATGACGCAGAAACATTGCTCATGTCCACACGGAAAGTCACATCAGGGTTCGTTGAAGTTACTGTACAAGAGGTATCTGTTGAACAAGTACCGTAACAGAACATCAAAGTAGTATCCTGCGTAAACGTTGGAAGAATTCGATCGTTATAGTTTGATGCATCGGCACACGAAAGTCCTGCTAGGTTCTCTTTAGCACCCCAATCAGAAGCATACGTTGGGTTGTTTAAGAAGATGAAGTTACCTCCAGTAGAGCCGTTCAAAGTATCCGTACCTACATAAATACCATCACCGTCAGGATCTGCTAGTTGGACGGCATTAGCACCTCCAATAACACCACCACCTAGGTAGATTCCGTTGGCTCCAACTGTAATATTCGCGGTATTTACCATGAAGGTCACTACGAAATTTGTCTGAGCAGCACATGCCGTACACTCTTCCCAACATACTACTGGAAGTGTGGTGTCAGCGTTGCTGATGGTAGAGTAACGGTTCGTAAACGTACCTGTTGTTAGCGTACAAGTCGCATCAGCTACTGGATCCAAAGTTTCTTGACCCGTCCAGTTATCGTACGTGAATTTATATTCGTACGAGCCTGGCATAAGTGATAAAGTACCTTCGTAGACACCGTCACCATCAGCATCAGTCAACTGGTTGGCATTACCACTCCAGTTGTTTACGGTTCCACTCACATAGACGTTCGTGTATGAAGCAGTAACGTTATTCATATCAACCTGGAAAGTGACATCAACCGGAGTTACGATACATGTACTGGCATGCGCACCAGCGTAAGACCATGTATTTTGAGCGTAGACCTCCCATTCTAAGGCACCCGTAGTCCAATCCGTAGAGCCACCAGAAACAGCGTGCTTACGAACCAGAGTATGGTTTGCAGTAGAACCTGTTCCTACAGCCCATGATGAACCGGGATCTACCCCAGGAACACCAATGACATCAATGGTATCAGTTCCGTTAGTCAAGATCAATGCATCGTCACCATTAAAGTGCGCTACCGATGGATAGCCCATTGCAGTATCAGCTAATGCTTGAGTTGCACTGTCCAATTGGTTCGTCGAAATCATGTAAACATCACCCGATGCAATTGTTGCATTTGTCGTGAACGTATTTGTGTATGAACCACCGTTACCGCTTAAATAAACCGTGTAACCACTCAAGGAAACCGCTGCGCTTGTAGGGTTGTAAATTTCGAAGTATTTATTGTTCGAAGAGCCTTCTGAATATTCGCTAAAGAATAGTTCCGTACAAGGAGCTACGTAAGCACAAGAATAACAAGATTCCCAACATACCTCTGGCAATGTGGTATCCGCCGTTCCAATAGTCATGAAACGGTTTGTGAATGCTCCTGTCGTTAATGTACAGTTTGCGTCAGCAACTGCGTCCAAAGATTCTTGTCCCGTCCAGTTGTCGTAGGTGAATTTGTATTCGTAAGATCCGGCAGATAAAGCAACCGTACCTTCATATACACCGTCGCCGTCTGCATCAGTCAACTGATTCGCGTTTCCGCTCCAGCTGTTTAGTGTTCCAGAGACATAAACGTTCGTGTAAGAGGCAGATACATTATTCATATCCACCTTAAAGGTCACATCAAATGTGGAACAGTTACTAATGTGCGAGCCGAAGTACGAATAGGTATTCTGTGCGTAAACATCCCATTCTGCTGCACCGGTAGTCCAATCTGTTGAACCACCCGTAACAGTCGTTTTACGAACGAGCGTGTAATTCGCAGTAGAACCAGTACCCACAGTCCATGAAGAACCTGGGTCAACTCCCGGAACGCCTATGACATCAACGGTGTCGGTTCCGCCAACAAGAATGAGGGCATCGTCACCATTAAAATGGGAAACCGATGGGAATCCTAAAATGGTATCCGCTTCGTATTGCATCAAGCTATCTGCTTGATTTGTACAAACTACAAAAACATCACCAGGAGCAATAGATGCTGAGCTGGTTAGGGTGTTTGTAAACGACCCGCCATTACCACTTAGGTAAATGGTGTAGCCGCTTAAAGAAACGGCTGAGCTTGTAGGGTTATAAATTTCGAAGCCCTTGTTGTTCGAAGAGCCTTCTATGTACTCGGAGAAGTACAATTCCGTACAGTTCTGACTGTATCCTGCAAAGGACAGCAAAACAGCAAAGAGCATAAGAGTAATCTTGCGCATGAGAGTTGTTGTTTTATTTGGTGTTAAAGTTATGGTTTTCACGTTATTAAATCGTTAATCGAAATCGAGTGTAAGTTTAAATCGTTGAACGGTTCCATTTTTGGAATCGGCTACATATAAAATTTTGTCATAATACCCGATGGCACTCACGTTGCCAAATCCCCCTAAAGTCGCAAGCGCATTGAACTCAGCAGCTGATGCAGGTGGTGGTGGAACACCTTCTAATCCGGAAGAAGTAAACTGATATACACTATCTACACCGGCATCTGCAACGAATAAAAATCGAGAACCGTCGCCAGCTAGACATAAATCAATAGGATCTACGAATCGCTTTGGCGTCTGCAAATAGCGTTTTGCGGCAGGATCTAGTGTGCTGTAAAAGATAGGTTGGTAGAGCGCGCCGAAAGGTCCTTCTGTGAATTGGATGTGTTGCACTTGGATTTCCTGATCTTCATCCTGATTCAGCACCCAAAAGTCTGGACTATTGCTCGCTGTGAGTTGCGGCGCTTGAGTAAAACCTTGAAGCGCTAGTGGGTTTTTAAAGTAATCGTTGTAGGTGGCCCCTGATGCCGTAATAGGCAGTGCGCTGATCCACTGGTGGTCTTTTGTGAATTTAAGTACAGCATTATCCGGTCCAAACCCTGCATTGTTCGTACTTACTCCTGTTCTGCTCAAGTAATAGCTATTGTTTTCGGATTGAATATTGGAGCCAATAATCGCAACATCTGTAAACTTGACTTTTGCGTCCGAAGATGAGAAGCTGTTTTTAAAATAGAAAGGGTGCACAATGACCGGTTCAGCTGTTGCCCCTTGCATGGACAGTACATTGTCGCTGCCAACCATTTCTATTTCATAAAGCGCCGTTAGGCTGTAGTCAACTCCCGTGATGGTGGTATCGAAGGTTCCTATGGCAAGAAGATCAAAGCTCCGTGTTTGGATGACCTTTCGCACGCCTGGTATATAAATGCCGCCCTGTAGATTTAAGGCGATATCGTACCGCAGTATGAGGTCTTGAGCACTATCTACAACATAAATGAATTCATCGTAACCTATGTAAACGTCCACTGGCGCAATGGCATCCTGAATGTTTGGTGCGATTGGTACGTAACTGATTTCGCGTACGTCGTAGGTAGGGATTTCTATGAAATCTAAATTGGTCCGTTCTCCGAAGTAGTTGTCGCAACTGCTTAGTAGTACCCCAATACTTAGGATGAAAAATATGCCTAAGGTTCTTACCATGTGAGTGGTTTTATTTTAATTCCTATCGTGCCTTGGTACTGGTTGTACGGTGTAGGTTGTGCCCCTACGCCCCATTCTACAGGCCATCCTTTTACAATGGTTTTCATTCCGAAACCCATCCAAGGAAGCGCTTTTTGACTTCCGATCTGGTAACCGACTGCTCCCCATAATTGTGAACGCCATTGGTATTTTAATCCGCCTGCATAAAACTCGGCATTATCTGTTGGGTGGTTCAGTTGCAGGCTCGGGGTAAGGCTGTGGTCGCCCTTTTTCCAAGCCGTCCATTGAATACCCATAGAGAACATTTGAGGCGTAGCCGCTAAAGCCGATTCTTGACCTACAGGCAGGTTGCTCAACGGGGTGTTGGGGCCAAAATTGGTCAGGGCAGCAGCAAATTGAAGGTCTGCGATGTCCAATTTATATAAGAAGCCTAAGTCGAGGTACACGTTATGTGCTCTATATACACCTAGTTGTTCTAGACCGTATTTGAGTTGAACTCCAGCATGGAAGTATTCACTGAAGGCCTGGCTTACACCTAATCCTACACAGGTAAGCGCCGCTGAGGTAGTGGCACCGGTGCCTTCCGGTTGCCAAACCGTTCTTTCGAGGATGGATCCTGTACTAAGACTGTTGAGCGTGAGGGCAATATGCTGGCCGTTTTCTCGTGCTTTAGTGAGTGCAACAAAATCGTGATTTATGCCACCGCCTAAAGCTCTGTTCGCAGAAAAAACACCTTGCTGATTGCCACCGCTGATCAGCGCAGGGTTGATTAGGGCACCGAAGCTGTGATCGGTCATGGCTAAGCTTGCACCGCCAACTCCTGTACTCGCCGGGTCGATGGGAAGTTTTAAGAAGGTGAAGGCGCTAAGTCCAGCACGCTCCTCGCCATAGGTAGGTAATAATTGGGCCGTAGCACCAAAACTCAAGAGCAAACCAATGGCCAGCGGTATGTAAAAGTGACGTCTTACCATTTGATTTGAATTCCTGCTAAAATTTGTGTCGGAGCGGAGTATCGTGCCGGATTTCTCGGATCAGTACCGGTCTCTTGTGGGCCATTAAATTCCGGACGTGGATCGCGCCAAGTCAGCGGAACATCGTCGCCATATTCATAGGCGCGGCCTGTAATAGGATTGACTAATTGGGCATTTCTACGTCCAGTAATGTTCATCACCTCAAGGTTGAGTAGAATGCCGCCTGTGCCGAATTTAACGAGCGCGTAGGAGGCCTTTCCGTTTATTCCGAACCAGTAGGCACCGCGTTCCCTTAGGTAATTTGCATTATCGACGCGGTATTGCGGACGACCCAGGTCGTTGTATCCTTCTAAAATTTGAGGAGTGTAACGGTATCCAGAGGTGTATTGGGCATTGAGGGATGCGCGGAACTTACTGCTGTCGTTTTGAAAGCTGATTCCTGCGTTGAATTTCCACGGCCTATCCCAAGCTAAGAACTGCTCTTGCGTAAGCGGCACCTCGCCGGTTTGAGCGATCTGAAGTGCACTTTCTCGCGCACTGTTTGACTTGCCTCGAGCTTGTTGGTACGAGCCGTTGAAGAATGAGA
>Ga0213862_10000329_pt1 | contig 20817 bp, 22 predicted proteins | sample PICome_7_FD_160092 | JGI IMG/M metagenome (GOLD analysis project Ga0213862, IMG submission 160092) | Coastal seawater microbial communities near Pivers Island, North Carolina, United States - PICO266 | ecosystem: Environmental > Aquatic > Marine > Coastal | place: USA: North Carolina... | reverse complement strand
CACACCTAAGATTAAGATGCCTACTAAGTTAAAGTCACAAGCAGAAGCAGAAATTGCTCAACATGGTGATGCTGTTCGTATTCTAATGAATTCAGCACCACAAGCACGTAACGCATTCAACTCTTTGTTTACTGTATTCATCAATAAAAAAATTGTAGCAAAAGACTTATCTAACTTATATAATGATTTCCTTCAATTCATTGAGCAACGTCCAATGACTGACTCAATGCGTACTAAAATTACTAATCATTTCAATGCTCACAAAGACGGTGTCATAGGTGCATTTAAGATTTGGATTGCATTGTATAATCTAAAACAGAACATCGTAGATCAATTAGACAAAGCCGCAGAGGCTAGTCCTGTTAAAGGATACTTAGACGATGGTAGTGAAACACATGAAGGTTTCGTTGCTAATGGACTCAAGTTTGTCAACAGAATGGGCTTTTCTGCTCAAAATCTCGCCGCAAAGTAATAATATCACCAGTTTTTTTCGTAATCGGAATAAATAATAGTATGAACCTCATGGTGAGGGACAACAAATATTACAGGCTCGGAACGAGTCTTACAAAAAAGGAATAGAAAAATGGCACAATTTACAAGAGCAAATGGTGACTTTTATCCAGTATTACGTTTAGACGCAACTGGATATTCAAACCCTGGCGTTAACGCAGTTGAATCAGCAAAAACTGTTCAGCCTCAAGGACCGAAGTTAGACTTCTTTAACATTGAGTTAGCAGACATCGCCGCAAACACAACTTTAGCAAACATCGCAATGTTAACAATTCAGCAGAAAGCAATTGTTTACATCTACGAGTTTACTAATGATGCAACAGATGATCTTTCAATCGCAGTATATCCTACTGGCGCTTGGGACACAACTACTTTAGCATCTGCTATCGATACAGCAACTGGTGGAACATCAACAGTTGTAGCATCAGCAACATTCACTAACTAAGTTTTTAGTTAAAGAATTAAAAAGCCTCTTTTATTAGAGGCTTTTTTTTGGCTACTAAATACTAACATGAAAACCATAACTTGCTTCACATTGTTTGACATTACTCATACTAATGTTCTTAACAGGTCAAAGCCTGTTGGGGACAACCATCAGTTATGGCAAGTTCAAAGAAATTCACAAGCAAACTTTGATACTATATTGCAATGCATAAGTTTGCGAGGCAACCCAGAAATATTACATTACCCTCATCGTATAGAGGCAAACGCAGAAGACTCTCCATTTGGATTCTTAATAGACGACAGTAACTTTCATTATTGGAAGTTTGATTTTAAAGTACAGAACAATTCAGTTTTTAATGACACCTTAGATGCTTTAGGCTATCTTGTAAAAGATTGCCATGAAATACCTATGATTAAATGTGGTACCGAAAGTGTAGATTTGCCTAACTTTTTAGACACTACACCTGAATTAAATAATATATACTTTATGGAGAATGTATGAAAAAGAAAACAAACGTAGAAGATGCTCGTAATAAAATCAAGGCGATGTTTAAAGGAGAATTGATTAAAGAATTAAAGAATCTTTATATCAGTAATGATAGGTCTGGCATTAAAGCCTTTGGCAAATATAGAATACGCAAAGATGACAAAACTGCATTGTATACAGTATCATCGAATGATTGGGAGCATAATTACGAATTTATAAATGCTAGAAATGCAATGGCATACTGTGTGTTTTCTCATAATCGTAATACTGAAAGAGCAAATGAAGTATATAGCCTAGACGGAAAGATGGCATCCATTAATTTAGATATTGCTGTACATACCAGAGGATATAAAACGTCAGATAAAGGATTAGATCACAGACTAATTCAATTAACGAAATTACAAGATGACTTGGGTCGCAAAAAACAAATTGTGTATAACTTAGAAAGACTAATAAATACATCTAAAGAACAACAACGTAGAATCTTTGAGGAACACAAAAAGAATCGGTATAAAAAATCCAGAAATTCTGCGGAACAAGATAAATACAATATATCTACGAGAGATTACTAGGAATTTAATATGAAACTTAATGATTTAAACACACAAGAAGTTGCGGTCAAGGCTTTGAAAGAAAACTTTGAAGTTGACTTTAAAGTTAAGGGCTTAAACAAAGTCCAAACTCAAACCATGCATAACAAAGTAAAAGGTCTAATTGCTGAAGCAAAAGAATCTAAGAACTTTGGCGCTGAATATCCATCATATATGAAGTTAGTGTTTGTTGAACAGGCGCTTAGAGAGCATTATAAAACTGCTCCTGAAGCACCTAGAACTAAAGTCATTACAGAAAACGAAGAAGTTAATAGATCACAAGTAATCTTAGCCGCACAAGACATGGTTGACTCTGTACAGAAAATGTTAGAAGAAGTTTCAGACATGTTAGTCAAAGAAATGCCTGCATTAGTTGACTCTGTTCAAACAGAAATCGGTGTTAACGAAGCACAAGCATTTGATCAGACAGCAGGACAAGGTCTCGCAGAATTAAATCAGTGTTTAGTATCTGTTAAAGGTCAACTTGATCAAGCATTAGCAGGTATCACAGGTGGAAATGTCGTAGACGCATTCGATGGTGATGTAGACTCAGGTTTAGGTGACGGCGAAGTTGGTGTTGACAGTATGGATGTTTCTGACCCTGCAATCAATGTAACAGGTGATGAAGGCACTGACGTAGTAGATGTTAATGCTCCAGAAGTTGTTGGAGACATCGAAGACGTAGACGTAGACGTATCAACAGGACCAGTCGGTAGAGCAAAAAGGTAAAGCACATGAGGCTTTACGAGTTTGTCGATGCTCAGGACAGCAATGCAATGGCAGCCAGCATCGTGGCTGTTTCCAATCAACTAAAACAACACGTTGAAGACGGATCCATTGATGCTGACAACTTTACTGTAGATCAATTACTCGACACATTCCAAGACAATGACATCATACTTGACGTACAAGACCTGTATAAGATGTTAGAAAAACCACTTCTTAAAAGTGTAATCGCAAATATTCAAGGCGATAAAGTAATATTCAAAGGGCATGAACCTGTTAACATTCAGCCAGGTCAAGACAAGCAATCTGATAGTGAAAAGACTGTTGATAAAATGGCAAAGTCTGCGATGAAAAAAGATCGCGGCGCCTTCAAAATATAAACCCAATCCACTTTACACGTAATATAAATTACTTTATAATAACATATTAAGGTATTAAATACAAGTATGGAAGTTACAGAAATCGCAAAAGACAAAATTAAAGCCCATTTAGACAAACGCGGTAAAGGCGTTGGAATTCGTATAGGTATCGAAACTACAGGATGTAGTGGATATGCTTATAAACTTGAATTTGCAGATTCTATTAATGAAGAAGACATCATTAATGAATACGATGGGTTTTCAATACTAATTGATCCAAAGGCTAACACTATACTTGAAGGAATCACAGTAGACTATCAAAAACAAGGATTAAATGAAGGTTTTGAATTCATCAATCCTTTAGAAAAAGCACGTTGTGGTTGTGGAGAGAGTTTTACAATTTGAAATTAAAAATATCACACTTAGTCGTTAACGGCTGTAGTTACACATATGGACACGGAATCTCAGATCCAATCAAAGATGGTTGGGCCTCTATCATTGCAAAACGTTTAGGTGTTCCGTTAGTTAATCTTTCTATACCCGGACAGGGTAATCAAGCAATCTTTCGTAGAACGATGCAATACTTTTATAAAGACCTTTTGCATGACAATAATCCTTTCTATATACATGCATACACTCAATCATCACGTAGAGAATGCTATTTGTCACAGGTACCCAAGAACCAACTACCTCATCATTTTTATATTGTTGACGGTTATAGTACCCACACTCAGTTAGAAAAAGAAATAATTTTAAACTCCGATGATCACTATTATTGTTTAATGGAACAAGACAAATTACATCGTTGGTCAAGCATTAATGGTTTACTAGACTCTCATAATATTCCTCATATAATGAGTGATTATATGCCAGTTTCTGGATCACCATATGTAAGTGATTTTATTGACAAGCATGAAACAATTTTAGCAACCGAATTAGAATTACACCCGGGAAAACTACGTAATTTTAATGAAGTCACCGAAGATTTTGAAAAAACGCCTTGCTTACATGAAACAGTAGAAGGACACAAACATCTTGCAAATTTTGTTTTGGCAGAAATTGCAGAACGTTATGATGAAATTGAAGTGACTGATTGTAAACATGCTAAGTTACATGACATATTAATACATACTCCAGAAACAGAAAAAGAAGTGCAACATAATCCTAACAATGCACTAAATTTTTATCCACTAGAATTTTGCAGAAACGTATATTACTTCCATGAATTAGGATTAGATTATTTAAATAAAAACTGGGCAGGCAAACCAGAAACAGATCATATGAGGCCATAATGATAACACAAAAATATCCATACCAAGAATTAAAAAAGAAAAACTTTGATGGTTCACGTAAATATCTTACACCAGACGGAGGTAAACTTCCTAGTGTAACGACTATCTTATCTGCTACACAATCTGAAGAAAAGAAAAAATCATTACAAGAATGGCGTAACAGAGTTGGACATAAAAAAGCACAAGAGATCACTACTGAAGCCGCAGGACGCGGAACACGTATGCATAAATGGTTAGAAAACTATGTGTTAAGTGACACTGGAGACATGGGGCAATACGGATCTAATCCATACAGCAAACAAAGTCATATTATGGCACAAGAAATTGTTGACAAAGGTCTAGTCAACTGTGAAGAATTTTGGGGAACTGAAGTTACATTATACTATCCTGAAATTTATGCAGGCACAACTGACTTAGTTGGTTTACATAAAGGTGATGAAGCAATCATGGATCACAAGCAAACGAATAGACCCAAGAAACGTGAATGGATTGATGATTATTTTATTCAGTTAGCCGCATATGCAGATGCACACAACATCTTATATGGCACAAAGATTAAGAAAGGTGTCGTGTTTATGTGTAGCAAAGACTATGAATACCAAGAGTTTATTGTAGAAGGCAATGAGTTTGATAAGTATCATCAACAATGGCTAAAGAAGTTAGAAGAATACTACACTAAGTACATCTGATAAAATGCCACATTGATTTAAAATCAATGATAAATAAGTATAATCAAAGGAAAAGATTAGACTTATGAGCATTATACAAATCTCTAAAATTCAACAAAGGGCTGGTAACCTAGTTGATTTACCACAATTAGACGAAGCAGAAATCGGTTTTGCCAGTGATGCAAAAAGAGTCTTTATAGGTAAAACTACTAGTGGATTAGAAAATATTGAAGTTTTAACTTCATACTCTGATATCACATTCAGTCAAATCGACGGATCAGTTGGTAACTTAAACATATCAAATAGTACAGTCGCAGACGGACAAGTCTTAGCATTTGACGGTACTAACTGGGTCAACAGAGGCGGAGACGCCGGCGGATTAGTTGACTTAGGAGAGATTAGCAATGTTCAAATAGACGGCGGTTCAGTTGGTTATACAATTGAAACTGATGGTCTAGGTAATTTATCTTGGACACCTAAAGGAACAATTACAGCATACATAGAAGATGTATCACAAGCCAACCCTGGCGTTGTTACTTCAACAACAGAAAACTTTTTAACATCAGGACAAGAAGTTACAATCACTGGCGCAGTTGGTATGACTGAATTAAACGGTGGCACATATTATGCTAACGTTTTGACTGCAAATACATTCTCATTATATTCAGATACAAGTTTAACAACTCCAGTAGATACCTCAGCATTTACTGATTATGCATTTTCAAGTGTTGCATCAACAGATACTTCAAACAAAAGAATTACTGTAGGTAATTCACAAGTATTTTCATTGAATGACCCTGTTAGATTTACAGGTAACATGGATAGTGCAACTTCATTAATAGATACGATTAGCACTTACTATATTAATGCATTACCTACAACAACAACTATTGTACTTTCTGATACTCTTTATGCAAATGGTGTTGCAGGACCTGAAAAGCCAATTGGCACAACAACAGGATTAACAGCAAATGTATATGGTGTTGGTGGTAGAGCAGTTGCATCAGTAGGCGGTGGAACAGGTGGATCAGCGGCTCAGGGTAGTAATACAAGTGTGCAATATAATAACTCAGGTGTCATCGATGGCGATGGAGATTTTACTTGGGACTTTAGTGCAGGTAAAACTTTAACTGTTAATGGTAATGCAAACGTAGGAAACTTAAATGCAACTGGAGCAGTCACATCATCCAGACTATTTTCAAATGTAGCAACAGGTACGACACCTATTGTCGTAGACTCTACTACACGTGTAGCAAATTTAAATGTTGATTATGCTAATGTAGCAGACAACAGTGTAGTAGGAAATCTTACTACAGGAAATTACTTCCCGGCATTAGTATCTACTTCTGCAACAGGTAATAAACCACTTAATGTCAGCGGTAGTTACACATTTGATACTGCTAATGCAAAATTCGTATCAGGTAATGTCGAAGCAACATATGATGTTTCAGGTTCAACATTGACTGGTGCACTTACAACAGCCGCACAACCAAATGTTACTAGTCTCGGCACACTTTCAAGTTTAGAAGTAGCAGGAGACATTACACCAGATGCAAATGTTTCTTATGATTTAGGAAACAATACAAATAGATTTAGAGATTTATATCTTTCAGGGTCGTCTATCACTTTAGGCTTCCAAGAAATCACATCAAATGCAACGCACACAACATTTACTAATAGAGTAGCCGCAGATCAGTTCATAGGGAACGTTGTAGGTATTTTATCAGGAGATGCAGGCAACATTTCAAACGTGCAAGGAGCAAACGTTGCAGGTCAAGTTAACTTTGCCGCGACTGCTAATGCAGTTGCTGGCGCAAATGTATCAGGTACTGTAGCATTAGCATCAGTAGCCGCTACAGTGTCAGGCGCCGCACAAGCCAACATTACATCAGTTGGTACACTATCATCATTAACTGTTTCTGCAAATGTTGATGCGGGAAATGTTAATGCAACAGGAAAAGTATTTGCCCCAACAATAGAAGGTACGGAAGTTGTTACAGGAACTGGTGGACTTTCAATGCCATCTGGTGGTAACATCGCAGGTAATGGAAGTGTTAATCTTACTGGTATTGCAAATATTGCCGGAACCGGCTCTATAAGTGGATTTGACGTAAGTGCAAGTTCAGTAGACACAACAACACTTACAGCAACAGCACTTACATCAGGTGGAAACACAATATCAGGTTCAATAACAGGTAACTGGACATTGACTGCAGGATCTAAATTAGAAGCAACTTATGCTGACTTAGCAGAATACTATGAAGGTGATGCAGAATACGAAGAAGGAACAGTTTTATGTTTCGGTGGAGAAAAAGAAGTTCATCTTTCTAGTGAAGTAGGTAGCAGACGAGTAGCAGGTGTTGTATCAACTAATCCAGCATATCTTATGAATGCAGAATGTTCTGGTAAGAAAGTGGCTATAGCACTACAAGGTAGAGTACCATGTAAAGTAACAGGCACATGTGAAAAAGGAGACATCATGGTAAGTGATGGTCAAGGTGGTGCTACTGCTTGGTATCATGTTGCTACTATAATGCATCCTGGCATGACTTTAGGTAAGGCCATCGAAGACAAAACTGCTAAAGAAATGTCTATTATTGAGGTAGCAGTCGGTCGTCTCTAACCAACGTTTTTACGCAAAAACTATAAATACATATGAATGTTCTTGTTTTGTAAGATAACATCAAACGAGACTTATGCGGTGCCCGCCGCGTAGACCTAGAACGTCACTCACTAATATTATATAAGGAGATCAAAAAATGGGACGACCAATGAAAACATCGAAAAATTCTGATGTTGATACCACATATAACAACCCGGCAGGTTTATCAAACACTTACCGTATTGTTGCTGGTAACACAACTCAGACAGGGCCTCAAACTGTATGTAGATGCAAAGTAGGCTCTAACATAGAAGGCGACGGCTTTATTATCAGACAAAAAGGTGCTAGAAAGTATCTTGTTGATGATGGTTCCGGAAACCAAGGTATTTGTACTTTAGCGGATTCGGCTGATGGTGCATTAGCAGACAACACTATGACTGTTACTGTAACTTTAGACGATCTAAGTACTGTAAGATTAGAAAGAATTAAAGGATCAGGACGTGCATTAGACTTTTCTGGCAACCCTTACATCATATCTTTCAATACAGCATATCCTGCAGATACATACGGTGGACAACCTTACCCGATTGTAACAGTTGAATCTTTATAATCTAAGGGGTATTTAAATCATGGCACAGAGTAACGCACAAAAGCAATTACAACAGTACGACACTGAAATTGCGGTTCTCAAAGTCGAATTTAAAAACTTGGATGAAAAGTTTGATACTGCATTAAAAGATGTTAAGCATGATATTAAAGAATGTGAAACATTAATTAAAGAAGGCAATGCATCAACTCATAAACTCTTACATGACTTTCAAAAGTCAAACCAAGAGTCACACGATCTAATGGCAACTAAGATTACTGCATTAGAACGTTGGAGATGGATGCTTATCGGAGCAGGTATGGTGGCAGGAACTCTAGGCTATTCAGTCATTGAGTTTTGGATGTCACACTAAATTTTATTTAGGTTAAGAAAGGGTGCTAGTCACCCTTTCTTTTTGGGTTAAATAAATGATATGGAAGATACTGAATGGAAATTAAGATGCGATCTCGCCGCTTGCCATCACCTCTTTCATCATTTCGGTTGGACAGATGTAATCTTTACTCATTTAAGTGTTCGGCTACCTCAAAATAAAAATCATTACTTGACTACCCCTTATGGCTTAATGTTTGATGAGGTAACTGCATCTAATCTTGTTAAGGTTGATTTCGATGGAAAAATCTTAGCAGGAGAATCTTATATGGATGCAGGACATGCAATTCATACAGCAATAATGAAAACTAGACAAGATGTAAACTGTATTTTGCATTCACATACCCGTGCGGGAATCGCAGTTTCATGTATGAAAGAAGGACTGATGAACTTGTCACAACAATCAGGTGAAGTACAAAACAAAATAAACTATTACGATTACCATTGTATCGAAGTTCCTAATACTAGATCATGTGCCCAATTAGGAAAAGATATTGGCGATAAATCTTTGCTGATTATGCGAAATCATGGCTTACTATCTGTAGCCAAAAATATTCCAGAGGCTCTTTATAATCTCTATATGCTTGAAAACGCCTGTAAAATTCAAGTTGATGTCCTGCGTACTGGTGCAGAACTATCAGTTCCTTCTGAAGCAGAATGGGATAAAATAGGACGAATTAATGACTCACCGGACGAGCATGTAAACTTATTTTGGACTGCATTACTGAGAATGCTGGATCGAAATGGTGCTGATTACTGCTCCTAAGACCGTGTAAATCGTCCTCTGAGCAACGTTGATCAACGACATCTATCTATGCACAAAAGTAAACTATGCGTCTTAGAACGTCTCTGAGGGCTTTCTATTAGAGATTCTTTAGACTAGATAACTTTTCTACTACATTATCGATATTAATTGTAGAAAATAGTCCGGGGTGTAGAGGTTTTGGGTATTTGTCATCACCTACCCAAGCATACCCACAATGTTCATCATTTAAAATAGGGGGAAATTCTTCTTCTATCTCACAAAAGAATGTATGATATGCAAATGTGTTATTGACAAATTTTTGTATGGGCACTAATTTTAAATCATCTTCCCAGTATGCAATTTCTTCTAAGCATTCTCGTTTTAATCCTGCTAATAGAGTTTCATTCTTTTCTATCTTGCCACCTGGTATAGACCACGTAGGATTTTTAGATTCGTTTCTTAAAAGATATAGAGATCGTTTGGTAGACTTACAATAAAAGAAAATACCAGCAGATTGATTTATAATAATCGCCATACAATTATTTAGTAGGTGACAGGGTGCTTCTTAAATAACTATACTGTAATCGCCTTCGTTATAATAACCTTCGTAAGACTTCATCCATTGTGCAGGCAAACCAGGCTGAACTGAATCAGGAGGAGTAGATGCCCAACGATATTGAATTTCTGTAGTTAAGTTAGTTACATACTCAAGTTCATCTTGGTTGATGACAGAATCAAATGCAACAAACCAAGTCATAATATCTGCATTGAATTGTATAATGTCATTTGCTTTTGCTTCTACAACAGTATAAACTGTGCCTGTACCTTCTGGCTGTACATTGTTCATTGTAAACTGAGTACCTATATTATTATCTGGAGCACCATAGTATCTAAAATCAGTTGTACCTATAGTAGCAATTTGATATAATGTACCGGGAGTCATTGTTGTTGCAACTTGTGATTCAGGTAATGTTGATGTACCTGTTTGACTGCCTATAATTGTACCCCAAGATGATGTGCTAGAACCTATATCTTGTGTTAACAAATATCTCACATTAGGAATAGGCCCGGGGAGTCCGTTGTTTGGTCCTGATACTTGAGGATTAATAACTGATGTTACAGGGTCTAATGTATTCTGTGGTAATGTATCTTCATCGACATTATAAATTAGATAACGATCATCAAGAGGATCAATAACAATTGTACCCATAATCTCTGTATCCATATATGGATTTTGTAATGCAACTTGTGAAATACCTCCTCGGTATGCACCATACATGTTTAAGATAGACGACCAATATAAGTCAGTGTCTGGATTCTCTGGTTTATCTAATGAGAAATTAGAAGGTTGATCTGGTTGATCTTGTGGTAATAACTGTAATGAATTGCCTATAAACAATACTTGATAACCATATGGAGATATCTTTTGTCTTGTACCTAATAACAAGTCATCATCTTTCATATCTTCTTGTGTTTTACCCTCAAAGATAGAAGTAATAATCTTATTAATAACACCATACTTTTTAAGTTTAGCAGATGTTGTTAACCACATGGGCAAATAGAATTTCCATGACATAACATCAATAGGATTACCTGTACCTTGTGGTATAGTACGAGATGAGAACGTCAGTCCATCCTGATATACAACTGTTAAAGATGTCCAGTCAATAAAGTTATCAGTGTTTTGAATTTCTAATGATGGATTGAATAGTGTACCTAACTGCTCAATCAATTCTAATTTTTGTTGATAGTTAGTTGTCCAAAAGTCTACTTGTAGTCTAAGTGTATACGGAACTGGCATCAACTTTTCAACAGTAAATGCTTGACCCTGTGTCTCTCCGTATGAGGCTGTAGTTGGATCATAGTCTCTTTGACGTACATTTTGTTTCTCTACAAAATAAGGTTCTTGTGTACGTCTTTGATCGTATTCTAATCCATTGATAAAGTAAGTTATCAAAGGCGCAGAAGGAAGATTACTTGCTGAGTTGTTTGCAATAATTGTTGATGCTTGTCTACTTGCATCTCCATATTGAATAGGTACTCTAACAAGAATAGGATTACCATTAGGATCATTCCCTGCAGTTACATACCAGTTACTAAAAATTTTAGCAAACTGTAATAAAAATCTTCTTATCTGATTGTCGTAAAAATATTGTGCCATTATGTCCCGTCACTTGGTGGATTGTCATCTGGTTCCAAATCTAAGATACCACTTAGTCCTTGAGCAGATGGTACGTTTGCTTCATCGTTGTTACTATATATCGTATCATCATTATTAATGAATCCAGATAATTGTGATGTGTCATCACTAGTAAAGCCTGTAGACGTTCTTACATCTTCACTGACTCTTAACCATAAAGTACCGTTCCAACGATATAACACATTAGGTGTATAATCTATACGCAAGAAATAATCTCCAACTTGTGGACTTTGTGGGAACGAAATACCAGCGCCTGCAGGCAGACCATTAGGTGGAGTGCCTTCTCCTGATAAGTAACCTGATGTATAACCAAAGTCACGTGGAGTATATCTTGCAATGTATTGAAAACGAGGATCACAGTCAGCACGATAGTCCATTGTATTTGGACCGTATGGCTCTGTACCTGTAAAGCCTGGTTGAGTAGGATCTTGGTCTGCTGTTGCATAAGTGTTGTCAGCAGTACCATATGGACCTGTAACAGGACCACTTATATTAACTGTTAATAATTTTGTGCCTTCCATCTGACCTGAGCCAGTTGATGACATCTCTGGTGCTTCAACTGCAATTGATAAGTTTGCTTGTACAAACTTTGCTATCATTGCTTCTAAGTCTATATCTTGCTCACCATGTTTGGCTTGCATCACATCAATAACTTCTTTAGGTATTCTTATACCAGTTGAGTCGTATTTGTATTTGTCACTTTTCATTGTGATGACTTGTCCAGTGGCAGTCAGTGGACTATTGCCAGGCATCCATGAACGTACATCGACAGGAGGTGCGGGTTGATTTTCTTTGTCAGATGGTACACCGTTTGCTTCAAAGATACCATAACCAGGTACGACATATAAATTAGATGTATCATATCCGGCTTTCGGTACAATACGTTTTGCTTCTTTTAAGTTAGCATCGTTAATTCTAATATTTTCATTATATCGACCTAATACATCTTTAAGTGTTTTACCTGTATCCAGTTCCCAATACGGATCTGGATCAGTGTCACCGGGTTTTGTTCCTTGTGGTACATCTTGTAGTGCGATATAGTTTTTGTCACCGAATGTCATTGTATACCCTGCAGGGTATGTTTTGTTTTTATCCCAATCACCTAAGTAATTGTCTTTGTCAGTTGGTTGACGTAAGATGTCTGCAAACTCTTGGCTGTCTACTAGTTTCTCACATTTAATACGCCATAGATGAGGATACCATGTTTGTGAAAAACCTTCACTACCATAGTTAGCATCTGTGACTTGATAAAATCTTTTTAATGCTACTGGAAATTCTACAGGATCATCGTCTAAGGGATTGTAATCTAGTAAGTGAGGTAATTCAATAACATCACCTACCATTAACTTTCTGCCTATGATATCGATCATGTCATTGTAATGCACGTTGATAAAAATAGTGTCATTACTTAAGAATAAGCCAAACTGACTTAGATCAAAGTCTAAGTTTTGTACGTTATAATGGCCCCGTAATCGATAAATATCCTTTTCATATTTTCTATCTCTATTCTCTAAGAACAACAAATCTTGTATATTTGTTGGGTCCATAGAACTATACTGAGGTTGTGTAAAGTCAGCAGATGGTCCTTGGTCTAAAGGCCCTGCGTACTTATGGACATAGAGATCAGTACCGCCAACAGTCAACTGCTCAGAAATACTTCTGTCTAAAAAACGGTAATCGTTTTGTTTCTGTTCCCGGTATAAACTTAATCTTGGCATATATATATTTATCTCAATACAATGAGACGAAGAATTTGGGTAAATAAAGGTTGAATTAGAAAATTAATTCGTGTACAATGCGAACACTAAGTATGAACATTAAATTCATTAAGGGACAAAATGGCAAGACGTAAACAAAAGACAGTTTATTTAACTCCCGAACCTGACTGGGAAAAGTACAAAGACATCAAAGACCCTGAAGGACAGGCAAAGGCATACCAAGACTGCCAGTATTTTATTCGTACAGAAATCAGTGATAAGAAAAGACTGACTGAATTTAAAACTTGGATCAAAAAAGAATCTGGCTACACTGAAGAAGAAAGAGAGATTATTCTTAGAAATCCAGATTGGAACTTTAACTCTACTGGTACATCTGTATATTTTCTAAACAGAGTTGGGTACATGCCAGAAGGGCATGTAAATCATATTGCCAAACTCAAAGAAGAATGGTTAGAGAAAGGTAAAAAGATTGCTCAAGTAAAAGAAGAAAAAGCAAAAGACAAACCCAATCGCCCTTCTATACAAGAAATCATGCTTGGCAAGTTAATGGAAGCAGGCGGAGAGATCGATGGCATCATGGATCAATTCTTTGAAGATGAGATTAAAGCAGATGCTAAATTTAATACAGCAATCATGCGAGTGTTAAACACATACAATCCTTTACCCAATCATATACCTCAACTAGTCGATAGTTATACAAAAGAACAGAAAGAATTCAAAGAAGTAATCGAAGGCACTGATGAGCAATTGGTAGAAGCATACAGTCACTTTAACAAAAGAAAATTAAAAGGCATTATAAATGCATATGACTCTATGATCGGAGTGTTGAATTCATATCAGGCTCTTAAGATTAAAAACAGGGCTAAACGCAAAACTAAACCAATTACTCCTGAGAAAGCAACACAGAAGTTGAAGTATCAAAAGAGTTTTGAATGTGAAGCAACTAAACTAAAACTAGAAAGTATCAGACCAGCAGAACTACACATGTCTAAAGAAGCATGGTGCTATGATACTGCTAAAAGAAAACTTCATCACTATGTCGCAGAAGAAATGGCAGGAGAAATGTTCGTCAAGGGTAACACTTTGTATGGATTTGACAAGTCTAAAAGTGCAATTAAGACATTACGTAAACCCAAAGAACAGATTAAAGAGATTATGGGTAGCAAGCCTGCGGCACGTAAATTCTTTGATGCTATTAAAGCAGTCGGTGTTCAACCGAAGGGTCGTTTCAACGATTCAATGATTATTTTAAAGGCGTTTTAATTATATGGCAAATTATATGTTGATTGCGGGGTGTAGTCATGCCGCTGGTTCGGAAATCGATGGGAACTTATCAAGCCCAGAAAATCGTCAAGCAAGTTTTGGTAATCAACTTGCAAAAATGTTAGATCATACTCCCATCAATATTGCAAGAAACGGTTCTTCTAATGGCGCAATACATCGTAGTGTACTAAATTGGTTTACACTTAACCAAGATTTGGTGTCAAATAAAGCAAACAACCTTTTTGTTTTAGTCAATTGGGCAGAGAGTTGTAGAATAGAAGCACCTGTCCCACACGATGTAGGTATTGACCAAGACACTTGTGCTGATTGGGCAGACCCATCATTTTTAAGTTCAGTTCAAGTAAATGCAATGACAGATCCACATCATGTTGCACCACAAGAAAAAGAACAGTTTTTAACAGCACAAAGATTCTTGGTATATTCAGAGATTTATACTGAATGCTTGACTGCTAAGGATGCTTTATCATTGCAATATTTTTTCAAAGCAGAAAACATTAGATATCTAATGACTAACTCTGGTGTTGCTTTTAACAATCGAAACATGAAATGGTTAAGACCTTATCTATCAAAGATCGATGCTAAACGTTATTACATGTACAGAGACAATGACTACGGCTTCTATGAAAAGTATAAAAAAGCAGGCATGATAAACCCAAATGCTAAGTATGGTCATCATGGAGCAGACGCACATCTATCCAGAGCCACTGATTTAAACAATTATATAAAACAGAAAAACATTTAGACTGATAAATACTAGAAATAGGAATTTATCAACATGGCATCAGAAGAACTAGCAGTACCAAACGGCGAAAACCTCGAACAACTCAAAGAGAATATGTTCGACCAGGTTCGTTTTAGGCTGGGCGATGGCATTGTAGATTTAGAATTAGATCCAGAACACTACGAAGCGGCATACAACTTTGCAATTAAAGTATATAGACAACGTGCTGAGAACTCAGTACAAGAGTCTTATACCTTATTGACGATAGATAAAGACCAAGATACTTACACACTACCAACTGAGTTTATTAATGTAAGACAATGTTTCAGACGTACAATTGGTCTTGAAACAGGTCCAGCCGCATCATCATTTGATCCATTTTCATCTGCTATCTTAAACACGTATCTGTTGAACTATAACTATGCAGGTGGTTTAGCAACATATGACTTCTATGCAGGATATGTAGAACTAGCCGCTAGAATGTTTGGTGGATTTGTTATCTACACTTTTGATCCAGTAACTAAAACAATTAGATTTGTTAGAGACTTCAAAGGATCAGGAGAACAGGTTCTTATTTGGGCTGACATTTTACGTCCAGAAACAACTTTACTACAAGACCCAGGCATTGCACCTTGGATAGAAAATTATGTGTTAGCAACATGCATGATTACTATAGGTCAAGCACGTGAGAAATTCTCAACTATTGCAGGACCCGCAGGTGGAACTGCTCTCAACGGTGCGGCAATGAAGGCAGAAGGTCTTGCGGCACAAGAACAATGTCACAAAGATTTACGTGATTACGTAGATTACTCTCAACCTCTTACTTGGATACAGGGCTAATCACATTGCATGACGATTCACAGTTGTCAATTCACAGATACAATTTGGTCTATTAATGTAGAATGCGGACATGATCGTAATGTACCCTTTGACGGGCACATTGATTCTGTCGAACCTTATGACACGCAAAATATCGAACATTTAATTATTAGTTTTATGTTGTATGAGCCACAAGTTGGCTATGACTATACAAAGTTTACAAAACAAACACTAGAATATTTACATACAACTCAAATGTTTCCTAACTTGACACATGTGTATCTATTCCATGAAGGGACTAGAGTTAACATAAATGAATTGCCTGATCATTACATGGTCTTTGGTCACAATCCTCGATACTTTTTATTAAGGTCCGAAGGAACCGAAGAAAGAAGTTATGGATTAGACACAACGAAAGATTGGAGTCAGTCATTAGATAACAAAGAGTTGAAAGCACTTTGGTTGATAGGTGATATTTCAGGTAGACCTCATAAACTTCCTTTGCTATATAAATTTTTTAAAGAAAACACACTTGATAGATTAGATTACTCTTTGACAAACACGTTAAATGCGTATAGTGCATTCAAAGATTCTATATCACAAGATTATCAACCGATATTGAATGTGATGGATGAAGATTTAAGTTTTGAAGATTTAAAAAATATTTATAGTCAACTAGAACGAACATTACCTGGGGATTCATTTTGTGAAGTAAACAAAGCAGGTCTTGTAAATTCTTTTGATGTTGCTAACTATCTTTTTCCTGATGAATGGAATGATGCATCATTGATTGTTATGCCTGAAACATGGTTTGATAATCCTAATCCTGCCCATTGGGATTATGAATTTGATGACATAAATGAAGAAATGGAACTTCGTCCTTTTTGGGAACATGATATCTACTCTACCACAGAAAAAACTTGGAAACCTATTGCAACTAAAAAACCTTTTATAGGAATCAGTAAATATGATTTACAGGAGAAAACATTAGAAGGGTTAGGATTTAAAACATTTAGAAAATATACATCTGTACCAAATTTACTCACTGGTATTTCTACATTAGAACATACATCAGAACAAGAGTATATTGATATCGCACATGAAAGAATAATATCTTTTTTACACAATGCAAAAAGTTACAGTCAGGGCATTATCGAAGATATTGAATACAATTATAGACATTGGCAATATGTGTTAGACCAAGAATGGCAATTGCTATATCGATCTTGTCCTCCATTAAAACATGTATCCAAACATAAAATCTTGCGACTCTGGGTCATTCCACCTATAAACACTATACACCTAGACGAAGATGAAATATATTCTGAGAAAATTGTTAAATGAACATTTTAGTTCTTGGGGATAGTTGGGGTTGTTATTTCGCCGGCCCACAACCCAATGCTCATTGGTCACAATTCAAAAGTCATTTAATATTTAACCATGCTATATTTGGAGGCACTAATTTACAGACTCTCAATAAAGGGAAAACTTTTTTGCAGGAGAGACTCAAGTACAAAGAAGTTGATTTGATTATTTGGTTTTATACTGAGTTAGGAAGAGAAGAACTTCTTCCAATACATATTCCAAATTATGTTCACCGTTTCGGAACTGAAAGTGTTTCAGACACCCTTGATTGGTTGCAGACTGAAACTAACAAGACAGTATCTGAAATAAGAAATATGTGTCCAAATGCTAAGTGGGCAATCATAGGTGGACATGCATCACTACATAGACCAAATGACTATGATTGGGCAGATTTTGTAATTGAAGATTTGTTGTCAGACATTGTAGGATATAAGGTACCTACATCACATTTTCAAAGTTTCGATTATTATAATAACCCATACAAAACTAAAGATTTAGACATATTAACAAGTGAAATGTCTAAGTATGAAAATATCTTATCCGTAAAAAAATCACTCCCGGATATATTTAAGGATGGCGTACATCCTAATACCGCTATTATAAATGAGTTTGCAATAGATAAAATATTAAATCATTTTTCCAAAAAGACTTGACATTCTTTTATAAATCCTGTACAATGTTATTACTTTACTACAGGACTACCATATGATTATAGGCATTACAGGACTTATCAGCAGTGGCAAAGATACTGCGGCTGATTATCTTATCAGATTTCACGGCTTTAGAAAACTCAGTTATGCAGGTCCTCTAAAGGATTGTGTATCTGCTATCTTTGGATGGGATAGAGAAATGTTAGAAGGAACAACTCAATCTAGTAGAGAGTGGCGAGAACAAGTTGATGAGTGGTGGGCAAAACGATTAGACATGCCTCATCTCACTCCTCGTTGGGTACTACAGTATTGGGGAACTGAAGTAGGCAGACGATCATTTCACAATGACATCTGGGTATCATCTATCGAAAATCAATTACGTAAAATAGAAGATAACGTAGTCATTACTGATTGCAGATTTAAAAATGAAGTAGAAGCAATTAAAAATGCAGGTGGAACTACACTCAGAGTCAATCGAGGAGAACAGCCTGCATGGTTAAATGATGCAGTTGATTATAATTATTATGAAAATCCTCAGGCACTAGCAAGATTAGTCGATCTAGGAGTTCATGCTAGTGAGTATAGTAGTGTTGGATTAGATTATGATTATCAAGTTGATAACAACGGCACAATTGATGACTTACATAAACACATGGAGTTAATAGTCAACAGTTAAATCTCCTCTGTGCCACATCACATGTTTTCTTTTTACAACTTCAATACAATTTAAGCATATTGTTCTTAAGTTTGTATAGTCTGTGTTCTGTGGTCTTCCGTCTATATGATACACTACCATTTGCGTAGAGTATAAACTTTTAAATCCACATAAAAAGCAAGTGTCTTGTTTTTCATATCCTGCTCGTTGCCAAAGATATATAGGCTTTCTTGTTTTATTTACCTTGCCACATTGGTTGCACATACTCCTGTAATGACGTTTGCCATTCTTAATATAATTAATGGCACACACTTTTCTGTTGCAGACTTTGCAAATTGGTCTAGGTAAACTCATAACTATATTTATGAAAATGCCTTCGAAGGTATGTTAAACCATAATTTTTTGTACAACAAGATAAATAATAGTATGAAAAAACAATCAGGGTGTAACCCTCAAAATCATACAAAAGGAATATTATTATGGCACTAACATCACCAGGCGTAGAAGTAAGCATCATTGATGAAAGTCAATACTTGCCAGGCGCAACAGCATCGATTCCCTTCTTCTTGTTAGCAACAGCACAAGATAAAGCGGATCCAACATCAACAGCAACTGCGGCAGCCACAACAGCCGCAAACGCAGGTAAATTATACAGAGTAACTTCTCAACGTGATCTAGTTACTTTATACGGTAACCCATTCTTTTACACAGCGGCAAACGGTACTCCGTTACAAGGCTATGAGTTAAATGAATATGGACTATTAGCGGCTTACTCAGCACTTGGTATTTCAAATCAAGTATTTGTATTAAGAGCAGACGTTGATCTAGCAAGTTTAGTAGGATCAACAGGTCGTCCAACAGGGGCACCACAAAACGGTTCGTTTTGGTTAAACACAACTTCTTCTACATGGGGAATCAATGAGTTTAATTCAACAACAGGAGCATTTACAGCAAAAGCACCAATCGTTATCTCTGACTCTACTTTAGTGTCAATAGGTACACCTCTACAATCAGTAGGAAATATCGGTGACTATGCAGTAGTTGCTATACCTAATTACAGAAACCCTAACAACGACAATGCACCTACATATTGGTACAAGAATCGTCAGAACACATGGGTTGGTTTAGATTCAGAAGATTGGTTTAAGGCATGGCCTTCAATCACAGCACCTACATCTAATCCTACATTAACACAAGGTGATACAATTGACCTGATCGTTAATGGTACAAACTTAGCACAACTTACTGTATCAGCGGCTCCTAACAACACTATTTCTCAGTTAGCGGCAGATATTAACTCATTAGGTTGGGAATATGTTTCAGCGGCAGTAATTGATAATAAACTTGAAATTTATTCTTCACAGACAGGTGGAGATCAAGGTACTCCTGAAGTACCATTCTTCATCAGACTTGCTAACGCAACAGGTACTATCTTTACAGACTTAGGATTTACAGGAACTTCCGTAACTGGCTTCCAGCCAAGAGCATTATATGGTACATCTGCTCAACAGCCATTATGGCAATCAGGACAGGCTCAGCCTGCTCCAACTGGTTCTGTATGGATTAAGGTTGACGGAACAGGATTACAACCAGTAATTGCTGAATATGATTCTACATCATCTTCATATGTTTCTAAGACACCTACTTTTGCAGACTCTGATTGGGCTCAAATCTATTCAGCAGACTCAACAGGTGGACAAGCAATTCCTGCAGGAAGTGTTTATGCACAATATGGATTTAACGGTGAGTACACAGCGGCTCCAGTATACTACTTCTATAGAATAGCAACTGGCGCAACAGTAGTTAACGGTACAAATACTGCACCAGACTTTACTTCAGGACCATATGTAGCACAAGTTCAAATTTCAACTCCAGGTTCACAAACATTAAGTAGCCCTTATACATTTAACTTAGGTGATGCTACTGATGCATCTGACTTTGTAACTGCATGGTCAGCGGCGAACATTCCTTACACTTCAGCAAGTGTAAACGATGATGGTTCAATT
>Ga0213862_10000328_pt1 | contig 20846 bp, 21 predicted proteins | sample PICome_7_FD_160092 | JGI IMG/M metagenome (GOLD analysis project Ga0213862, IMG submission 160092) | Coastal seawater microbial communities near Pivers Island, North Carolina, United States - PICO266 | ecosystem: Environmental > Aquatic > Marine > Coastal | place: USA: North Carolina... | reverse complement strand
TGAGGTTGGCGTGTTGTTGCTAACGCACTTCTAACAGGTGGTTCACCACCAGACACCATGTAGTTAGCCCTCTCTGAAATCTTAGAATCAGTTGTATAGAACCTATGTGTAATAGGATCTAAACTTTCTTTAATACGTTCTTTGATGTCATTGCCAGGTACTACTGGTTCTAACTCAAATTGTTCTGCAAGTTTATTGTGCATTTCCAAATCTGTAAGATTAAGACTTGGTACTGAACGATTAATAAGTGAGGCAATAGGACTAGCTATGCCTTGTGCTGTTGCTGTATTGTTGTGATATTCGATAAAGTTTTCCTGGTCTAATACTTCTGATAATTTTTTAAAACTTGCCCCTTGCGGATCATCCAAAACTGAATCCATTTTTTGTCTGAACTCAATACCTTCTCTAAGTTCTTCCGACAAGTTACTGACTTGGTTCTCCCATTCTGTAAACTCCATTGTTCTGGTGTTTATATTTTGCGGGTTATTTACAAAGTCCAGTGCTTTTTGTTGCACACCTGCTTTTGTTCTTTCAGCAGTAACTGCATAGTCTTCGACAATACCTGCGTCAGCTAGTCGTGCTTGCTCTCGCAAGGTATCCTTTCTCCACATAGTTACATACTTGTTTTGCATATATGTAGAGCTAGGTCCTTTGTTAGTACCTCGTGCTACCAGCGCACCATTGTGTAGAAATACACCTTTGATGTCATTAACATGTCGTTTTGACTCTGAGTTTGTACGGATGTTTTGTTCATGCATTGCACGAGACATCCAAGTGCCTACATCCTTTTCACTCAAGCCATAGCTTTTTAGCTTTGCAACAGTAAGGTTGCCTTCGTTATAATCCTTTTGGATTAGTTCTAATGATTTCTCTCTTACCTGTGCAGGGATGCTTAATTTCCTAAGTCTTTCTAATGCATCTAGTTTTGATAAATCGTGTCCACTTTGTACAGCAGCCTCTTCAATCTGTGCGAACTCATCAGCAGTAATGTATCCATCACCTTCAACAGCAAACTGATTGCCCATTATTAGGAGTTCATTATTAGTCTCTGCTATATCATTACTTGCCTTTGCTGTTTCCCCTGCCTTTTTAGTTCTTCTAGTTGTATTAATTAGTTTAACAATCTCACCCACTTGGCTGTCGGCAATACCGAATGCTTCTCTAAATGTTTTATCACCACCTGCATAGTTTACTAATTTACTATTTAAAAAGGCTTCAGCTTCGTCGGGTTCTAATGTGCCACTATTTAATCGATTCTTAATTACTTCATAAACCCTTTCTTTTGCAGAGGGATCTTTAGACAGTAATGTCATTATCGAGTTATCGTCAATAGCTTTGCTGATTACATTGAGACTTGCATTTTTGAGGTCAGCTATATTGTCTTCAAGTTTCTCTTTGTCGTACCCATCTTTGTATTCATTTACTAGATCACGTACTTTCTTGTTAATTGATTGTTCAAGAAATTCGCCTCTGAAATAGTTACCCTTGTCATCAGTTAGCTTTCCTATGAGATCTGCAGCTTTTGAATCTAAGATAGCTTTCTTTTCCTCTACGCTATCATTTGCATCAAATAAAGATACTTCTTTTGCGAGTAATGATTCTATTTTCCTGAATTCACTATTTGCAAAATTAACATTATTAATGTAGGCATGGGATCCGGAATCATTGATGAATAGTTTTACTATGGCATCAATTTTTTCTGGCGAATAGCCGTCTTCTTTAAGCATCTTGAGACCAAGATTGGTCTTCAAGAATTCAGCAGTTGTTAGATTCTTATCTAAATTGTTAACTGCTAACCTGTCGTCAAGTGTCAGACCATACTGCAAAATGGTAGCGTTATAAGCAGATCGTCTCTTGTCCTTCTGGTCCTGAATTGTTGTGCCTATAAAGTTGGCAGCACTTGCAGAAAAATCCTTTAGCTTTGCATGAAAATCAGTTACTTCCTTTAGGCGATTCTCTTCGTTCTGAATCTGAATGTTGTAATTCATTTGTTCAGACTCTTGATACAGTTTCCTGTTTTCCATATCAAGATTGAACGCAAGCTCCCGACTTTCTTTTTCAGTCTGTTGGTTGAACATCTGTGCCCTTAGGCCAAGTTCATTATTCCTTGCTTGTTGTTTCTGAGCAGCTTGCAACCCAGCATCTTCATAGGCTGCTTTTTCTCGGATTCTATCTACTTTAGTTCTTGTCGCTTTAACTTGCCCGGCACCGAAACTACCAGGCTGAGCTTTAATTTGATATTTACTCATTTTTATCCGTACGATGCAATTGCTTTGCCATAATCAAATGGTTCACCACTGCCTAATCCACCAGTTGCGAGTGCGACGGATAAATCCCAAGCATCATTAGCTAATGCTAATCCTAAGCTCTCTTGTGGTGCAGACATCTTGATTGGTTTAGGTGGCTTCCTCCATTCTGGAATTTCTGCATACTCAGGCTTAGGTGCCCTTTCTGGTCTTGGTAGTGCAGGTAGTGCTGATGGTTCAGAAAGAATTGAATTCATTGCATTCAAATCTTCTTGCAATCTATCTTGCCTAAACTTAATTCTCATTGCTGCATCATTTGCATCAACGTTATCTCGTGTTGCCTCAAGCATCACTCTGTCCATAATTAGTTGATCTACTAACCCTGTCATCTTGAGATTCTCACCTTCTTCTGCAAACATAAATGCACTAGCAATTGCACTTTGTCTTGCTCCTGATTCAGCAACTTGTGCTTGAATAGCTTTGCTTGCGGATCGCCCTGTACCGCCAGCTGCACGTTGTTTACCTGCAGCCTGCAACCCTTGCACAATTTCTTCTTGTGTATCTAAGTTGGCTTTACCTGCTAGTTTTTTTTTATTCAAAGAAATCCCAGCTGAAGCTGCTAAAAAGCTTCTTTCTGTTTCCTCTTCATCAAAGCGTATACCAATCAGTTGTTCTCTATATGAACGCTGCTGCTGCATCTGAGCATTGTTATATGCCATTTCATTGAAGCTTGACTGTTGTACAGCTTCATCAATTGATGCTTCATACGCTTCCCTTTCCGTATTCTCTTTACGAATACGCATCTTTTCACCAAACTTCCACTGCGAAATTTCGTTCCGAAATTGAAATCTTTGGTTAGCAGTATTATTTCTTTTTAGAACCTCTAGGCTTTCTACTTTAAAATCGTAGTTATCTTTACTTACACTTTTATTGAATTTATAAGCTTGTTTATTGGCTTTATTTTGTTGAATTGTAATTTTTTTATTTTGTGCATTACGGCTTTTTGCACCGAAAAAATTACCAAAAGGCATACCCATCCTCAGACCCTCCTATAGAAACGTGGTGTGTAATTTCCTTCCCACATCATTGCGTTCACAGCAACTGGAAAGGGTGTGTTGTTAAACATCCTCAATTTAAAATTCTCTGTACGTTGATGAATTGGTACTGTAAATACAGTTTCGTTATCTAGTGGAACGTCATTAGCTAGATAGTTGTTAGCTTCAATTACCGGTGCCGTTGCAAACCACTCTTTAATTGCAAATACTATCGCTGCATTAGCTGCAGGAGCACTGCTAAACACAATGGTGGTGTCGTTAGTAAAGCTAAATGCTGTCGTAGCTATACCATTGACTGATACTTTTACATCACTTCGATCTTCAAAATCAAGATCTCGTTTGTTATAGGTAAATGTTGTTGTACTGCCATCTCCTGTAAATGTTAGTCTGTAGGGTTCTCTTCCTTGTTGCTTTACTTGGAAGTTCATTGCACCAGATAAACCTACTGAAAATTTCATTCGAGCGATTGTCAAATTAGCAGTAAAATCTGTAGCAGTACTTTCAGGTCTAAAGTATGTAGTTGGTAGATGTACATCAAAATTGTATTTAAATCCAACAATAACATCACTTGCTGAAGTTGTAAGATCTTTTCCAGGTACAATTAGATAAGGACCTGTACCATCACTTCCACGTTCTGGTGTAATTGTGAAACCCGATTCAACAAATGTACCAGTGCTTGTGTTACCTTTGATAAGTAGTACCGGCGTAAGCTCACTTACGTCGTTATAAGGTAAATAGCATTTTGATAGGTTATTGCTTGAATCAAAGACAACACTATTTGCTGTAGCATATAAGTCTATAGATGGATTGACTTTTTGTCCTTCATTGTTGACAATAATTGCTTGCTCTGGACTTTGACTTAATGCTGCTTTGGTAAGTGTAAACTGATTACCTTGTTTGGTTACAGCATACATATCATCTGAATCAATAGCCATGAATTGGGTTGTACCTGGCATTTGCCATTCCACCCAAGCCTGCATTAATGTTTCTTTGCCATCACTATAGTATCTAAATACATATACTTTATTTGACGATTGATCTGCTAATGCAATCATTGAATTCTGTGGACTTGAAATCAATTGATCAATGTTTGGTGATATCCATTCTTTCACTACTCTTGAGAGATCTAGTACCTGTGGGTTCTCTTGTTGTCCACGAGTTACCATACTGAAACACCTTGTATATCCTGGTGTCTTGCTAATGAAATTAAGTTGTGTACCAACATCTACTGGGTCAACTTTATCATCCATCTCATAGTTCGAGATTGTCCTGATTGTTGCTAGCTGTGGAGTTAACACACCACTATCAGAGAATAAAATAAATTGTTGTTTAGATGAAAATAGTACAACACCTTGTGCAGTTGGAAGTACCGCATGTAGTGATGTTGGTTTTATTGATGAACAGCTGATATCAACTGGATCTGAGTCAAGGACTGTCTGAGCACTTTTAAAGTAGAAGTCAAAGAATTCTCCTGACTGACTCATCGCTACATTATCTTTTGATAAAAAGCCAAGTCTATTGTTATGAAAGAAACCTGCTGTGATTGTATTACCAACAAAGCTTGGTTGACTGTTTGTTTTGTCGTCACCAACAATTCTTTGTTTGTAGTTTACCGTCCTAAAAATAAATGTATTTGTACCAGTATTCACTAGCTCATGTGGAAGTGTTGTATCAACCATTCCTGGTGATACATCTGGTGCAACTGTTTCCTCCCAGTATCCCCTTCCTTTGCCTACATTACCCACAGCATTATCTGCTTTAAATGCTGCGTAGTAGTCATCTAATACGCCAGTTGTATTTGCAATCTTAACTACATGACCATGGTATGACTCTTCAGGAAGCTTTGCTACGGATGATACCTCATCCTGAAATGCTTCTAGTTGGTTATTGCCAAAGCCACCTCTTGCTTCTAACGTAAATTCAGTAGCTGTTCCACTAACAACTCTTGTAATATCTAAACTTACTTTTCCATTTTGGGTTACTGTCCATGTGCCATTAAAGTCAGCGTTGCTCGCAGACTGTTGTGCAGTAATTAAAGCATTAATTGCATCCTTTAAATTATGCCCTGTTTTGTTGGCTAAGATGTCATCAAAGGTATAGTCTGTGGTGTGCGATGTTATTGATGTTTCAATACCTTGAATTTTTACAAAGTACTCTACTTCTGGTGATGCCCCTGATATGACAATAGTTCCTTTTGACTTAGCTACAAATGCTGGGCTTGGGACTGCTCTTGCTGTTACGGTTACAGAGTTATTAATTACAAGTGTTGTATCTTGTACTGTAATAAGTTTATAGTTGTCTTTGGTTCCGTTTAAATATGCCTGTGCTCCTGTTCCGTATGTGACAGTACAGGCTACACCTGTTAAAGCATTCCAAGCAAATACACTGTTCCCTTTAATACACCCAACGTATTCTTCATCGTCGTCCCTATTAATATAAAACCATTTTGCATCATCATATGCTGTACCTGTTCCTAGGTTTGCAATATGCTTAAAGCCAGGTCGTTTTGTTAGCCCGTAGGTGGCATCAGGAAAGCCGTTGTAGCACTCACGGACCTGACCGGGGAGCATTTTGTCATCTGATTGTTTTGATACTCCACCTAGATAGTTAGAGATCCGTTGAGTTACTGCTGCCATTTATCGATAAAGTGCGTTGTATGGTTTGTAGCTGTTGTAGGTATTTGTATTACCTGGATGTCCAAAGAATGTATAGTCTCCTTGATTACATTCATACTCCATTGCCATTGCCCTAGTGAATGCTTCTTTCTGTTGAAGCATCTGGTATTGAGTACTATCACCAACAATTCTGCTGCTTACTGTTGATGCAGCTCTGCTGATAATAAAATCTGCAATAGCTGTTGGGATATCTACCCAATCAAATAACCATGTAATATCACATTCGATTTCTTTCGTAAATGTATATGTGTGATGTGCTTTGTCATACAGTTTACCGCCTCGTCTAATAACATCAAGCTCTACATTAGATGCATTCTGTGTTGGATCAATCTGTAGAATATTGTTTGGAATTAGTATCTCGTTGTTTGTGTCAGGAGTCATTGGATAGTGACTCTCCTTATTAAATGTCCATCCCTCAGCCTGTACTTCCCGTGAGACTTCTAACAAAGTCTGGTAAGCAATCGCAACGTCCGGGTTGGTTTGATCAAGGGTAGTCACAGGCGCTTGACCACATGACTGCAGGATTGTATTTACAGCAGGTAGCTCTTGCTGAGCATTAGTGGTAGGAAAAGCCATATAAGTAAAAAAAAGGGACCCCGAAGGATCCCCGTAGTGTGTATAAAAATCAGAATGTAGAAGGAGCTGAAGCACCGACATACAGCTCAACAGCTGCAGCAGGGTTCAGGTAGTCAGCACCCATAGCCAAGCGACCAAGAATAACGTCACCCTGATAAATCACGGAGACATCACCACTGGTGACTTGTACTTGAGGACCGATTGCTTCTACGCAACCAGCAGCTTCACGCTGGAAAATAAGACCAGCAGACACTGCACCGAATTCGGCAGCAGTACCGTAGTCATTGTTGATACCAGTCTGTGCAGTTGAAGCATCTTCAAGGCTAGGACCGATAAAGCTACCGGTGTTGCCAGGATCTGTTTGACCAGAAGTGCCGCCGTACTTAGTACCGTACTTACCCAAGAACGGAATGTTCATGGACTTGTAGATCTTGATACCAGCGATTTCAATGATGCCGTTGCCGCCTTGCAGAGCAGAGCCCTGAGCGTCACGGTTTACAAGACCATTGGAACCAACAGCTTGGATCAATTCGTAGTACTGACGTGGGTTCAGGACAGCCACACGGCCATCGCCAGAGATACCCTTCTCGTCCATTGCAGCTGCTGCGTCATAGAAAGCAGAGATCAATGCAGCAGAGGAGAATGCATCAGATTCGTTAGTAGTAGAACCGACACGGATCTGAGTACCGCCTGGCTCAACAAAGTTAGTTGCACTAACAGGTGAGGCAGAACGTGCACCACGTGCGATAGCACGGAAGATCAAACGGTCATACTTTTCTGCGAGGGCATAGCCGATCTTGCGGCTGATCTCCGAACGCAGGTCGTAGTGAGAAAGAGTCTCATCAAGGTCATAAACGAACGCTGAACTGATCAGCAGGTCGTCAACCGTGATGGTCTTCTCTGCCACTGGAGGCGCACCATCGGAGTTGCCGAGGATTGCGTTACCAGGGGTGTGATACTCAGCCGTGGTACGGCCGGTATAAATGAACTGCAAAGACTTGCCGTTCTTAAGTGTACGCTTCATTACCATATCGCGTGCGATAGCGTTATGCTGGAAGCCTTTGAACATCTCACCTGAGAACAACTTAAGATAAAGTGCTCGCTTATCACCGGAGAGATTTGATTGACCTAGATTAACCAGATTGGTTGTCAGGTCTGTAGACTGATGTGCCATTGTATTAGAGAGTTAATGTATCTATCGACTCCCAAAGATCTTTGAGTTGTTTAATTGTATATGTGTGGTCTATCCCACCGTCTAGACGGCTAAAGGTATCCTCCGTAGAGGGCTAAAGCCAATAGTGAAGCCGGGACTTGAACCCGGCAGTAAGCCTATTTCTTATTCACAGTTTTGTTGTACTTGTTGCCGCGATAAGTGAGAGTAACAGTCATTGTTAATTCCAATTACCTAGCCCCCGTTCCATGACTAGGCGGCCTGCGTCCTAACGGATGAACGTAAGTACGTTATTTGTTGTTGTATCCACGTAGGAATTCAATTTGTTCGTTACGTTTCTTGATGTTTTTTACAATTTCTGTAAGTGGATGTTTTGTTTCCTTTTTCTTTTTATCAGGCATAGTTATTATCCAATAGAAGGTGCAGTCAGTGCTACCTCTGTGGTAGACGCTGCTGCTAGATCAAGTGGGAAGTTATGTGCATTACGTTCATGCATTACTTCCATTCCAAGTCCCGCACGGTTAAGAATATCAGCCCAAGTAGGGACAATGTGGTTCCCGTTATCGACAATGGATTGATTAAAGTTGAAGCCGTTAAGGTTGAAAGCCATAGTGCTAACACCCAGGCTAGTGAACCAAATGCCAAGCACAGGCCATGCAGCCAAGAAAAAGTGGAGACTACGTGAGTTATTAAATGATGCATATTGAAAGATCAATCGTCCGAAGTAACCGTGTGCGGCTACGATGTTGTACGTCTCTTCTTCTTGTCCAAACTTATACCCATAGTTCTGAGATACCGTTTCGGTCGTCTCCCTAACCAAGGAACTGGTGACAAGAGAGCCATGCATAGCACTGAACAAAGCCCCACCAAATACGCCGGCAACGCCAAGCATATGAAAAGGGTGCATAAGGATATTATGCTCAGCTTGGAAGACGAGCATGTAATTAAAGGTCCCTGAAATGCCAAGAGGCATTGCATCTGAAAAAGAACCTTGTCCAAATGGATAGACAAGGAAGACTGCCGACGCTGCGGCAACTGGTGCGGAGTATGCGACAAAGATCCAGGGCCTCATTCCAAGGCGATAACTAAGTTCCCACTCTCTTCCCATATATGAGTACACACCAATGAGGAAGTGGAAGATGACAAGTTGGAAAGGTCCACCGTTATAGAGCCACTCATCAAGAGTTGCCGCTTCCCAGATGGGGTAGAAATGTAGACCAATGGCGTTTGAAGATGGGACGACTGCTCCGGAGATGATGTTATTTCCATAGAGTAATGATCCTGCGACAGGTTCTCTGATTCCATCGATATCTACTGGTGGTGCGCCAACGAAGGCAATAATGAAACAAGTGGTAGCTGCTAGCAGCGTGGGAATCATTAGGATTCCAAACCAACCGACATAGAGACGGTTGTTAGTAGAGGTAACCCAATTACAAAAGGCTTCCCAGTTATTTAGTTTTTGTGGTCTTGAAAGTACAGCGGTCATTAAAGTAATAGTTCATGGTTGGGTAAGTAAGATTAAGTAAGACCAGTTTTAAGCCTTGGCTGGCTAGAGCTAGGGGAGGAATTGCACCTCCCGTTAAATCTATTTAGCTATTTTTTCTTAGCAGTTTTAGCTGAGCGTTTAAAGTTTGCTTTTGTAGGAGCACCTGCAGATCCAGGCTTCCTCATCTTTTCTCCACTGCCTGCAGCAATACGTTTGCGCTTGGCGTGGATGTTTGTATAGAGACCGGGTTTAGCCATTACTTTTTTTAGGGGGACGACCTTTCTTTGTACCGTATGTTCCTTTGCCTTGTGGCATTACCAAACTCCAGGGATAATTTGACCAGTCAGTGCATAAGCACCTAGTGCTGCCATGACACCTAGCATTGCAAGGCGACCATTAAGCAGCTCAGCTTTTTCGTTGTGAGTCACAGTGATTTCTTCCATATACATGCGGGGTTCAGTTGGCCAGATCTGTGTATCGTTCATCAGAAGTTGTACTTCAAACCTGCTTTAGTTCCATAGCCATTGGTGTCACCAGTGAGAAATGAGAACTCACCGTAGACTGAAAGTGCTTCGTTAATTCCATATGAACCACCTGCTTTACCTGAGAGTTCTACGTCACCATCTTCACCATCGGGTGCCAACAGTGCAGGACCACCTTGGACATACCAGTTAGCACCTTCGTAACCAACGTGTACATCTGTCACTGAGCCAGAGTAATCAGAGCCAACAAAACCAGAGTTGGTTTCTACATTGGCGTAAGGTCCAGCCAGTACTGGGTTTGCAGCCAACAAAGTGGCAGGGAGGAGTGCAATAATTTTTTTCATTGTAATAGTTAAGGTTAATAATTTAGAAATTTACGTTTGAACTTTCAAGCTTGGCCATGATCTCTTGGCGGTAAGCAGGATCGCGGTCATAACGTGGGTCTTGCATGGCTGCAACAACTTCAGCTTGACTTTTGAATCCTTTTGCAGTTTCGGTTGGAGCCTTACCTTGAACAAGCTTGCCCTCTACTCCAACCGATTCACCATACTTATATGATAGTGCTTGCATTGCAAAAAATGCAGCATTCCTATTACCAGATTCCATAACAGAATCATACATATCAATCTCTGCATCGGCAATATTATCAATTGCCCACTTCATCATGTCACTGTATCTCTCTTCACCACCAATTGAATCTACCAGAGTGGCTGCATCCTTTTCTGAGATTTCATCTTGTGGTTTAGAATTTCTATAATCTAAATACATCTTCGCAAGATCAGTCGGATTTGATTCCGATAGTTCTTTTAAAATATCTTCAGAAAATTCTTCTCCTTTAGATTCATCCCAAAGTCTGTCGAACAGTGAACTGTCAGTTGATTCTTCTTCTTCTGTTTCTTCTGTTTCTTTTTCGGCAACTTCACTTGATTCAGAGTTGTCACCTAGTTTTTTTTGTAGTTCAATATATGCTGCTTCTAATTCTTCAGCATTCTTGTACTTACCAGCCAGCATAGTCTCCTGGTCATTGGCCATTTCCTCGCCAATAGCTAGTGACTCTTGCTCGTCTGCATTTAATTCTCCCTGAGCATTTTCTTCAGGAAGCATTGACATTACTTCTGCCATTTATAATTATTGGAGTGGTGGTTCTACCTTTTGTTGAGGTGTTAATTCAGGATTCTTTGATGGATCCATCATTGGTGTTTTCATTGCATCAACACTTAGTTGCTGCTGTTGCATTGCCATCTCTTGTTGTTGAGCCATCGCTCGTTCTTGCTGTACTTCTTGCATTGAACGTACAAGATTCAGTACATCAATACCTTGTGCTGCAGCAAGTCGTTTGATTACCTCATCAGTGTTGATGAAGTTTGCAATAGACTCTGGACCTAATGTTTGAGCAAGGATAGTAAGGAACTGTGCCAAACTTTCTCGATCTTGTCCACGTCCTAATGCATTGATGCCTGCAACAATGGTTGGCTTGACAATATCTTTTGGAATCTTTGGGATCTCTCCTTTACGTTGAGCATCACTTAGTTTCTTATTCAGGTATGGCACTAAGAAGTCAACTGTCAGTAGGCTGAATAGTCCACCTAATTGTTGTTCCAGTTCCATCTGTGTCATCCGCACTTCTTCTGCAGTAGTACGTTCACTTTGCCTAATGTTCAATACAAGAAATGCATCACTGATTCGTTGAGATAATGTACCAACCATTTCATATGCAGTGCGGAAGTCAGCTGTCTTACCAACTTGGATCACACCGATGTCATCAGGTCTGCCCTGAATGATTGCTCCGTTGCCTGCTGCTGCCAATGTAGAAGGCTTAGTTGTACTTGAAGGACTGACAGTAAAGACAACCTTAGCTGCCGCTGCTGACCCTTCTACTAATGCCTGAGACAGTCCCTCAAGGGATTTAAGATCGCCAATAAATTGACCGACCCTGCCTCGCCCGTAGGCTTCTCCATCAACTGTGTTGAACCTCAATGGAATCCAGGGGTTTAAATCAAGAGGTGCTTTACCTTGTGATCCTTTAACCAGTTTGTCATTCACCTCTTGGTGCCATACAAACCGATTGTTATCACGTCTGACATGTGTATACACATCAACGTCATCTCCATAACCCCCGTCATCATCTACGCGATTGGGTTCTAGTACCTCTTTAGGTACTTGTGTCTCAATTAGATCTTTAGCGATCCTTTCCTTGGTGACTATTTCAATCACTTGACCGTTCCCATCTCGATCCACTACGTAGCGGTTCAGAGGATATACCTTGAGTCCTTGCTTACCCATAAAGACAAGAGCATTACCTGCTACTACTAAGTGCAGCAGTGCTTGGTGTACAGACACTCGGTCATCAGATGCAGAGATAGATTCAAGAATGATTCTCTCTACTTTGGCAAAGGACAAGTCAAGTTCTGACTTCATCTCAGGTGCCATATTCTCACCAAGTTGACTCTCGTCTAGTTGTAGTTTAAAGAAACTTGTTTGAACAGGTAGCAAAGCAAGCATTAACTTACTTGCTAAAGTGACACACCCCTTGGCTCCCACCGATTGGTAGGGAGTCTTGAGTTGTTTCATACCTGTCATGTGTTCTTCATGACCACGGATTAAATAAGGAAGGGTAAGCTCTGATGCTTGCCTAGCTTCTTCTAAAAATTGAGAACGATCGCTTGCTAAATAATCATACCTAGTACGTGCGTTCATTTAAGATAAATTCAATGTTGTGTTTCTAATGCCACCGATGCGGCTTCCGCCTCTACCAAAACTGTTTCTTATATTCCTTGCTACACCACCCATTCCTGGTGTTCTTACACCAAAGATTGGATTCCTTCTTTGAGGATTCATTTGTGCTGACAAAGTATTTCGCATGTCAAGCATTTTTTGATCGTAATTAGCTTGTTGATCAAGAAACTGCTGCTGGTATCCTGACATGGAATCCATTAATCCGCTAATTTGTTCTTTGAAACTATCTTGGAGTTCTTGTATACGATTGTCAGGAGCAGGTTCTACTGTTTCGGCATCTAATGGTTCATTATCTCTCCTATTGTTTTTGTTTTTTTTGTTTTTTTTATTGTTGTTGTTAGGTGTATTGATCTGTGGTAATGCAGCGATTTGTGGATTACGAATCTGACTAAGAATTCGATCAACTTCTTTCTTGCTATTTACATTGCCAATGCCTAGTGCACTTGCAGCATCACTAATCCTGCCCTCTGAATATTGATACAAAGGATTAGTGTATTCATATGCATTGCTGTTGGCACCGTCAAAAGGTCCGGATCTATTATCTAATTTTCTTGAACTGCTGTATGTATTTAAGTTCTTTGGATCTCTATAGCTAAAGTCCTTGCCGTCAATAGTTAGGCTTGCGTTGAAATTATTTGCTTCTTTGTTTTTATTTCCTGCTTTGTTTTGTTCACGTATCTCTGCATTTTCTTTTTTCTTGGAGCGAATCGTTAGTTTTTCTTGACGCTCTCGGCGGTCACGACCTGCTTGACGCTGTTCTTTTGTACGTGTAGGTGTTGCTGTAGCTTCCGGTGTCGTAGATGTAGGTGTTGCTGTAGCTTCCGGTGTCGTAGATGTAGGTGTTGCTGCTTTAGGTGCTACAGCCTTACGCTTCTCTACACGTCGGGCTTTATTTGCTTGTGCTGCTGCCCTTTCTTTATTTTTCTTACTTCCTTTAGCCATTAGTTCTCCTCCATATAACGGATAATCCATTCAACGACACTACGTTGACCGGATCGATACATGATTTTCTCCATTGAATCGTCAGGTGTAGGTGTAATGGGTGGGAAAGTTTCTTCTAATTGATGCGTTAAACCACGGGCTTGCATACCCATGGTCTCAAGCATACTGAGGGAGGTTGACATTACTATGTTCAAAGAATGCTGGCATCCGTGCAGACTTAGTGAAGGAAAGCTCAGGAGCTTTGCCTTGATACATCAAGTTGTCACTGGAATCCAGCCAAAATTTTTTGTCCAAATATTTATCGGTGTTACTACCCAATGGTTGCATCACCCAATTGATTGTTGCCTTACGTAGTTTGTCTAAGCTCGGTGAAATTTCAAGCCCAAGTTCTCTACAAACAAGAGAATTTACCCCGACATGAATCTGTTCATCTCGTGAGATATCGGCACTTACGGTGCGCATTCCACCGTCACCATTAGCGCGAAAGAATGGTAAAAGAACGAAGAAAATTGCACGCTCGGCAACCATCGCTTTGAGGATCGTATGATCCGGATGCGCTGTCCAAGCATCACGTAACCGTAACGCTTCAGCCTCAGCTTTTTCATCAACCCCGTAAGCATTGGCAATGTAACCAAGTGCCAGGTCATGGTTCTCTTCATCTTTAATGTTGGATTCGAGCACCTGTCTTGATAGCTGTGGTACGTCGGAAGCCAATCCATCACGGATAAAATCTCCCACAGGCAGTTCCATGTGTCGCAAAGCAAGGGCACGTAATAGCGTTTCGTGTGCTCCCTCCTTGCATGTACCAGCAGTTGTCTGAACTGGTGTCCATTTTCGTTTTCGGTTTAGTAGTTTTTGATAAGGATCTAATCTCATTCTTGGCAATCACATTGTGGTTCTTCATTTAAAATGTTCCCTAAATACTGTTCAATATCCTCATCTTCTAATGCTGCATAAGCATCAGTTTTATCTTGAGTGTCAGGCATTACCTGTAAACTGTAATAGAGGCTAGTTTGCGGGGACCGTAGCCACTCTTCCACGAATTCATTGTCGTAGGTTACAACGTCACTCCAAGAGTTAAAGCTATATCCATGAAGAAGCCCTGTGTTATCGAGCAATGTCATCAGTCCGTCAGCGACTGCCTTGTAGGCATCCCAACCAACTTCTGATGCAATTTCAACATCACCATAATTATATGTTTGTACACCGAACGTGCCGCTATCACGGTCCACAGTACGGCTAATAGGTGGTGCAATTTCAGGGGTAGATGTGAAGCCATCGAGATCTTTTGATCTGTAGCTACACGATGCAGTAGGGGCAATTGCAAACGCCCTATCCATATTGTTTGTTTTAGCAATACGTGCTGCAAGGCTAATGCCTAGCTTCAGTTGTACTGCTAGTTCGTATGCTGGTGTACGTACTACCTCTCCAGTGTTGAGGCAACGTAGTGCGTCACCGAACTGTTCATACGTTACGCCGTACCGCCGTAGGAGATTTGCGAGGCCGAGTACTCCCAGTCCGACTTGTCTGTCTGTTTCACTGGGGAGATATTCTCCTGAATCGCTAACGCCAGTTCGACCATGGAGTTCGCACAGTTCTGACATCCCTTCAGAGAAAGCTCTTGGAATGTCGTCAAATTCACAGGCACCGAGATTGATATGCTGCAAGAGACAGGTGCCTCGGCTTGGCAAGTACACCTCAAGACATACATTCCCTCTGATTCGTTCTCCATTTTTGTCATACTTAATTTTATTCAGCCAGATGTCACCTGATTTGATGCCATGTAGGACCTGTTCCTTAAACGTACAATCCTGCCACCATTCATCTGTGATGTTGATGCATCGTTTGATCCATGGCAACTCTGAGCGTGGTGTAGTAATAAACTCAAGAGCATCATTGTGCCGGAGGTCAAGGTGACACACCACAGCGCCGTTTTTATAAACACCACCCCTCCTTAATACTTCATTTAGCGTTGAGTAGATTCTCGCGAAAGATACTGGTCCAGATGCAACCAATCCTTTTCCATTCTCTTGACCTCGGGGTCGCAGTTCCGACAAGTGGACCGCAACTCCTGCTCCATGACGTAGACCAAATGATACATAGCGCCACGATTTTTCCAATCCATCAGGACCCTCCATCGAGTCTTGTACTACAAATACTGTGCAGCTAACTGGAAGCCTTGACTCAGGATTATCGAGCCAAGATTGTACACGTCCAGTACGTGAGATAAGTGAGGTGGTCATTAATTAAATAAGATCAGTAAGTGTTGGTGTTTTATAGTTAGGTCCCTTTAGGACCTTCCCGTCCGCTCTGTAGATAGGCTTACCGTCTTCTCCGAGCTTCGACATATTTGATTTATGGACCCTACGCATTGCTTCGTCTAGATCCCATTCCTGACTAGCTGCCATTTGAAAACAGACATACACAAGGTCAGCTAGTTCCTTCAGTTGTTCTTCTTCTTCTTTGAAGTGGTATGCCTCATGAAATTCACTCCACTCCTCATCAATTAGTGCTTTCTGTACACCTTTAACTTCAGGTCCACTCGTCGTCAAAGAGTAGGCTTGACGGAATTGCTCCGCTTGATCCATTAGGGTTAGATGATTCAAGTAAGGTGTTGTCGAGTTCATTTTGTAAGTAGTGGATTGCTTTCTTTAAGTCCTGCTCTTTGCTGTCTTTATGGCCAGCACGGACGATATATTTAAGAGCACAACCAAGGTGATAGTTTAGTCCTTGGTCTCGTATAAAGTCCCACGTTTCCATGGAACCTCTTGTGTAATATGCGGGTGAGAAGTGGGCCATTGTTTTACTAAGTTGCTGACGGTATTGCATAGGCAGAAGTTCTGATGTTGTAATGCCATCAGTAATGTGATGATGTCTGCTTTGTCTGCCTCAGGTAGCAGATCATCCATTCGTCGGAGCTTAAACTCTTGCTCCATTGTCAGTTCAGTTACTGGCGGTGGTGGGATGCCAGGGAATGACTTGTCCATCGTAGTTATCTTTAGTAAGGATCCTTGCTAGTTGTGCATTCATTAGAGCTACGTCTTCACCAAGATCTTTGTCAGCAAATGCTTTGACTACTACATCCCAGCTGTAACCACCCTCTTCAAAGAGAGTGACTGCACGTTTTACTCCAATTCCAGGGCAACCACCATATCCATCAGTCTGGTCACCTGCTAATGACTGAATGAGATGCCATCGTCTACCTTCTTCAGGCATGATTGTGACTGTCTCTTTCATATCGTATAACTTGCCAGGGATTTGACGCATGTCTTTGTCTGGCGAGACAATGATGTTGCCTGGATGTTCTGTTGCATAGATACCCATTGCATCGTCCGCTTCCAGTTCAGGTAAGCGGATAAGTTCATATCGTTTACCTAATTCTGTGATAACTCTTCGATAGCCACAGGGCTTCTTTCTATTTCGATGACCCTTGTATTCTGGGTAAATTTTTTTCCTGAAATTTTTAGAGTCACTGAAGAATAAGATCATTTCAGGTACATCCCACAAAAACTCTCCTTTGATCTTTGTTAGATCACGCTCGACGTTCTTCATGGCTTCTGAAAACTTACTTACTACAGTGATTACGTCATCACCCCAGTCAATCTCATCTTCTGCACCTGCACAGGCTTTATAGACTATGTAGTCAGCATCAATGAGTAGTTTCATCAGTGCACCTCTGCCCAGTTGGCTCCGATCTTTGCTTCTGCTGTGATTGGGACTCTAAGTTTGTAGTATTCACCAGCTTCTGCACTGCTAAGTACCAGGGATGCTGATAAATCTTGTGCGTGATCTGGGTGACACTCGAATTGTAATTCGTCATGTATAAATGCGAGTTGTGATGCACACAACCCTAGTTCTTGAATGTGATTGTGATTAATAGTTAGCCAACGCTTCGCGATTACACCGGCTCCACTTTGAAGGAGGTAGTTCAATGATTTATGAGGACTATCTACTTTGATGTGTCGTCCATCAATAGACCGGATATAACCCTCTTTGCTTTTCTCTTTGATTGCTTCCAGAAGTTCCGCAAGTCCATCAATAGCAGAAACGAATGCTTCTCTAATTTCCTTACCTTTCTTCTTAGCGTTGGCACTACTTAGAAGGGGGTCGTAGGAATAACCGATTTTTTCATTACCTGCCCCATAGATGAAGGCATAGCTAATGGTTTTGATTTGTCGCCTACTGACTCCAACTCGATCGGCATTGACTTGATGGATGTCTCCGGTAAGGAGGGTATCTCCAAACTCGGAAGACCAACGTCCAAGGTAATGGGCGAGCATCCTAAGCTCAATCCCGCTAAGGTCGGCACCCACCATAATTTGACCAGGGGATGCTTGGAATAGTTTTCTAAATTCAGGGTCACTTTTTGTCTGGCCTAAGTTGGGTTTACGGTGAGCACATCTGTGCGTATTTGTTGCAACTGAACAGTGGTGATGTATCCGACTAGCAGTCGTACATAGCTTGAGCCATGCGTTGGTGCCTTCGGAGATCATCCCCAAGCTCTTCGTAATATCGAGACATTTCAGAAAATCCAAAGCAATCGGTGGTCCACCGGACGCAACAATCTCCTTCAGTACAATCTCGTCGATAATCGGCTTCCCAGTAGCTGTCAGTTGTGTCGGCTTCCAGCCATGAAATGTTTGCAGAATCCATGAAATGTGATCGCGTGATGTGGGATTTGTTTCTTTTAAGCGGGTACTTTCAGCACCAGCGACATAGCCTTGGGTCCTATTATTTCGCTTAGGAGTAAATATTGATCCCGCAACGAAAGGGTGCCTGTCACGTAGTAGTTGACAAGTTTCTTCAAGCTCTTTTCTGAGAGTAGATGCAAGTTTCCATGCAGCATGTTGGTCAAAGTACCATCCATGTAATTCTTGTTCAGTTAATAATTGGGCAACTTCGTGCTCTAGTCGGACCCACTCAGGTATTTGTGGAAGTGGTCGCATAATTTGGTGGTTACTTTTACGTCTTGACAGCAGTAGGTTTCCATTGCTGGTGACCAATCCTGCCAATCTGTGGTCTTGCCAAACTCACCTTTGTATTCACCTAGCCTGTAGCCATAAGACTCAAGGCTGTGTCGTCCATAAGTTTGAAGCGGCATATTTGACACGCTTCTCTTCTTATCTATGTCAAGGATGTCTGTGTGATACAGACGTGACAGTAACAACGTGTCTAATACAAAGCCAGTAGGCATGAACCACGGATAAATCTTTCTGATTACTGGTATGTCGTAGCCAATGATGTTATGACCGACGATGACCTCTGCATCTTCTAGACGTTGCACCCCGCGAACAATCGGCTCTTCGTTGCCTTGATCGTTGTACACAATGGTCGTGTCAGTATCGCTGTCATAAATAACAAGGCAGTGGATCTTGGTAAGATCATTTAGAAGTCCGTCCGTCTCCAGATCGAATACCAGCATTTTTCCAGATGTATGTTTTATCTACAAACTGAGCACGTTCTACTGCTTCAGGTGTAGGTGGATTAGGTTTAGAAATCGGTAGTTGCGTCGAACTCTTTTTCGATTGCAGATTCATTAAATTTACAAGTTTTAAGGTCGTAGTTCAGTTGACATGCTTCGCCAACTTCACCTGAATAGCGATTTTTAAGGACTCGCACTGTCGTAGCATCTCGTTCAGATCCGCTCTGCTGATCTCGTTCCAGCGCAATGACGCTATCTGACAATTGGCCCACGCTTCTGGATCCTCTAAGAGAGCGCAGTTGAACCCTTCCTCCTTCTTCATGTGATTGTCCATTTGGGGGTGTTGTTGTATGACATACGAGAAATAATGCGATTCCTGTTCGTTCAACAAGTGAACGTAGTTTGGTCATTGTTGCGTCAATCATTCGACGTTCATCACCGTCAAGTCCACTAAGTAGGATTGATAGGTGATCAAGGAAGATAACCTTTGTATCTAAGCCAGCCGCCATGTATTCAATGCGGTTGTAGATATGGTCAGGGTCATAGCTACCGAATCCATCAAATAAATGTAGATTCCATTTAGCTATTGTCTTGTCAAAGATCTCTGTCAGCTCGCTTCGTTGTTGTTCACCGAGGTGTAAAGATCGATTGCTGGCGACGGACATAAGCCCGAGAGATGTACGACGCATGGATTCTTCAAGTGCCAAGTAACCGACCCGTTCTCCTTTATCAAGAAGGTGAGTTGCGATTGCACGACAGAAGGAGCTCTTTCCGATTCCAGAGCCCGCAGTAATTGTGACAAGCTCCCCATACCGGATCCCGTGTAACTTTCCTTGTAATCCTTGAAAGGGGTAGTCATGATCTGATGGTGGTGTTGGTGTTGTGATTAAGTCAAGGAGTGTCTTTGCATCAACAATCCCGTCCGGTTGATATTGAGTATGGTCATAATTAATGACAGCTCTAATTACTTCAGTGTCTCCAGCCTGTAAAGCTTCAGAGGCGTCTTTGTAATCGTCTAGAAAGCCGATGAATACTTTGCCAGGCGGCAACACACCAGCAGCTTCCTTTACGGCCTTGTGGCCTGCTTCATCGTTGTCAAAGAATAGAACTATTTTGTCGTAGTAATTAACCCATTCATAGTTATTCTGAATGGCTTTCTTTGCTGCTGCTGCTCCGTTAGGTATAGAAACTACTGCCCAATTGGGCTGTGCTTCCCAGACAGACATAGCGTCCATCTCACCCTCAGTAATGACAAGCTTCTTTTCTTTGTTCGTGGTTTTGTGACGGAAGTTTTGCATCCCAAATAGGGACTTGACCTCACCTTCACAACGAAATTCCTTGTCTTTAGTTCTTACTTTTGCTCCGACAGCCTTTCCAGTACTGTCGAAATAATAGTGGCGTAAGATCTCTCCATCTTTGTAGGTTTTAAAGTGTTCACAAGTTTGTTCGGAAATTCCTCTTGATTGCAGCCGTCTGGCTGATCCTTGTAATTGGACATTGTTCACTTGATGATTGTGAGTGGTATTGTTGCCATCAGTTCGTGTATGGCATCTAAAGCAAAAGGTGTGACCATCTGAGTACAAGCTATTTGCATCTGATGAGCCACACTGTTGACATGGAATATGTTCTACGAACTCAGAATCTTGAGTGATATGGGATGCCAAATTCTTTTACCTCATTTTGCCAAGGACAATTTTCTATCTCCTCGTAATACCAGTAGTCATAATTAAATACCATGCTGAGTAGCCTTATTTGCCACCTCTTTAATGGATTAAAAATACATGGGTCTATTCTCAAGGAGTAGTTATCATCATCGTAGTAAGCATTTATTACCCAGCTTTCCCATAGTGGTTCCCAAAGATTGTGCCACGCACAGCGCGGGTCTGTGAACCAAAGTTTAATATGGTACTTTAAATAAAGCTTCATAGGAACCATTCGATTGGTATGTCTGTGAATGATGTCCAAGGTATACCTAACTTATCGCAGTATTTTGCGTAGGTAGTCTTAGACTTCTTGGATATTGTGTTATATGGTGCTTGAAATATCATCCGCAAA
>Ga0213862_10000326_pt1 | contig 20935 bp, 18 predicted proteins | sample PICome_7_FD_160092 | JGI IMG/M metagenome (GOLD analysis project Ga0213862, IMG submission 160092) | Coastal seawater microbial communities near Pivers Island, North Carolina, United States - PICO266 | ecosystem: Environmental > Aquatic > Marine > Coastal | place: USA: North Carolina... | reverse complement strand
GGAACTCACAACAAGTCTTGAAAGAAGTCCAGGTTTTTGTCTCATGTGCGGTATATTCACTTTTTCGAAAAGTACATAAAATGAAAAGAATGAAGAGCTTCCTTTTCGCTGCATTTTTAGCATCGGCCACACTTATTAGTTGCCAGCCTACGACCACTGTAGATACCGTATCTGTTGAGCGGCCACCAATGATTGGTGATACGACGCTTCGAGCGGAACTGTTTGTTGACCCGCACAGTTTTAGTACACCAGAGGCAACGGTAACGCATTTGGAGTGGGATGCAAGTGTAGATTTCGACGCACAAGAGATTCATGCAACAGCGGTCTGGACGTTATCAGAAACGCATGGAGACCGGGTAGTTTTTGATACGAAGGCACTTCAGATTGAATCGGTCCTGCTGGACGGTCAAGAGGCGCAATGGGGCTTTGAGGAAGAAGATGATTTATTGGGTTCTGCTTTGGTCGTTTATGATCTTAGTCCCGCTTCTAAAGAGGTAAGCATTACGTATGTGACTACAGAAGGTGCTGAAGCGGTACAGTGGTTTCCGGCGGCATTGACTCAAGGTAAGCGCATGCCCTTTTTATTTACCCAAAGTCAAGCCATTCTTGCACGTACTTGGATTCCTTGTCAAGACCGCCCCGGAGTGCGTTTTACGTACAATGCGAGCGTGCAAGTTCCGCAGGGGATGTTAGCACTGATGAGTGCCTCCAACCCAACGCAGAAATCGGCCAACGGTAAGTATGAGTTTGCGATGCCGCAGCCTATTCCTAGTTATCTCATGGCTTTAGGCGCTGGCGATTTAGAGTTTATTGCATTAGGTGAGCGATCGGGCGTGTATGCTGAACCTGAAATGGTGCGCAATGCCGCCTTCGAATTCGGACAGACGGAGAAGATGATCGAAAAGGCAGAAGAACTCTACGGACCGTACTATTGGGGCCGTTATGATATGCTGGTATTGCCGCCGAGTTTCCCCTTTGGTGGAATGGAAAACCCTCGTTTGACCTTCCTAACGCCCACGGTTGTGGTGGGTGATTTGAGCTTAGTGAGTCTCATTGCTCATGAATTGGCCCACAGTTGGAGTGGGAATCTTGTTACCAATGGAACTTGGAACGATTTCTGGCTGAATGAAGGCTTTACCGTTTATTTCGAAATGCGCATCATGGAGCGCGTGTATGGACCTGATTTCGCGGATATGCTTGTTGCATTGAGTTATGACGACCTCCAAAAAGAATTGGCGTACATGCTCGAGAACGATCCAGAGGCGACCATTTTGAAACAGAATTTAGCAGGTAAGAATCCCGACGATGGTGTAAATGCCATTGCTTACGATAAAGGATTTCATTTCTTGAAATTGTGCGAGCAGACCGTGGGAAGAGAAACTTGGGATGGGTTTATTAAAGGCTATTTCGAGAAGTATAGATTCAAAACCATGGTTACGGAGCAGTTTTTACAAGAATTGGCGCAGTTGCTCACCCAGGAACAGTGGGATGCTATTGGCGTGGATCAGTGGGTCTATGGAAAAGGACTGCCCGTGAATTGTCCCTTCCCGGCATCGAACCGATTCTTTGTTGTGGATGAAGCCGTGAAAATGATGCTGAGCACAGCGCCCGAAGCACCGGATGCGAAACAGTTGTGCTATACGGACTTTCAAACCACTAAATTTTGGTCTACCCACGAGTGGTTGCGCTACATACGCGGACTAGAAGCGGGAGGTGCAACTGTGGGTCATTATGCATTGGCCGATGAGAATTACGGTTTTAGTGGAAGTCCTAATCCTGAGATTGTAGCAGCATGGTTTTCAGCGATATTAAAGACAGATTTCGAAGGTTACGATCCGGCCATCTATAAGAAAACCGTAGAGGAGTTCTTAGTGAAGGTGGGTCGCAGAAAATTTATTGTGCCGATGTATGAAAGTATGTTAAACGGGGATGAGAAACGTCAGCAATGGGCACGTGAGATTTATAAAAAAGCACGGCCTTCCTACCACCCACTCTCACAAGGCACCTTAGATGCGCTATTTGCCTCTAATGAGTGATACGCACCCCATATTAAGTGCTATAGCGCCTTTGGCGAAACCTGACCGGATTGCTGATTTTTCACGCTACTTTCAAAACTATGAGGAAGGTTATGGAGCAGGTGATGTTTTCATAGGTGTAATGGTTCCTGATCGTCGAGCCATGGCGAAAGCAAATGCTGCGAATTGGTCGCCGGAGGTGATTGCGACGGGATTGTATCATCAAATACATGAAGTCCGTCACACTGCTTTATTTGCACTCCTACGACGCTACGGTGCGGAGCGAGGGAACCGCCAATTTTGGCACGACTTGCTTTGCGATTCTTTTGAAGGTATTAATAATTGGGATTTAGTTGATACATGCGCGCACGTATGTCTAGGCCGTCATGCTTTTGATACTAAAAATGATTCGACACTCACTGCATTTTTGGAAAGCTCAAATGTGTGGAAACGACGCGCTGCGGTAGTATCTCAATTGTGGTTTTTGAAGAATGGCGAATACGAGCAGCTTATCGCTTACGCCCCTATAGCCGCTGAGAATGCGCCTGATATTCTCCAAAAGGGGATAGGATGGTTACTGAAAACACTCTGGCAAATGGATCCGGCTTTGGCTGAATCCCATTTAAGTGTACACTTTAAATCAGGTTTGTATTCGCGGTTGATCGTTCGCATTGCTTTGGAGAAAGAGTCTAAGGAGTTTCGAAAGGATTTTATGATGCTATACGCACCTTAAGACTGTCCTGTTCGGGCCAGAGTAATTCGAAGGTTCCGCTTCCCGGAGTAGCCTTGGGTGTGGACTCTTCTGGCTTTTTAAAGATGTTCTTTAAGTCTTCCTTTTCCTGTTGAATGGCTTCTTTGAAGCTTCTATTGATCCGTTCTCGGTCGAGACTTATACACACGTCGTCCAGGTTGCATCCTACAATCAGTCGAACATAAGGTTGGTTTTCATTTTCCGCCTCACCGATCCAATTTCCTAAATCTCTATTTGAATTTTTACCCCGCATAGCGAGATCTTTTAGACCGAGTCGGACGCTGTAACGGAGGTCGTCAGTTTCTAAATTTTGCCAGCCGTTCACCCAAAGATTCAGGGCACTATTTTTTACTTCCATTTCAGGGAGCAAAAGGGAATCCCCGTGGACGCGAAAGGACGAGGCGAGGTAGGGAAACTCAATTTTATCCAATTCTCCTTTGTCAATAAAAGCGCTCAATTCTTGCAACGGTGCATAATTCTGTAGCGTTCCGCCTTTGATTTCGCCTTTTCCTCGAATATCCGTTTTAGCACTGTGCTGTTCCCATTCACTGTCAAAGGCTAATGAAACGGTAGCCGTAGCACTGGCCTCACCCAGTAGGTTGGAGGCATCTAAATCTTCAATATCAAAACTGTTGAAGCTGGCTAGTAATTGGTCCAATTCAATGGACTGTACGAATAGATCGCCTTTAAATACGTTATTTGACCCGTCTTCATACAGGGCCCAATTACCACCTAACGTTCCATCACAACCGTCGATGCGCATGGCATCTCCCATAATCCAATTCCCCCGATTATACACTCTACCCACGAGATTGGCGCCGTTGAAATCACCCAGTTGAACATGGTCTACTTTCACTGCGACGGAATAATCGAAACTGGTTTCTTCGTCGGATTCGTCATCTTCAAATTCCCAGTACAGCAACGGATCGATGGAAATGGTAGGGCTCTCTAGAGTTAAAACTACCTTTGGGTAGCCGTTCGCCTCTAAAGCATTATAAATAGTCCCGGCGACTACGGCTGTATTTTCTCCACTTTGCAAGAAGCACCGATCAATCTGAATATTGCGGCCGTCGATGCCTAATTCCGCTTCGACTTTTTCAAAAGAAATATTGCTGCCAGCAAGAGAAAATGCGCCTTCGAAAAAAGAAATATCCCCTTTGAAAATAGGGCTGCCTACGGGCGTGAAATCTTCCCAAGAACGAAAGCCTTGTTTAAGTGAAATGTTTTCACCTTTCCAGAAGCCCATTGGATTTACAAGAAGATCTGTTTCAATGAAATCAAAGAGTTCGCTCAAGTTGGATCCGCCTTCTAGATCGGTGTAAAGGACAGGTGCATCCCCCTTTAATTCGAGGGCACCGGTAATTTTACCTGTATGGGTTTCCAATGCAAGTGAAGGTATACTGAGCTCAGGAACGGCACCCCAACGCCATTGTCCTTTACAAGAAAGTGAAGGCACTGCAATTCCGTTGTAATTCAACGCAGTATTCTTCGTGTCGAAGTCAAGCACCCATTGGTCCCAAGTGCCCTCCCAGCTCCAATCTGCGCGTAGGCCTTTAACTTCTATTTCCTCAGGAATAGTGAAAAGTGGAACAAAATCAAGCGCATTTGGGATGTCCATTTGCGCTGCGCTGATTTTACCACCGTTTTGATTCAGGTCCAGATTGACCGCTGTGCCGTCTAGTGCAAGACGGTTTGTTGAAAGGGTCCAATTTTCATTAATAGTAAGCTCGGCACTCCCATTCAGCGGCGCATTTACAAGGAACACTTCACCTTCAATGGTTGCATAGGTCGCCTCCAAATCCCCACGCAAGGACAGCTGGATGCTGCTGCCTATAATTCCGGAAGCATTTAAAACGTTGATGTAGCTGCTGTAGTTTGAGTTTTCTACGAGATCATCATAAGTCAGCTGAACCGCATTTACCTCGAAGTGCTGTAGATTTAGGTCAGTGTTCGAGGTATCTGTGCTTGAGAGTAAGTCCCAATTGTCTCCTTTGCTCGAATGCACTAAATGAATCTCACCAGTGCTTATGGCCAATTCTTCTATGGTATAAGTCCCGCGCAGTACTTCTAGAACATTCATTCCCAAACCGACACTCTCGGCTTTAATTAAGGGACTTTTTCCACCAAAGGGATCTGCAATAGTTACAGCGTTGAGTACGATACGCACTCGTGGAAAGCCGGAGAAAAGGTCCAGCTCTATCGTGCTTACTTCCACCGGAGCTTTAAGCTGTTCATTCAGCTTGGCAACACCGCCTGCAATAATCTTTTCTTGGTTGTAATAGAGATAACCGGCACCCCCTGCTCCCAAGAGCATAAGGATGAGCGCAACATATCCTGTAAAAATCAGCGCTCGTTTCACGGGCTACCTCGTTTTTAGAAAGTCAATCTCTTTAGGGTCTAGAAAGCGCCACTGTCCGCGACTCAGATTTTTCTTCGTCAATCCTGCGTAGGACACGCGGTCCATTTTTTCAATGGTATATCCGAACTTATCAAAGATGCGGTGCACAATACGGTGCTTTCCACTATGTAAACGTAAACCGACCTCACGTTTCGTACGTTCGTCGATGTATTTAATTTCTTCTACCTCAATTTTACCGTCTTCGAGTTCAATTCCCTTAGCAATGGCAGTGAGGTCAGCTTTTTGCAACGGTTTGTCAAGCACGACACTGATGATCTGAACAGCACCATTTTTAGGATGTGCCATTTTCTTTGCAAGATCCACATCATTAGTAAACAATAAAACACCTGTGCTCGTACGGTCCATACTGCCTATAGGATACAAACGTTCTCTACATGCGTTACCAACGAGTTCTTCGACTGTTTTCTTCGCTTTCTTGTCTGTGATGGAAGTGATGAATCCCTTCGGCTTATTCAGGACGAGGTATTTCTTTTTCTCGCTCTTAATTAAGGAGCCGTTGTATTTCACGACGTCTGTACGTTGCACCTTGTAGCCCATGGTACTCACGACTTTTCCATTGACCTCTACAAGGCCAGCGGCGATCAGGTCATCTGCTTCACGGCGGTTACAAATACCGGCATGTGAAAGAAATCTGTTCAAGCGCATCTCACCGCTCGTACTCGCAATATCTTCTGCACTGCGTCGTTTTACGCGCTTAAAGTTCGCAGCACCGCCTTTAAATTCTTTTTTACCACCACTGTTGCGGTCATCGTTATCAAACGAACGCGGTCCTCTGCTTCCTGCTGCAAAACGGTTGGTTGTGCCCGCTCTTTTTGGGCCTTTGTTGTTAGAACGACTGTTGCGCATGGCGTAGTACTTTTTTGCAAAGGTAGTCGGTCTTGCTTCAGCACAGGCAGTTACGTCCAACTTTAGTTAACAGCGAGGGGGATTATTTCAGCTTTTGAGCCGTTGCCTTGATAGGCAATAAGGAGTAATTTAATTTCAGTGCATTGAAATGGGCCAACAAGGCGCACGCCGGCCTGCAACAATCGTTGACATTGCCGCTCACTCACCCAATTTTCGTAGTCTGTAACTGTTGAGGACCGGTATTTTACTTCCACGATGTACAAGCAGCGGTCCAGTTGTGTGATCAGGTCAATTTGAGCTCGTCCGGAACGGTAGTTCTGATAGAGTAGGGTATGCCCCATTTTCTTAAGTAGATCCGCAGCTTTCCGCTCATAGGTTTCATAAGTCTTCATTCCAATAAGATGGCTACGAACGGTAAACTTTCCTAAGAATGTGAAGAACTTAAAGTTTTACAGCGTCATGACCTGTCTGTAAAAGAAGAGCGCCAGCACACCGAAGATTAATAGGGTGATGAAAAAGTTAATCCAAGTCTTTTGTTGATTCACCCGCTGCCTTTGTGCGTAGCGTTTCTGATGCCTTTCGGTAAAGCTTCCTTTGCGCTGCTTTCTAGCCTCGTGAAGTTTCAAAATTTGACCCATTGCCTCAAAGTACCCTGGCTCTTGAAGGTACGTTCGCATCACCTCAAATACCTGATCTCTTTGGGTGGAAGTGAACACTCGGTCAAAGCTGTTATCGCTGCCTTCTTCCCAAGTTCCGACACGAACCTCCCAGGTGCCATTGTCCAACTTGAGTAACCGACACCCGCTCAGGGGTTTCTCCACCTGTAAAAAGAAGGTTTTAGTCTCCAGCCAGGGCAGGACTTTTTCCCTCGCCTTTGCTAGTGATTCAAAACTCAAATGATGTGTTTCTTCGTTGGGTATGCCGTAGGTAACGTTGATCATACTTTGCGTAAGATAATGGGCCAATTTTCTTTACCGTGTCCAATAATAGGGTGCTCATACACGGGTACGTCCTCGGCCTCAAAGTGTTTTCTCAAGGAATGTCGTACATCAAGGCCCCACAGGATATCGTGGTCGTGTATATCTGAAAATTCGCCCAACACCACAGCGCGTAAGTTATTAAATGCGCCCCTGCGTCGCAGTGCCAAAAGCATTCGATCAAGGTGGTAATGGTATTCGTCTAAATCTTCAATGATCAGTACACTATCATCTAAGCTCGGAAGACTTGGCGTGCCCAAAATACTGGAGATCACGCTGAGGTTGCCGGCGATGATCTGTCCACTAATGGTTTTAGGCAGCACACAATGCAGCGCATCTTCTTTACCGCGCAGTACATCAAAAGTTGCTGCAAGTGCGTCAGGATGAGTAGCTGAAAAACTGATGGGCATCGGGGCATGCAGCGTTGCAATACCTTTTTGAACACCGTGGCAGAGGAAAGTGGTAAAATCAGAAAAACCGATCAGCCATTTGGGTTGCGCAATCAACGCTTCCCAGTCCACTAAATCTACAATTTCTGCACTGCCGTATCCTCCTCTAATGTTCCATATGGCCTTGATGTTAGGATTATGGATTAAGTCATTAAAGTGTTGTACGCGTTCCGCTACAGTACCCGCTAACTGGTGCTGCTGCATGGAGATTTCGGGCGAATAGTAGCAGTTAAAGCCTTCAGCAGTGATGGTGCGTTCCGCGATGGCGAGCGATTCAGCAGTTGCGAATCGGGCCGTGGCGCTGATCCCAATAGTGTCTCCGGGTTGTAAAAAACTGGGTACGGTTTGTTTCATTAGCCGAAAAATACCCAATAAAAGCGCATTATCTTCGCAGGAAGCTTTAAACGTATCAAAAAAGCATGAGTTCGAACAAAAAAATCATGGTTACTGCGGCATTGCCGTATGCTAACGGCCCCGTTCACATAGGTCACCTTGCCGGGTGTTACCTTCCGTCAGATATCTACGTTAGGTATTTGCGAATGCGGGGACGTGATGTAAAGTTTGTTTGCGGCTCGGATGAGCACGGAGTGCCCATTACGATTAAGGCGAAAAAAGAAGGAATAACACCGCAGGATGTTGTAGACCGTTATCATGGAATGATGAAGGGCGCCTTTGAAGAGTTCGGGATTTCCTTTGACCATTACAGTCGAACGTCTAGTCCTCAACACCATAAAAACGCGCAAGAATTTTTCACGAATCTCATAGAAAAAGAGGCACTCGTGGCAAAAGAAACGCAGCAATACTTTGATCCTGAAGCGGGCCAATTTTTAGCAGATCGCTACATCACCGGAGAATGTCCGAAGTGTCATGCAGCTGATGCTTATGGAGATCAATGCGAAAGTTGTGGAACTTCATTAAGTCCTACTGATCTTATAGCGCCCAAATCAACCTTAAGTGGTGCAGTCCCAGAATTGCGCGATACGACAAACTGGTTCTTGCCATTGGATGAACTGTCCGATGCATTGAGGGCTTTTTTAGAGAGTCGTGAAGGCTGGAAGCCCAACGTGATGGGGCAATGCATGAGTTGGTTGAACGCCGGTGATGGATTACAACCGCGTGCGATGACCCGAGATTTAGATTGGGGTGTGCCCGTGCCAGTGGAGGGTGCTGAAGGAAAAGTGATGTACGTATGGTTTGATGCACCTATAGGGTACATCAGCGCTACACAGGAATTACTTCCGGATACCTGGGAAGCGTATTGGAAAGGTGATGATGCAGAAATCATTCATTTTATTGGGAAAGACAACATCGTTTTTCACTGTATTATTTTCCCTGCGATGCTTCAACAGCACGGCGAATATGCCATGCCCACGGCAGTGCCGGCAAATGAATTTTTAAATTTAGAAGGCCGGAAACTGAGCACTTCTAAGAATTGGGCAGTTTGGTTACACGAATACTTGCAGGACTTCCCTGGGCAGCAAGATGTATTGCGTTATGCGTTGACCGCGACTATGCCAGAAACTAAGGACAACGACTTTACGTGGGCAGATTTCCAAACACGCAACAACAGTGAATTGGTTGCAGGTCTTGGTAACTTTGTGAATCGAGTCATGGTGCTCACGCACAAATATTTTGACGGTATTGTTCAAGAGCCCGGTGTTCTGACGGATGCCGATCGTGAGGCGATAGCGACAATGACCCAATGTGGACGTAGAATTGCGAAATCATTGGATGCCTTTAAATTCCGCGATGCTTTAAATGAGGCCATGAACGTGGCCCGATTAGGAAATAAATACCTTCAAGAGCAAGAGCCCTGGAAGGTGTACAAGCAAGATCCTGCTCGAGCGGGAGCGGCTTTGTACGTTGCTACGCAGATTATGGGTATTGCCTCCATTGTTTTTGAACCGTTCCTTCCGACCACTGCCTCGAAATTACGCGGCATGCTCAATCAGAGTGGTGTGCCAACTTGGGAGCAGTCTAACGAAGAAATTGTGGTTCCTGCTGGAACACAATTGGGCGAAAGCGCTTTATTATTCTCGAAAATTGAAGATGAACAAGTTGAAGCGCAACGTCAAAAGTTGCTAGCATCGGCCGCCGCTAATGAGGCCGCAAAGGCACCTTCAACTACAGAAAAGAAACACATGCCACAGAAAGAAGATATCTCTTTTGACCAATTCATGTCTATGGACCTAAGAGTGGGAACCATTCTCGAAGCAGAACGCGTACCTAAAGCGGATCGATTGTTGAAGTTTTTAGTAGATACAGGACTGGATCAACGCACCATAGTCTCTGGTATTGCCGAGCATTTTAGCCCAGAAGAAATGGTGGGTAAAAAAGTAACGGTTTTAATGAATCTCCCACCGCGTAAAATTCGAGGTGTTGAAAGCCAAGGGATGCTGTTAATGGCAGAAGATGGTGATGGAAGCTTGAGATTGATGACTCCAGAAAATGGGGCAGATAGCGGTGCAGTAATCGGTTAATTAGCCGATATTCGCCAACTAAGTTTGGCTCCGTAGTTCAATGAATAGAATGCAGGTTTCCGGAGCCTGAGATAAGGGTTTGATTCCCTTCGGAGCTACTAAAAGCCTCAGCCTATGCTGGGGCTTTTTTTATGACCGAAACTATGGGAAATAAAAAAGGCCCCCATTTCTGGAGGCCTTTGGAATGTACTGATATAAACTTAGAGCTGCTTTACATTTACAGCGTTTAATCCTTTTCTTCCTTCTGTCAATTCAAACTCGACACTGTCGCCTTCTTCGATTTGGTCAACCAAACCTGTTACGTGTACGAAGTACTCTGTGTTTGACTCGTCGTCTTTAATGAAGCCAAATCCCTTGTCTCCGTTAAAGAACTTTACTGTTCCTTGATTCATAATATAATTTAAAGTGCAAATGTCGACTAATTAATTGAGCACCCGACATTAATTCTAAGTTATTTGTTTTTAGGTAGTTTGCCTTTAATCTTTAGGTTAATGTACCAAGAGTAATTGGTACGTCTTTCCTTCAGCATTTACAATCTCAATCAGATAGCTTCCAGCATTTAAGAAAGGCAATTGGACTTTTCCCTCTAGGTCGAACCCATGGAACAGACGACGACCGGTCATGGAAAATAATTGAATGTCTGAACGCTGCGGTAATTCAACCCAAGCGATACCATTGCTCGGATTAGGATACATTTTGATGGGTGCAAATTCCGTCTCCTCAAGGGACATTTGCGCGGGATTATACACGTTAAGGGAAACGTTGAGATTTTTGTAACTCACGTTACCCGTACTATCAATGGTGATGGTATCGCAATACGTGCTTGTGCAGGTCATGGTACCGAAAGCCGTGCTGTCCACTGCGTTTAACGTAAGACAAACCGCATAGCTTCCTGCTGCAGTGTACAGGTGTGATGGGTACGCGCCAACTGCAGAGGTCCCGTCACCGAAGTCCCAGAGGTACGAAACCGTGGCGTTTTGCATGGTGCTGTCTACGTACGATGTGTTGAAGAGCACAATCTGCCCCATACCGGTTAATGTTGAATCAAAAGAATATTGTGCCACACATCCGGTGGTGTTTGATCCACCCCCAGATCCACCCCCTCCGGAACCGGAGGTGCCGCAGAGCACAAATCCTGTGTATATAGAGAAATATTGCGGTGTATTTACACCGTAGATTAAGGATGAACTCTGCCAATTACCACTGCAACTGTCCAGTGTCTGAACGAGCAGTAGACCGCCTGTTCCGTAGAGAAAAAGGGTGTCGTTGTAGTTTCCGTTCGCATCCGTGAGCAAGGTCATTGTCATACCTCCTGATGGAGTATTCGAAGAATCACTAACTATCACCGGGTAGTTAGGCACTCCCATTCCGGTAACCGAGTCGATGACGAATCCGGATACAACTACCGTATGTGTGATTTGGCTCCAAGCACTAAAGGACAGCGCTAATGAGAGGATGAGCATTCTTAGTTTCATAGTCTAGGGGATCAATTGATTTCCTCAAAGATACTCGTCTGCTCATTTTTTCTTCATTGCATTGAGTAAATACGGACATAAATGAGCTAGCGAAACTTTCACAACTTATATTTGCACCGCAATAGGGCCATTAGCTCAGTTGGTTTAGAGCGCTGCCTTGACAGGGCAGAGGTCACTGGTTCGAATCCAGTATGGCCCACAAACAAGAAGCCGCGCACCGGAAGGTGCGTGGCTTTTTTCATGGAACCAAGCGGAAGCTTGCTTCCAGCTTGGGGCCGTGAAAAAAGCCGTAATGCAGCGCAGCTGCAAGCGGCTGTTGTTTGGGTACAAGGGCCCCGGATTTGGTTCTTTTGCCGGCAGGCAAAAAATCCAGTGGGTTTATGTTAACTTGATGGCATGAGTAAGATCATTCACGCCATATCGGGTCCCAGGAACATAAGTACGGCCCTGATGTACAGTTTCGCGCAACGTCCGGGTTGCGCTGTATTTGATGAGCCGATGTACGGTAAGTTCCTTCAAAACAAGGGTTTGAATCACCCCGGTCGATTAGAAACGCTACAAAAGTGGCCGACTGATTTAGCGGATATCGCGGGTGCAGTTCAAAAATTGGCTGAAAACCACGACGAGGTGTATCTTAAGAACATGGCGCACCACATGGTAGATGAACCTTGGGATTGGGCGCAGCAGAGTGCTTTTATTTTTTGGATTCGACATCCGCGTAAAGTCGTTCAAAGCTTTGCGAAGGTTATTTCCAATGTTACAGCCGAGGATATAGGTTTAGATCAAGAATGGCAGCAGTGGCAAAAAGTAGCACGATTGCCGGGTAAGAAAATCATTGTAGATTCAGATGAAATGCTTTCGGATCCAGCACGCACATTGCCTCGAATTTGCGAAGCGCTTGAATTGGCATGGCGTCCAGAAATGTTGAGTTGGCCGGCGGGTGCAAAAGCGTACGACGGCCCCTGGGCAAAGCATTGGTACAGCAATGTACACCAGAGTACAAGTTTTGGCCCACCAAAGGAGCTGCCGGAGCCCTTGGTAGGGGAGCACGAAAAAGTGGTTGAAGCAGCTTTACCTGCCTACCTTTCCTTATTTTCAAACCGATTTAAATTTTAACCATGCTACAACAATTTGATCCTAGAAATAAAAATATTAAGGTGTGGGTTGGCCACAGATTAGTAGAGCGTGCCGATGCTAAGGTTTCCGTTTTTGACAGCTCCGTGCAGGGCGGTGATGCAGTATGGGAAGGAATGCGTGTGTACGAAAACGGTGTGTTTTGTTTGGAGCGCCATTTGGACCGATTAGAAGATTCCGCTCGGGCCATGGCTTTTGAATCCATTCCAACGCGGGCCAGTATAAAATCGGCCATCAAGGCGACGCTAGAAGCGAATGGAATGACGAAAGACACGCACATTCGATTGACACTGACTCGAGGGGAGAAAATCACCTCTGGGATGGATCCCAGATTAAACCAAAGCGGCCCGACCTTGATTGTTTTGGCGGAATGGAAACCTCCGGTATACGATAATGAAAAAGGCATAAGAATCATGACGAGCGCTATTCGTCGCAACAGCCCTATGCATGTCGATTCCAAGATTCATCACAATAATCTGATTAATAATATCCTCGCTAAAATTCAAGCCAACCACGCCGGCGTGGATTCCGCATTGATGCTGGACAACCTCGGGTTTATTGCGGAGATGAACGGTACGAATATTTTTATGGTGAAAAACGGTCGGTTGTTGACGCCGACTGCCGATGCTTGTCTTCATGGGATTACACGCGGATTAGTCATTGAATTGGCGCAAGCGAATGGCGTTGCGGTCGAGGAGCGGAATATCTCATTAACGGAACTCTATGCTGCGGATGAAGCCTTTGGAACTGGGTCTATGGGCGAGTTGACACCTATTGTGGAGGTCGATGGACGGGTGCTGGTGAATCGGTCGCAATCGAATCTTACGGCCCAATTGATCCACTGGTTTCAAGGCGTGCATGAAAAGTTGAGTACGCCTTTGGCGAATTTGTAACTTCGAAATCTGATAAACCTCGTATACCTTATGAAATTGGTCCGTCTTCTGATCGCCTTATTAGTGCTGGCTTTGGTCCCATCGCTTCATGCACAGTCCAATCCTGTTTTGAAGGGTTGTATTGCCAATTTGCCTGATTCTGTCACTTCGGTGAAAATTGCATATCTGCGTGGAAAAGGTTTGGCTGTAAAACAAGATGTACCCGTACAGCCCGGTACAGGATGCTTTGAGGAGGAATGGACTCAGGAGGAACGCGGTATTTTCGTTTTATATATAGATGGAATGCACACCTTTGACCTGGTCATTTCTGAAGGTCTTCTTGAGATTTCAGCAGATTACAATGCATTGAATGAGGTGGCTTTAGCAGGGCCTGGAATAGAGGAGTTTCAAGCGTTTAAATCGCTTGTAGGTGGCGCTTCGGGCGCGGCTCCATCAGAAGAAGAGGTTCGTTCATTTTTATTGGGTATTCAGGATAAAGCATTGCGCGAATTCCTGTTGCCTCAATTGATTCCATTGCATTCGGATACAAATGTATACTGGCTGAGGAGTCATTTTTGGGATTACACGAATCTCAATGCCATGAGCACTTTTATCAATCCGTTCTTTGAAAAGAATCGGTCCCTGTACTTTGAGCAGGTTCTGGGTCATAATCCGGATACCATCACGTATCATTTAGAGAAGCTATTTGCAAAGCCGATGAACGAGCAGATCAGAAAGGTGCTCATCAGTTCAGCGACGTATCATTACGAAACCTCCAAATTCATGGGTGAGGATGAAGTGTTTGTTTGGCTGGTGAATCGATTTTATGTCAACGGATATGCCGATTGGGTGTCGAAAAATGATTTGGCTAAAATTCGAGAGAAGGCCGAGGGTCTTGCTACAGAGTTGATTGGTAATCCGGCGCCAGACTTCGCCTTTGATACGCAAAGTGGCGGACGAATGAAGTTGTCCGAAGTTCAGAGTCCCATCACGATCCTTTATTTTTGGGACAGCGAGTGCGGTCATTGCAGGAAGGAAACTCCGCGTTTGAAAGCGTTTTACGATGAATACAAAGACAAGGGGGTAGCAATCGTTGCCATAACCCTCGAGAATGAATTTACGGGATGGAAAAAGTACATTGAGGAGTACGATCTGGATTGGATCAATGGGTTTGAATCGGACTTTGAACGGCCGAACTTCCTCTGGTACTATTACATTCCGACTACTCCGAAAAAGTTGGTTTTGGGACCGGATAAGACGATCATCGCAAAAAATCTGGACGTGGAGACCACTTTACGAACGTTTATTGACGACTACCTCGCTGGAAAAGTGAAGTAAGAAGCATAAAAAAGCCCGCGGCTCATCGAGCCGCGGGCTTTTTTAATTTTTCGGCCGTTGGCCTATTCTTTTCCGCTATCAGCGCATCCTGCTTTCTTTTCAGAGCAACATGCTTTTGCAGGGGTTACAGCGGCAGTTGCTGTTGATTTCTCTTTGCTTTCGCAAGATTTTCCTTCAGATTTTCCTTCTGAACAACATGATTTTTTCGCTGGAACCATTGCTGTTGCTGATTTTTTTGATGCACAATGACCACATTCCTTGCCTTCAGCTTTTGCTGCGCTACAGCAGGCTTTCATATTTGATTTCGCTTCGGCTTTACCGTGATCGCAGGTTTCAGTACATACGTGTTTTTCAGCGTTTTGTGGTTTTTCTTGTGCAAAGGCAACTACAGAAAAGAGCGCCAATACTGCGGTGAAAAGGGTTTTTTTCATGTTTTTTTCGTTTTGGTGGAGGGAAGTTAATGAATTCCCGTGTTTTACCCCTTGTTTGGTCATAGAAGTTCTTATTTTTGCGTAGAAACCAAAAGAGAAAAAATGAAAAAGGTATTTGTATTGGCTTTGGCAGCCGCTTTGTCTTTGACAAGCTGTGTGAGCAAGCAAAAATACGTGGAGCTAGAGACGTTGCAGAACACCACTGCTGACAAATTGAGCAACACAAAAATGGAATTGGCAGCAGCTACTGCGGCTAAGGAGGCTCAGGCTAAAGAATTGGCTGCACTTCGTGCACAATCTTCAAGTTTGATGAAGCAAGTAGGTGATCTTACTGCAATGAGTGCTACAAACGCTCAGAACATGGAGAAAACGCTTGAGAGCATCAATGAGAAGGAATTGGCCATTACTCGTCTTCAAGACGCAATGAACCGCAAGGACAGTGTGACATTTGCATTGGTAACTTCATTGAAAGGCGCTTTAGGCGATATCAATGATGAAGATGTGCAGATCAGCGTTGAGAAAGGTGTGGTTTACGTCAACTTGAGTGATAAGTTGATGTTCCGTCCAGGTTCAGATTATGTAAGCAAAGACGCTAAGAATGTTCTTGGTAAAGTTGCGAAAATCATGAATGCTAAACCAGGTCTTGAGATTTTGGTTGAAGGTCACACGGATACTGATCCAATCGCAACAGAATGTGTTAAGGACAACTGGGAGCTTTCAGTTCGCCGTGCAACGAACATTGTTCGTGTACTTCAGACTGAGCACGGTATTGCTGCAGAGCGTATGACTGCTGCAGGTCGTGGTGAGTACATTCCTGTTGCTTCGAACGACACACGTGAGGGTCGCGCTGCGAACCGTCGTACTCGTATCGTAGTTCTTCCTAAATTGGATGAATTCAACAAGATGATTGAGGAAGGTTTGAAATAAGCCTATACCATAGTTCTAGAAGAGCCCGTTGCGAAAGCAATGGGCTTTTTTATTTTACAGCATCGAGCACTCCTTTGTAACTGCGGCTGATCGGCAGCACTTCTAAGGTGTTCTGCAGACGAAGGCCGACTTCTGAGGCGTTGTGATGTTCGATATGTCGTGGGTTAATTAGGAAGCTGCGGTGAATACGAATCCATCCTGTTATTTCAGATTCCCATTGTTTAATGGAGCGTGTGGTAGTCCATTGCAATCCATTCACGCCGTGAACGATGGTTATGCGGTCGCGACTTTCAATAAAGGCCAATTCAGCCACTGCGATTGAATGTTCCTTTCGGTTAGATACAAAGGAGAGGAGGGGTTCCTGATCTTGTTTCGGGAAAAATTGGGCAGTCAGCACCTGCTCTGCAAGTACTAATGCACTAATCCAAAATAAGGAGAAGATAGGGTTGATCAGTACTTTTGGAAAATGCTCCGGGTCCAATTCAAACAGCAGCCAGTATGCTGCTATTGCGCCCAGGTATTCCAACCACAGTACCCCAATAATCAGATACAGCCAATAGTGCAGTTTTTTAGGAAAGTGCCCGCTCCATCTTGGGGCCAATGCACGCGCAAGCAACGCACCCGGCAGCAACATGGTGCTGAGCATCCAAGCTTGAATAAAGTGAGCGAGGAAACTGGTATAGATTCCTGCTAAAACGAAAGTGGCCAGCAGCCAATAGGCCGCTTGAAATAGGTAGGGCTTGCGCATGAGGTTAAAAATAGGTGTGCTCGTGCCTATGCGCAACTCTCTCGGCTAAAACATTGGACGCGACAGTCTGAAATGAGGGATTCAGCGGTTTTAAACGGGGATTCAACGAAGGTTTCAATCGGCAAAAATTGACACCTTTAAAGTGAATTTAAACACATTGTTATGTTAGATTATTTCTACATGGGCGGACCACTATTTATGGGTATGCTCACTTTGATTTTTATCGCGCTGATTGTTGCAGCAGTCTTGAAAAAAGGTGTGAAGGAAATTGGCTTATTGGCCCTTGCAATGGGATTCCTGGGCCAATTAATAGGTCTCATGGGTGCCTTTGAAGGTATAGAAGCCATGGGAGGCGTCAGTCAGTCCATGCTTGCCGGCGGTTTAAAAGTAAGCAGCATTACCTCTATTTACGGCCTGCTTATCTACATCATCAGCTTGATCGTTCAGGTCGTGCAACGATTCTTGAAATAGGGAAGGGATCACCTGGGCCGCGCAGCGCGCGGCCCACGGAAGTACAGCAAAAAAAAAGGCGGCCCGGAGGGCCGCCTTTTTTTTTGAAAAGTATTTTTTATGGACATTCCACGCGCAAAACCTCCAAGTAAGCGCCTGCTCCAGAGATGGTGGAGTCAACAATACCGGCATCTAGACACGTATCTTCTACGGTCATTGCAGAACTGTTTAGTTGGTAGTCGAAACCGTCCCAAGTGTAATTATCTTCATAAAGATCACAATCGCAAAAGGCGTTTCCACAAGAGGCTAGCATGAGGCCAAATCCGGCCAGGAGTAGTAATTTTTTCATTCTGGTTTTGTGTTTTGTTGGTCCAATTTAGCCAAAAAATACCGCTTGCCCAATCCTGAACTAGTATTCAAGCGTACTATTGGGAGCATAAGGCAGTCCACTGCGCTCTGCAACACGGTCTACGACATCCGTTATATGCACCTTTTCAAACGATTTACCTGCCTCGACACCATAGCCCATCATAAGAAAAGGAACATGCGTGTCGTAGGTATATCCGGTGCCGTGTGTAGAGCCGTAGGGACCGTAGAAAATACAGTTCGGTTGCAGTTGGAAAATGAGATCGCCTCCAAAACGACTTTGGTAGCCCTCATGCAGTTTCAATGCAAGTGCATCTGCACCCGGACGTCGAACGTCATCGGCAGTATACACATGAACAAAAGGATCCATTTGCTCCGCAATTTTCGCGATTTCTACCGTGAAGGGTTTTGCCCATGCATTTAAATAAATGTGGTGGTTGATGATTTTCGAAACCGCTTGCTCCATGTCCACCTGCACGTCCAGTTCATTTACGATGCGATCATTGAGCTGCGCTACAACATCTGCATTTGCGTAATTGCGGACACTGTAGCCTCCATACGCAAGATGGTTGGGATTTTCGCTCGCCCCGTGATCGGCGGTGAGGTAGATAATGTAGTTTCCTTTTCCCACATTTTTATCGAGTGTGCGTATGAATTGGCCCAATTGGGCATCCAGTTTTAAATACATATCGTGCACCTCCATTGAGCGGACTCCCCATGTATGACCGGCATAATCTGGAGAGGAGAAACTCACCCCCAAAAAGTCCGTGTATTCATCTTGACCTAAATCTTCTTCCTCTAATAGGAGCTCAGCCATGTCCAATACTAGAGCGTTTCCAATGGGTGTATTTTTTAGAATGCCAAGTCCTTTTAATTGGACCATAGCTTCAAGGTTGTAAGGAAAACTCGAGGTGCCTTCATTGTATTTAGGCTCGTAAGGATTTTCATCTGAAAGGCTATTTGTATACTTACGCGGTGCCATTTCCAGTTTCCAATCCTTCTTCATCAACTTCATCGCATACTCCTTACGGTTGTATTTTTCGATGTAGTCCGGTAGCGCATTTTCGTAGTAACTACTGGTTACGAAATGCATGCCACCATCAAGCCAGTAGGCGCCATCCGCGAAATGCCCTGCCGGGAATATGGCCCCACGGTCTTTTACACTTACGCCGAAACTTTTTCCTTGGTTGTTGGTGTGCAGTTTGATGCCGTCACTAAAGGTTAAAGCTCGAAGATTTTTAGGCGATCGCTTACTGCTGCTCTCGATGGTTCCAACAGGAGTAACGGTAGTGTCTTCTGCGCAGTACATCTCATAATTCGTTCTACCGTCCAACCAATCGTTTGCGACGATCCCGTGATACTTTGGCGTAGTGCCTGTGGAAATACTGGCATGCCCGGGTCCTGTATAGGTAGGTACATAATTGTAGTGCGTATTCGCATAGTTGTATCCACTATCAAGGAGCATACGGAATCCACCGTCGCTGGCAAATTGATCGTTAAAACGGATGAGGTATTCCGCTCGCATTTGGTCGACAACGATTTGAACGACCAGTTTCGGTTGCGCCCAAAGTCCACTAAATACGCTGCTAATTAGGATTGCCCCAATTGCTCCTCTAACGTTTCTTTTTTGATGTTGCATGCTTCCCATTCTTCCATTTTGGCTGAAAGTGCAGCCTTCTTTTGTTCGTATTTCGGGTAAAAATCCGGATCTCCCATGAGTTCTTTACAGGCCACAGGGTCTGCTAATTGATCGTCCCAATTCCCAATAATTTCCTCCAATTCTTCGATAGCTTCCTCAAGTGATTCCAAGTTACGGCTTTCACTGCGCAATTCCTTTTCAAATTGCTTCCGTTCATTGTACGAAAGTCCATTATCGTCGGGTGCGTTTTTTTTAGCTTTTTGCTTTTTAGCGTTGGCCGATTTTGCCTCGACTTCCCGCATCGTTTCCATTTTCCGGTATTCCAGATAATATTCGATACCACCAAGCAGGGTTTTTACTTTATGGTCTCTGAATTCAATCGTCTTCGTTACTAGACCTTCCAAAAACTCACGGTCGTGACTCACTACGAGTAATGTCCCGTCAAAGCTCAGTAAACTGTTCTTCAAAACATCTTTACTGTTCATATCTAAGTGGTTGGTAGGCTCATCCATTACCAAAAAGTTAATAGGCTTGAGCAGTAGTTTACAAAGCGCCAATCTACCGCGTTCACCCCCACTAAGTACCTTTACTTTTTTCTCGACATCCTCTCCACGGAACATGAACGATCCCAACATACTGCGTGCATGTTTGCGCATTTCTTCAGGCGAGGCATCCTCTATAGTTTGCAAGGCGGTTTTATCACCATCCAATTCATCAGCCTGATCCTGCGCAAAGTAACCGACCAACACATTGTGCCCCAATTCCAACGTACCCTCAGAAGAGATCTCTTTCAACAACGCCTTCACAAGGGTACTCTTGCCTTGACCGTTCTGCCCAACAAAGGCGACGCGATCGCCGCGCTCTATTTCTAAATCGACCCCTTTTAAGACCAATTTATCGTCATAACTCTTACCAACGCCTTCTGCCTTAGCAACGACCTTACCGCTTCGCGGCGCAGGTAGAAATCTGAAATGCATGGCGGATGAATCTTCTTGATCCACTTCAATGCGCTCCATGCGGTCCAATTTTTTAATCAAACTCTGCGCAAAAGACGCTTTACTCGCCTTCGCTCTGAATCGTTCAATCAATTCTTCGGTTTGCTTAATCTCGCGCTCCTGGTTCTTCGCAGTCGCTAATTGCTTTTCGCGTAAATCTGCGCGCAGCGACAAATAGCGTGTGTACGGTGCGTTAAAATCATAGATTCTCCCCATCATCACCTCAATGGTGCGGTTCGTCACATGATCCAGAAACGTTCTATCGTGACTCACCACCAGTAGTGTCTGGTTACTTTCACTAAGATGCTGTTCAAGCCACATGATGCTCTCAATATCTAAGTGGTTCGTGGGCTCATCGAGCAGTAACAAATCCGGCTTTTGAAGCAGTAAACGGGCCAATTCCGCACGCATCCGCCACCCCCCCGAAAAGGTATGCAGTGGATTTTCAAAAACTTCGGGATCAAACCCCAGTCCTTTTAATACCAATTCAATATCCGCATCTAAGCTATCGCCACCCAATAACCCAAAGCGCTCACTAAGTTCACTGAGCTCGTCGATCAATGCGCTGTACGAATCACTTTCATAATCTGTACGCACTTCGAAGGCCGTATTGATTTCCTCAA
>Ga0213862_10000325_pt1 | contig 20935 bp, 31 predicted proteins | sample PICome_7_FD_160092 | JGI IMG/M metagenome (GOLD analysis project Ga0213862, IMG submission 160092) | Coastal seawater microbial communities near Pivers Island, North Carolina, United States - PICO266 | ecosystem: Environmental > Aquatic > Marine > Coastal | place: USA: North Carolina... | reverse complement strand
GAATCTATTACGTCTTCTCAGAGTGAGCAAGCCGTAAGCATAAGATTAGATAAAGTAGAAGCTCCTGATAATATCAAAAAAGCTATTACAGAAGAATTTAATACAATCTATAATATGTGTAATTTTGGCGAGATGGGCCATGATATGTTTAAGAGATGGTATATCGATGGTAGAATGTATCACCATCTAGTTATAAATGATAAAAATCCTAAGCAAGGTATTCAAGAGATCAGACCAATTGACGCTGCTAAAATCAGAAAAGTAAAGCAGGTTAAAAAAGAAAAAGATCCTAGCACTGGTATTAGTATTGTAAAAAACGTAGATGAGTTTTACATTTATCAAGAAACGCCTGGTGCTCAGACACAAGGTGTTAAACTTTCAAATGATTCTATCTCTTATGTTACATCTGGTCTATTAGATGAAAAACGTAAGAGAGTTGTATCGCATCTTCATAAAGCACTTAAACCTATCAACCAATTACGTATGATGGAAGACTCGTTAGTCATTTATAGACTAGCTAGAGCACCAGAACGTAGAATCTTTTATATTGATGTCGGTAACTTGCCAAAGGGTAAGTCAGAAGAATATATGAAAAACATTATGGCCAAGTACCGTAATAAGCTTGTCTATGATGCAGACAGCGGAGCTATTAGAGATGATCGCAAACATATGTCGATGCTTGAAGACTTTTGGCTACCTCGTCGCGAGGGTGGGCGTGGAACAGAAATTACTACACTTCCAGGCGGTGAAAATCTTGGACAGATCGACGACATCATCTATTTTCAAAAACGATTGTATAGATCATTAAATGTTCCTCTTGCAAGATTAGAACAAGAGCAGCAGTTTAGTTTAGGTAGATCTACTGAGGTTAGTAGAGACGAATTAAAATTCCAGAAGTTTATTGATAGAATTAGATCAAGATTTGATCACTTCTTCTTAAATATCTTAAAGAAACAGCTTATATTAAAAGGTATTATAACCGAAGAAGATTGGTCTCAATGGTCTAATAATGTAATGGTTGATTATGTAAGAGATAATCACTTTACAGAATTAAAAGATGCAGAATTATTAAGAGAAAAACTACAGACTCTTGATGTTATGCAACAGTATGTCGGCGAATTCTATTCAAAAGAATGGGTTATGAGAAACGTATTACATTTTGATGATGAAGACATTAAACAAATGAAAGATCAGATTGATGATGAAATGAAAAGTGGTGAAATCGGACCAGACGATGACCACATAAATCCAGCACAAGGAAATGACAATGAGTGATATCGAAACAATGATTGATGCCGCAGTAAATCAAGATTTTAATGCAGCAAACGGAATCTTCAATGAATTAATTAGCGCTAGATTAACTGATACATTAGAACAAGAAAAAATAAATACCGCAGCAAGTATTTTTGATCAAGAAAATGTAGACGTTTCTGACGACGAAGAAGAGCAATTAGATCTCGAGTTTGATGACGATGATGCAGGCGATGCAGCTGAAGATGTTGAAGAATTAGAAGATGATGCTGATTCTATTGAAACAGAAGAAGCTGACGAAGAGTAATAAAATTTCTTAAAACGGTAATAAGTATAAATAAAACAATGAATACATTTAAACAGTTAAGAGAAAAAATGAGTAAGGGCATGCCTCCAGGTGAGCATGTCTATGATAAGAAGTTCGGCAAAGTCGAGCTCATGATTCATAAAGAAAAAAATATGTTTACTGTTTATATTGACCGCGAAAAACTTGATACCTATAAAACTCAGAAACAAGCTGAGAAAATGGGGAAAGAGTTTATAAAGCAATATAAAGGATAAGAAATGAAACTGATTGCAGAATATAACGACCAAAATATCGAAGTGATTACTGAAGCCAGAAAAGATGGCGGTAAGGATCATTTCATTGAAGGCATTTTTATGCAGTCAGAAGCAAAGAATAGAAACGGACGTATTTATCCCAGACCTATCATGGAAAAGGCGGTCGACAAATACGTTACTGAACAGGTTTCCAAGAACAGAGCGGTCGGTGAATTAAATCACCCTGAAGGACCAACTGTTAACTTGGATAAAGTATCTCACAAGATCACGGAACTTAATTGGAAGGGAAATGATGTTGTGGGTAAGGCACAAATTTTAGACACTCCTATGGGTAATATTGTAAAAGGTTTATTAAATGGTGGTGTTCAACTTGGTGTCTCAACTCGTGGTATGGGTAGCCTTGAGCAAAAAAATAATGCTATGTACGTCAAAGACGACTTTGTTCTTAATACGGTTGATATCGTACAAGATCCATCTGCTCCGACAGCTTTTGTCAATGGAATCATGGAAGGTGTAGAGTGGGTTTGGAACAATGGTGTTATAGAAGCTCAAGTAATTGAAAAGATGGAGACTGAAATTAAAAAAGCTCCACGCGCTGATCTCTATGAGACTCAGACTCGTGAGTTCAAGAATTTCCTCTCGTTAATGAAACGTAACTTATAATAAGGAGATCAACATGGCTGATCAAATCGACCAGGATGTAGAGCTCGACGAGGAAATCGAAGAAGCTCACGATCCAGCAAACGCAGAAGCACAATCTGTTGCCTCTGTTGATGCCGCCGAAGATAAAGGCCCTAAAGCTAAAAAGCGTAAGGGTGACAAGGATGCCGGCGATAAAGCACCTATTCCTGCCGCAACAAAAGCAGCTGCTCCACAAGCAGAGTCTATCGATTTTAATGGGGACTTCAGTGAAGACTTGAACGCTCTAGTGGAATCTGAGGCAACACTCAGCGATGAGTTTAAAGCCAAAACAGCTGTAATTTTTGAAGCTGCAGTAAAATCAAAACTTTCTGAAGAGATCACTCGGTTAGAAGAAGAATATACTACTCAACTTAATGAGGAAGTATCTTCTATGAAAACTGATATGGTCGAGAAAGTTGATAGCTACCTCAACTATGTTGTTGAGAACTGGATGGAAGAAAACAAACTTGCGATTCAATCAGGTCTTCGTACCGAAATCGCAGAGGGTTTCATGGGTAAGTTGAAAGACTTGTTCACTGAATCTTATGTTGAAGTTCCAGAATCCAAAGTAGACCTCGTTGACGAACTTGCTACTGCAAACGAAGAACTTGAAGAAGACTTCAATAACGCCGTTGCTAAATCAATTGAGCTTCAAGAAGAGTTAGAAACATATAAGCGTGAAGCGATCATTCGTGAAGCGTCAAAGGATCTGGCTGAAACTCAAGTAGAAAAACTAAAGTCACTGGTTGAATCCATCGATTTTGAAGATGAAGACACTTTTGCTTCAAAAGTATCTACCATCAAAGAATCATATTTTAAACAGCAAACTGCTGAATCTGTAATTTCTGATGACACTTCTGAAGAAGCAATCGAAGAAGAAGTATCAGACACTATGGCTCAGTATATCGCTGCAATCCGTAAAAATAAACACTAAGTAGGAGATCCTATAATGGAAACTTATGATCGTCTCGTAGAGAAATGGTCTCCGGTTCTGAATGAATCATCAGCCGGCGACATCTCTGACGCACACCGTAAAGCTGTAACCGCAGTTGTACTGGAAAACACTGAAAAAGCTCTTCGCGAAGAGCGTAGTCAAGCAAACTTCTTGTCAGAAGCTTCACCTGCAACATCAGCAGGTAACTCTTCTGTTGCTAACTGGGACCCAGTCCTTATCTCACTTGTACGTCGTGCAATGCCAAACATGATGGCATACGATGTATGTGGTGTTCAGCCAATGGCCGGACCAACAGGCTTGATCTTCGCAATGAAGTCACGCTATGGTACAGGTACAACTGGCGCAACTGAAGCATTGTTCAACGAAGCAGACACTACATATGCTGGTGACTCAGGTGCTACACAATCAGCAAGCCCATCAGGCTTGGCTGGTTTGACAGATGGCGACAATGACTCAACTATCGATGACTCACGTGGTTCAAACCCAACATTCGGTACAGGTACAACTACTGCTGAAGCAGAACTTTCAGGTGCATTCCGTAACATGGGCTTCACCATTGAAAAGCAAACTGTTACTGCGAAATCACGCGCATTGAAAGCAGAATACAGCTTGGAACTGGCACAAGACCTTAAAGCGATCCACGGTTTGGACGCTGAGACAGAATTGTCAAACATTCTGTCAACAGAGATCTTGGCTGAAATTAACCGTGAAGTTGTACGTACAATTAACGGTCAAGCTAAAACTGGTGCTGCTACAGCTAACACTGCCACAAACGGTATCTTTGACTTGTCAACAGATGCTGATGGTCGTTGGTCAGTAGAAAAATTCAAAGGTCTGCACGTACAGTTGGATCGTGAAGCTAACACAATCGCGAAAGAAACACGTCGCGGTAAAGGTAACTTCATTATCTGTTCATCAGACGTTGCTTCAGCTTTGGCTGCTGCAGGTACTTTGGATTATGCTCCAGCATTATCAACTAACTTGAATGTAGATGATACAGGCAACACATTTGCCGGTGTTATCAATGGTCGCATGAGAGTATACATCGATCCATATGCAACTGCTGATTATATCACTGTTGGTTATAAGGGTACTAACCCATATGACGCAGGTGTATTCTATTGCCCATACGTACCGCTAACTATGGTACGTGCAGTTGGTGAGAATGACTTCCAGCCAAAAATCGGCTTCAAAACTCGTTACGGTATGGCCGCAAATCCATTCGTACCTGGTGCGATTTCGAACAATGGTTTGGGTACTGCTCGTTCTAACCAATACTACAGAATCTTCCGCGTGGATAACATTCTACAATAAGAATCGGATTAACCGATCGAAACTAAGGGCGCTTCGGCGCCCTTTTTTAATTCTCGTATCCTAATTCCCAATTACTTTGTTTATCAAATTTATCCCCTATAACCGTATAATTTCTATAAGAATGTGGTATCGGGGTAGCTTCTTCATCTATCATTGATAATCTAACACAGCCATTATTTAAAGGATCTACATATATAAACCAGCCCGTGACAATATATTTAGTATGTTCTTCACTTATTTGTCCGACATGAGGATGAGTAAACTCAGCTGGCCAAATAAGTGTATTTCCTGTTATTGCTTCTGCGGTATATTCTTGTTCTGGAAAATGTGTGCCACCGCCTGGAACATCATTCAAATAAGTCATAAAAACAAAGCATCTACCCTGAATAAACACATCTCTTTCGTAATGTACTTGTTTAAATCCTTGGCCTGGCTTATATTTTTGTATATTAGCCATTTCCAAAGTAAAATTAGCTACTTTGGCTTTTTCTGCATAATTATATACTTCAGGCATAATAGTATCAAAATAATTTGTCCAAAGCTTTGTGAAATCCAGTTTAGTAAAAGAACAATCAGTGCTGTCTTTTATATGAGGCTGAACTACGTTAGAAGATAATCCTGGTGACGTGGCTACAGTACCGCCCTCAAAAACCTTAATAATATTTTTGCAAAGTTGTTCATCTATTTTAAATGATTTGATCCAGTTATTCATAAAATACTCCTCATAATGTATTATAAATATAGTCAACTTATGGAGACTATTTATGCCTGAATTAAATCCAAGCGTTAGCGTTAATGTTTCAGATGTCACGCCTACAAGCGGGTTAAATAATTTGAATCTATTACAACCTAATGCGTTTAAATTAATTATAGATAGAAAGAACTTTTCAAATTTAGAGTTCTTTGCACAAGCTGTAATACATCCCGATATTACTGTTCAAGCTGCAGATGTAGCGTATCAAAGAATTAGTAGTATAGCTATGGCCGGTGATAAGCTAACATTTGGCGAATTATCTGCTATGATTATATTAGATGAAAATCTTAATTCTTATATTGAAATGTACAATTGGGTAAACAGATTAGTAGAATCAAATGATAGAACGCCGATCAATAGAGATGTTGCAAAACCTCCGACTTATTGCGATATCACTCTTAGTATATTGTCAAGCCACAATAATCAAACCCGAAAAGTTAAATATATAGACTGTGTACCTACCGGTCTTGGTAATATTTCTTTCGAATCTACAAGTGGAGGTGAGGCATTTATAACTTATCCGGCAAACTTTAGATTTTCTTACTTTGAAATTGAATAAACTTAGGATTATATATTATGAATTTAGAAGAAATACTGGGCCAGTGGTCCATAGAATGTGTTATAGATAAAGTTAGTTTAGACGAAACATCAAGACAAACTCCGGTTTTACACGCTAAATATTTACAACTATTAACACACGCGAAGCTTATGTTAAAACGAGCAGAAGCTTCTCAGAAAGTATTACTAAAAAATAAATGGCTTTATTACAATGGTAAGTTAGATCAAGCTGCTATTGAGAATTTTGGTTGGGACCCAGATCCTTTCGATGGGCTAAAAGTTCTGAAAGGTGAAATGGATTATTATTATGACTCAGATCCTGATATTCAGAAATCAGAAGAAAAAATTCAATACTATAAAACTATTATTGAAACTCTTACTGAAATTGTAACGAGTTTAAACTGGAGACATCAGACAATTGGTAATATTATAAGATGGAAACAATTTGAAGCAGGTGGCTAGTGGAAGATTTATCGGTAAAACTTAATAACTATAGTATGTTAAACATAGACTGTGATCGTGGAATAGCTCAAGAGCTTTCCGATTACTTCTCATTCTTTGTTCCTGGATATAAGTTTATGCCAGCATATAAGAACAGAGTATGGGACGGTAAAATTCGTCTATTTAATAGCATAACCGGTGAGCTAAACGCGGGCCTGTTTGCTTATTTACAGAAATTTGCTCGAGAACGTAACTACACCGTTGGTCTTGAGGAAAGTCGATATGGACTACCTGCTCAGAAGGAACGTGTAGCTCAATTCGACGATTGGTTAAAGTTGGAAAAACTACCATTTGAGCCCAGAGAGTACCAGTACCGAGCAGCGGTGAAAGCGTTAGAAGAATGTCGGGCAATTCTGTTATCTCCTACAGGATCAGGCAAATCTTTTATTATCTATATGCTAGCTAAATATTGGCTGCAAATGATTACTGAAGGCGTGCAATATCCAAAGGCTGGACGTGTTTTAGTTGTAGTACCGACTACTTCGTTAGTAGAACAAATGACAAATGATTTTGAAGAATACGGTCAAAATCCGAGAGGCATACATAAGATATATTCAGGAAAGGATAAAGAAAATATAGATTCTGCTATAGTAATTAGCACATGGCAGAGCATATATAAACTACCTAAAAAATGGTTCGAACAGTTTGGAATGGTAATAGGCGATGAATGCCATAATTTTAAGGCAAAGTCGTTATCGTCTATATTGAATAAAGCTACTGAAGCTAAATATAGATTCGGAACAACTGGAACTTTAGATGGAACACAGACTCATAAACTCGTGCTTGAAGGTTTATTCGGTCCTACATATAAAGTAACAACCACAAAAGAACTGCAAGATAATGATACCTTAGCACCCCTTGATATAAAGGTTCTTTTACTCAACTATTCAGAAGAAGTGAGGAAGAATTTTGGAAAACAAACTTATCAAGATGAAATCGATTTTATCATTGGAAACGATGCTCGTAACAGGCTCATTTGTAATTTGGCTATTGATGCTAACGGAAACACTTTGGTATTATTCAATCGTGTGGATGCTCATGGAAAACCCCTATTTGAAATGATAAATAGTAAAAGCAAAGAAGAAAGAAAAGTATTCTTTGTATCTGGTGAAGTAGCTACATCTGATCGCGAAGCTATAAGAAAAATTGTAGAAGGCCAAAAAGATGCTATCATTGTCGCTAGTCTTGGTACTTTCAGTACTGGTATTAACATACGGAACCTGCATAATATTATATTTGCAAGTCCCTCGAAATCACAAATCAAAGTCCTACAATCGATTGGGCGAGGTTTACGGAAATCAGATAATGGACAGACTACTACGCTCTATGATGTAGCTGATGATTTACATTGGAAAAAACGTAACAATTTTACATTGATGCATTCGGCAGAACGTGTTAAGATTTATGAAAAAGAACAGTTTAAATTTAAAGTGATAAAGGTAGATATATGAAAAATGATCGTATAAGACAGTTTAGGCTTACTTCTGGTGCTGAAGTGCTTTGCGAAGTTTTGCAATGGGATGATGAAAATACATCTGAAGTTGTAGTAAGACATATTTACGAGATTGATAAATATGATCATATACAGAAAGGCGTTAGAGTCTATTCTATAAAACCATATCTTTCTTTTCAATACGGAGAAGAACAAGTCTCTAGTTTAAATTCTGAGCAAATCATTATTACAGCATTGCCTTCTGCAGAAATTATAGAGCAATATAAAGTTTCTATCTTGAATAATGCTCAAGATGATCAAGAGCGCGTTGATGATGAAGATCTTAATGACTTACTATCAGATCGAGTAGAAAAGATTAAAAAGTATCTTGATGGGTTGGATCTAGATCTAGATGATAGCGAAGGCGATAATATTCTAATGTTTCCTGGTATAGACAAGAATAAGTTTCACTAGTATACTATCCTCTCTTTAAAAGCTACTCTTTTATTATACACTGTTCTCCGGGTTTGTAAACCCATAAAACGCATAAAATAAATATTTTTTTTAGTGTACAATGTTATTGACATGTGTTAGAATATATTAAATCAAGGAAAAATTTTGTTATGGCTAAAACTAAAAGAAAAAGTATTCACTACGTAAACAATAAAGAGTTTTCTCAGGCAGTGGTTGAATATTGTAAAGAAGTAAAAGACTGTAAAGAGACTGATGACGCATTACCAATTATTCCTGATTATATTGCATCTTGCTTTCTAAAAATTGCTGAAGGTTTATCTCATAAATCTAACTTTATTCGTTATACGTATCGTGAAGAAATGGTTATGGACGCTGTCGAAAACTGCCTGAAAGCTATAGAGAACTATAATATCGAAGCTGCTACACGTACCGGTAATCCTAACGCATTTGCGTATTTCACACAGATTAGTTGGTATGCATTTCTTCGCCGTATTGCAAAAGAAAAGAAACAGCAAGATGTCAAACTAAAATATCTTTCTGAAAGTGGTATCGAACAATATATTATTGGTAACTCAGAAGATGCCGCAGCGAATAATGTTATTAACTCATTTATCGATACACTCAAAGATCGTATTGATAAAGTAAAAGAAAAAGATACTGAATTTACGGAATTTGCTAAGAAAGAGAAAAGCAGAAAGAAAAGGATTATAAAAGTTGATTCAGATTTACAGGATTTTTTTGAATGAAGGTATGCATTCTCAATGACACTCACTGTGGTATCCGCAATAGTTCTGACATATTTCTCGATAATGCAGAAAAATTTTATAGCGATGTATTGTTTCCTTATCTTTTGGAACATAATATTAAGCATATTGTGCATCTTGGTGATTACTACGATAACCGGAAGTTTATCAACTTCCGTGCTCTTAACCGTAACCGCCATCACTTTCTTAAACCGTTAAGAGACCATGGCATTACTATGGATATCATTTGTGGTAACCATGATACATACTACAAAAATACAAATGATTTAAATAGTTTAAAAGAGCTATTAGGTCATTATATGAATGAAGTTAATATCGTTCATAAGCCGACAGTTATGGATTACGATGGTATGAAGATGGCTCTTCTACCGTGGTTATCACCGGCAAATGAAGCCGAATCATTAAGTTTTGTTGAAAATTGCAAAGCCGATATATTAGGTGGTCATTTGGAATTAAAAGGTTTTGAACTATTTAAAGGCATGGATAGTCCGCATGGAATGGATGCTTCTATGTTTAATAAGTTTGAAATAGTTTTAAGTGGTCATTTTCATACTAAATCTCATAAGGACAATGTGCATTACTTAGGTTCTCAGATGGAGTTTTTCTGGAATGATGCACATGATAAAAAGTATTTTCACATTCTTGACACAGATACTAGGGAACTTACTCCTGTTCTTAATCCTCATACTTTGTTCCATCGTATCAGATATGATGACAGCAATCGTGATTATATGGATTATGATCTATCTCAGCTAGATAATAAATTTGTAAAAATAGTTGTAATTAATAAAACTAACCAGTTTACATTTGACCGATTTGTTGATAGAATACAGAATAAGAAAATACACGAATTAAAAATAGCCGAAAATTTTAGTGAGTTCATTGGTTCGAGTGTAGAAGACGAAGGCATATCTTTGGAGGATACGACTACGCTGCTGAATACTTATGTTGATAATGTTGATACGGATCTCGATAAAGATCTTATTAAGAATAAAATGCATGAGTTAATGATTGAGGCGCAGTCGCTAGAAATTGCATGATTATATTTAAAACTATTCGTTACAAGAATTTCCTTTCAACCGGTAATTCTTGGACTACCATTGATCTATTGTCTACTAAGACTACACTTGTAGTTGGGCATAACGGAGCTGGTAAGTCAACAATGCTTGATGCATTGGCATTTGCTTTGTTTGGCAAAGCACACAGAAATATTAGTAAACCACAACTCGTTAATACGATCAATAATAAAGATTGTGTAGTCGAGATTGAGTTTACTGTATCAGGTTCAAATCTTAAAGTAGTACGTGGCATCAAGCCAAATAAATTTGAGATTTGGAAAGACGGCTCGATGATAAACCAATCGTCGCATGCCAAAGAGTACCAGAAGATTCTCGAGCAAAACATTATCAAGCTTAATCACAAAAGCTTTCACCAAATTGTTGTGCTTGGATCATCCTCCTTTATTCCCTTCATGCAGCTCCCGGCTCAGCATAGGCGAGATGTTATCGAGGATCTTCTGGACATTAATGTCTTTTCTAAAATGAATCAGATATTAAAAGAGAAAAATAGTATTTTAAAAGACGATCTTAAGAGTGTCGACTATGATGCAGAATTAAATAAAGAAAAACTAGATCTCCAGAATAAATACATCAAAGAAGTGGAGGCCTTATCAGTTGAGCAAATCAATAGTAAAGAAGCAGACATCAGCAATGCACAAGAAGAAATTAATACCCTTCAATGTGAAAATGTTTCATTATCAGCTGAGATCGAAGAAAGGTCAGATGGCTTGCAAGAAAGCCTCAAAGAAAACCACGACAAACGGCAAAGTCTCTTACACTACCAAGCCGAGTTCAATCAAAAAATCAAAACACTGGTCAAAGAAACAAAGTTCTACGAAGAAAATGATACATGCCCCACATGTACCCAAGATATTGGTTCGGAAGTTAGAGACTCTAAGTTGGCAACCGCTAAAGAAAAAGCTACAGAACTCAATAGTGCCGTACGTGATGTCAGTGAAAAGTCGGTTATTGTGGAATCAGCTATTGAACGGCTCACAGATACCGCAGGCGAAATTAGAGATAAAACCTCTATTATTACTTCTAACAACAAAGCGATTGGTCGGTTACAAGAACAAATTAAATCTATCAATAGTTCGATCGAACAGATTCGGGGATCTAGTGGAGATTTAAGTAAATCGCGTGAAGAGCTAGAGACTCTTAAAAAATTAAAAGATGATTTATTCGAAAAAAGATTGTACTTAAACGAATCTTTGTCGTATAATACTATTATACTTGAAATGCTTAAGGATACTGGTATTAAGACAAAAATCATAAAGCAGTATTTACCGGTTATAAATAAACTCGTCAACCAATATTTACAAGTGCTTGACTTCTTCGTCTCATTCAATTTAGACGAATCATTCTCAGAAACAATTAGATCAAGGCATAGAGATAACTTCTCTTACGATTCTTTTTCTGAAGGTGAAAAGCAGCGTATTGATTTGGCATTACTCTTTACATGGCGTCATATCGCCAAAATGAAAAATTCTGTATCAACTAATTTATTGATACTTGACGAAACGTTTGATTCATCGCTAGACTATGAAGGTGTAGATAATTTAATGAAAATTATTCATACGCTTGATGATGATACGAATATCTTTGTGATTAGTCATAAAGGTGATATTCTCGATGGCAAGTTCCAAAACAAATTGGAATTTCACAAAGAGAAAAACTTTAGTAAGCTAAAAGGAAGCTAATATGGAATTGTCCACATTTACTATGAATTTATTGAAAAACTATTCTGGCATTAATCCTAATCTGGTTATTCGACCAGGTAATTCTATTATGACTATGTCTGAAGCCAAGAATGTTTTAGCTCAGGCTACTGTACCAGAAACATTTGATCGTGAAGTTGGTATCTACGATTTATCTGAATTTTTGTCTGTAATCAATCTATTTGATACATCAAATATTCAACTCGAAGATAAGCATATGACTATCAGTGATTCTTCTGGACGTTCTAAAATCAAATACTTTTTGTCAGATATAGAAATGCTTACGTCACCGACAAAGCCTATTTCTATGCCTGATCCTGAAGTACAGTTTGATTTAGATCAAGATACGTTTAATCGTATCAAACGAGCTGCATCTGCTCTTGGGCATGATCAGCTATCTATTACGAATGGTGAAGGTGTGATTAAACTCACTGTAATCAATATCGATAACCCGACATCTAATACATACTCCATTGATGTACCTGGTCAATCGACCGGTGATTATAACTTCATTCTTAATATTAAAAACCTACAGATGATTCCTGGCAATTATTCGGTTGCTATCTCATCTAAATTAATTTCACAATTTACTCTTACTTCGGCTGAAAGCGATATGAAGTATTGGGTTGCACTTGAAAAAACATCGACATATCAATAGGAGAATATAATGTCAGATAACCAAATTTATGATCTTGCAGGCCGTTCAAGCCGTAGTACAGTTGCAGTAATTGACGCTATCGTACAACGTGGTGGATTCCGAGGAGAAGAACTTACTTCAATCGGTACTCTTCGAGATCAATGCATTCAAATCATTTCACTATGTGAAAATCGTGCAGAAGAAGAAGCTGCCGAAAGTGAAGACTAGTTTACAACTAGCACCGATTGCTGTATAATGCAATCATTATATTATGGAGTATGTGAATGAACGATTTTTTATGGGTCGAGAAATATCGACCACAAACTATTTCTGAAACAATTTTGCCTAAGTCATTAAAGGATACGTTTCAGAAAATGGTAGATTCCGGTGAACTTCAAAACATGATGTTTGCCGGAACTGCCGGCTTAGGTAAGACTACCGTAGCCAAAGCTTTGTGCCATGAGATTGGCGCAGATTATATTATAATCAACGGTTCAGAAGAAGGTAACATTGATACACTCAGAGGAAAAATCAAACAATTTGCTTCAACAGTCTCTTTATCTGGAGGAAGTAAGGTATGTATCTTGGACGAGGCTGACTACCTCAATCCGCAATCGACACAGCCAGCATTACGTGGATTCATCGAAGAGTTCTCGAATAGCTGCCGCTTTATTCTCACCTGCAACTTCAAAAACCGAATTATTGATCCGCTTCATTCGCGGTGTGGTGTATACGAGTTTAATACCGCTAAGAAAGATATGGCAGATCTTGCAGGGCAATTCTTCAAGAGATTAACATATATACTAAAAGAAGAGAGCGTTGAGTTTGAACCTCAGGCAGTAGCTGATTTAATTATGAAACACGCTCCTGACTGGAGGAGAGCTATTAATGAAGTTCAACGGAGAAGTATTAGCGGTACTGGTATTCATGGTAGTATATCTAATTCTACTAGCGGTGATATTAACCTTTTAAATGCACACCTAAAAGATAAAAACTTCAAGAAAATGCGACAATGGGTCACAAATAACATGGACCAAGAACCTGTCGCAATTATTCGTATGCTATATGATAATATGTACGAATCAATTGAAGCTCAGTCTATTCCTCAGTTAGTTCTTATTCTTGCTGATTATCAATATAAAGATGCTTTTGTAGCAGACCATGAATTAAATATGGTTGCTATGATGACCGAAATAATGGCACAGGTAAACTTTAAATGAATTTAATATATGATTTTGAAACACTAGGACCAGCAGAGAATGGTGCAGTAGTTTCTCTTGCTATGCTTAAGTTTGATGAAAACTTATATGAAGATAAGCCTTATGACTATGACGATTTATTGTCACGTGTTGAATATGCTAAGTTTAATGTAGTAGAGCAAGTTGAAAAGTTTGATAGAATTATCGATAAGAAAACACTTGAATGGTGGCAACGTAAATCGCCTGAAGCTCAAGCTCAATTAAAACCATCAAAGAATGATATGTCAATTGAAGATATGTATGAATTCTTTACTGATTGTATAGGACCTGATACTCTTAAAAAAGCTTATACAAGAGGCAATGGTTTTGATCCTATTGTATTAGAAAGCGTTCTTAAATATTTTAAGAAAGAAGTTCCTTATCCATGGTGGATTATCAGAGATACAAGATCAATGCTAGATGGTATGTGTTGGGGTAGTTCACTTGATAATAAATTTATTCCAAAGGAATACGAAGACAGATTTGTACATCATGATCCAAGACACGATATTGTTATGGATGTGATGAGAATGCAAACTGTAGCACGATATATTTACTCATGAATCATTTTGATTATCTTAAAGCCATTAATGATACAAAATCAGATATAATGGTTACAGATGATTGCGAAAAAGATTATAACGCATTCATGGTAAATCGAGGCCTTAGTTATTTTTATGATACGGCAGCGCTGTCCAATATCATGAATAGATATCACCATATCGACAAAAGGTTACAATTTCATTTTTTGATAAATACGGTTAGGAAACGTAAACGTTTTTCGAAATGGAATAAACCTGAGTTAGATAGTGATATTGAAGTGGTTAAACAATACTATGGCTACAGTAACGAAAAAGCTAGACAAGTTTTGTCACTCCTATCACCTGACCAAATAAAAATAATAAAAGAGAAGGTGGATAAAGGTGGACGTAAAAGAGGAAAGCATTGAATGGTCATCAGCAAGCATGTTGGAAGTTACCATTAATCAACCAGATGATTTTTTAAAGGTGAGAGAAACCCTTACACGTATCGGCGTTGCATCACGTAAAGATAAAAAGTTATTTCAGTCGTGTCATATCCTACATAAACAGGGACGATATTTTATCGTACACTTTAAAGAGTTGTTTATGTTAGATGGTAAGAAAGCAAATTTAGAATTAAATGATATTGCAAGAAGAAACACAATTGCTACACTATTAAGTGATTGGGGACTTATTACATTTGCAGTAGAATCAGAATTAGAGTGTGCTCCATTGCGACAAATTAAAGTTATATCATTTAAAGATAAGGATCAATGGGAACTTTGCCCTAAATATAATATAGGAAATAAGTAATGAAAACACTCCCGACTAACGGTATGCCATTCGAAATGTATCAGCAAATTCAAGCAGCTAAATATGGTCATCCCAACGTATATCCAAATAGTGAACATATTAAGCCTCCACAAGAAAAAGAACGTATTCGTGTGGTAGAAGCAGCTACTCGTACTGAGATTAAACTTAATCAAGTTAAAGAAATCGAAGAACGGGCAAAAGAAGTACAGATGTTGAAAGATCAGGCTGCGTTACGATATAATAGAGATGGTACTACTGTTAGCCCAGGAGAAGTTCAAGGTCAATTTATTGACATGGAAGTGTAAAAAAAACGCATACCGCCTATGTACTTTTCGCATAAAAGTATTATATAAATAACTAAGGATGCCGGTTAACCGGGTCCGTTTTTAATCTTGCTTGATCAAAAGGAGATAACAATGACAGGCTTAACAACACTATTTCCCCGTTCATCATTCGTTGGTTTTGACCATTTATTTAATGAGTTAGAGTTTACTGCTAAACATGCTCAAGACCACTATCCCCCACATAATATTATCAAAACATCAGATCAAGACTATTTGATCGAAATGGCTGTGGCTGGATTCTCGAAAGACGAACTCTCTGTCGAAGTTAAGGATCGTACCTTGACTGTGATGGGTGAGCATGTTTCTAAGGGTCGTGACTTTATTCATCGTGGTATTTCTACGAAAAAGTTTAAAAGAACGTTCCGGCTGTCTGAGCACGTAAAAGTGCACGGAGCAGATATTCAAGATGGCATACTTGCAATCGAACTGAAGTACGTCATTCCTGAAGAAATGCGTCCTCGTAAAATTTCAATTGGAAAAAACGAGGTCGAAAATGACACAACACATAATAGTAGCGCACAGCTACTTAACGAAAACCGTTGAGCTTATTACTGATTTTATAAAAGAAGTCAGAGAATCAAGAGTTCACAATAAATTAGCCCGCCAAACTATCAAAGAGTTATCAAAATTAACTGATAAAGAATTAGCAGATATTGGCCTTTGTAGAGGTGATATTTGGTACGTCGCTCATCATCAAAATGATAATTTAAGAGGGTGGGTTTAATGACAGCTTTGGTCGCAAACTATGTCTTCTCACCCTTGTCGGGTTTGTGGTCTTCATTAGATCGCTACACGCAGATGATTGGATACTCGAGAGCAGCGGCGGAGCTCGCAAGAATGGGTATGATCGAGGAATCCAAACGTTGTATGATGGAAATACGGGAGTTGCAAAATGACCGGTGATATCGCAACAATGGGAGCCATGATAGGTGCAGGACTTGCAACATTTGGAATGGGTGGCGCAGCCATCGGAGTTTCAATAATTGTAGGTAATGTATTAAAACATATGCCAAAGAAAGCAGACAACTCGACAATGTTTGTTGGTATAGCATTTGCAGAAGCATTAGGAATCTTTGCATTTCTTGTAGCGCTTCTATTAATGTTTGCCGTATAATGGTTACATCAGAATTGGTGGAGAGGCTTGGTTTAGTCTTTTTTGCTACAATGTCGGTGCTAATCTTAGTATGCATAATGATAGGTTTTTATGCAGTCTTTGATGCATACAGTCAGTCAAATGAATGTATTATAAATACAACTTTATTATGAGAAGGCTTTAAAAAGTCAGAGGGCGGGCAATCGCCCTCTTAGTCACACACAACACACAAATAGGAGATGTAAATGATTTTTACATACAAACAACTTACGGACCATAACAGAACTTTTTTCGAAGAAATGGTCGACTTAAAAGTAACCGGTTGGAATACTTTTAGCAAAGCAATGAATGCTTATACTTTCAACTTTTATAAAGATCAACTTAAAGCTATGGACGAAGCCGTCGATAAGCTTGCAAGCGATATGAAAGGTTTCGGAAATGAGTAGTAAAAATCCGTTTGAAATAAGAGCAGACATGCTCAAACTAGCAAAAGATTATATGGATCAGCAATATAACATGAATGTTCAGCTGATGAATGATATGTACGAACAAGGCAAGAAAAACTACGAAGAAGTGCAAGAAGCATATCAAATGTATTCTATGGATGATTTAATGAAAAAAGCAAAAGAAATGTATTCTTTTGTTTCAGACAAAAAATAGGGAAAAAATTTATGAAGAAATTTTTAGTTTTCATTACCGCGGCCATGATGGCTACTGCTGGAATTGCAGCAGATAAAGCAAAAGTTGGGTTCATCTATGTAGGACCAACAGGAGACCATGGATGGACATATCGTCATGATATTGGTCGTCAACAAGTAGAAGACGCTTTTGGCGATCGTGTCGAAACCACGTTTGTTGAGTCAGTACCAGAAGGTGCAGATGCAGAGCGAGTACTCACTCAAATGGCTCTTCAAGGCGCCGATATTATCTTCGCTACTTCATTTGGATATATGGATCCAGTAATGAACGTTGCAGAGAAATTTCCTAACGTAAAATTTGAACATGCTACTGGCTACAAAATGTCAGAGAATGTTGCTAACTATGGATTACGTTTATATCAAGCACGGCACGTACAAGGCGTTATTGCAGGTATGATGACAAAAACCAATAAGATTTGTTATGTCGCCTCGTTCCCGATTCCAGAAGTTATGCGTGAAATTAATACATATTATTTAGGCGCTAAGAAATATAATCCAGACGTAGAGATTTCTATTACTTGGGTATATACATGGTACGATCCCGGTAAAGAAAAAGATGCGGCAGTAGCAATGATTCAACAAGGTTGCGATGTTGTGGCACAGCATACAGATAGTCCAGCACCATTACAAGCGGCAGAAGAAGCAGGTGTAGTTGGTTTTGGTCAAGCTTCAGATCAAATGAAGTTCGCACCAAAGGCTCAGTTGACAGCATCTATTGATAATTGGGGTCCATATTATATTGCTAAAGTAGGTCAAGTACTTGATGGGACATGGACAACTGGCGATTACTTTGGTACTATGGACGAAGGCGCAGTTCAGATGGCACCATTTGCAAATATGCCACCTATGGTAGCTGAAGAAGCTCAACGTATTAAAGACGCTATTTCAAGCGGTGAATTACATGGATTTACTGGTCCATTAAATAAGCAAGATGGCACACCGTTCTTGGCTGAAGGCGAAGTAGCAACACGAGCACAACTTGACACGATGATGTTCTATGTTGAAGGTATTGATGCAGCTGTACCAAATTAATACATGCCTGATTGGATAATACTAGCAGGGCTATCTCTTACTTTGACGGCCCTGTTTCTCATTTTTGATAGGAAAGACGATGATTAGTTTTATTTACAGTAGTTGGAATGTGGTAATGGATCACAATCTTAATCCATTAAGTAATATTCCGGATTTAAATACTCGACATATGATTATGCAAGTATTGGCTTGGATGTGGTGTATTGTGTTCGGTATTATCGTAGGAAGCATGTGGGCAGGTCTTTATAGTATGATTGCTCACTCATTACTGCTTGGCGCAATCGCTATCACGGTTGCTACTTTTGAAATGGCCAAGCGCAAGCCATATGGTTTTTATAGTGCAAGAGGACCTGGCGGCGAACATGAATAATGATATGCAAGACTTGAAATTTACGACTGCCGGAGATTTTATGAAAATGTCTGAAGAACCACATCATGATTATTGTACAACCAAAGGCCTTGCAAAAGCATTTGCGATAATTGTCTTTATGATTGCAGTTATTCCTGTCTTGTTGCTAATGGCAATGGTAGGTCTTGAAGATTATGCTCGTTATTGTAATCTTACTATTCTACCTTGCTTTGGACTGAACTAATGTTTATTGTAAGAAAGAAGGACGGCGAGATTATTGCTATTGCCAGTAGACAAGAAGATGCTATTGGCATGGCAGACCGAACTGCAGCTGAAATTGATAAGACCGATTATATAGTACAAGAATCCACTGATAATATAGAACTTCGAGAGATTTATCGTTCTTATTATAAAACGAGATCCTAATGACAGATGAAGAAGTAAGAGCAGCTGCTCAAAAAGAATCAGAAAAAACATTTGATCAATTTATGATGTGGACCAAAAAAGTTACATTGTGGTCAATTATCTTTTTACTCGTAGTAGTGGTAGGCTGTAATTCCGGTGTGCACAAAGGACAATCATATCCTGGTTATAATGGAGAACAGTACGATCCAACGATATAATAGATTTAAACAATGGTATGCTCAACTTAGATCAGAAGGCTGGGATATGTGGGACAGCTTTCGATGGGCTTTACATAATTCAGGCACGCATACGCCTGATGGCAAGAATTTATAAAAGAGGGGTTTACAATCCCTCTTTTTTATGTTAGAATGGTGTGAAGATAGGAGAATACATGGCTTTTTATACATCAGTAAATCGATACGGCAATTCTATATTATATCGTGGCTATTCTGATAATGGTTCACCCATTCAACAAAAATATAAGTTCGTACCAAAATTATATAATGTTTCAAATACCCCGACTAAGTTAAAAGCTTTCGGCACTAATAATTACTTAAAAGAAATTCGAGATATCGATAGCATGAGAGATGCTAAGAATTATCTTGAATCAATGGCAGATGTTCCTAATAAAAAAATATACGGAACTACAAATTATATTCATCAATTTATTACTAGTAAATATCCTGATAATATTTCATTTGATATTAACCAAATTAATGTAGTCAACTTCGATATCGAGGTTGCTTCTGATGATGGATTTCCTACACCAGAAGAAGCCGCATATCCTGTTATCTCTATTGCCCTTAAATCGAGTAAGTCTTCGGTCTATCAAGTCTGGGGTTTAGATGATTGGGATTCAGAAAAATCACAAATTGATATGCAAGGTGATCTTGTGCAATATCATCGGTGTAAATCAGAAGAAGAATTACTTGCTAAGTTTCTAGGTTATTGGGTTAAAAACTATCCTGATGTAATTACTGGTTGGAACTCAAGACACTTCGATATTCCTTATATTGTAAATCGTATTCGCCTTATCGGATCAGAAGAAGCGGCCCGTCGTTTATCTCCGTGGAATATGGTTAATGAACGTAACGTACGTTCTATGCAGCGCGAACTTCCTGCATACGAAATCGTTGGTATCCAACAAGCAGATTATCTTGAGTTATTCAAGAAGTTCGGATATTCATATGGTAATCAGGAATCGTATAAGCTTGATCATATTGGCTACGTAGTTGTAGGTGAAAAGAAACTTTCATATGAAGAACATGGTAATCTTTACACATTATATAAAGAAGACCATCAGAAATTTATTGACTATAATATCAAAGATGTTCAACTCGTTGATCGTATCGATCAGAAGATGGGCCTTATTTCTCTTGCTTTAACTATGGCATATCGTGGTGGTGTTAATCTAAGTGATACCTTCGGTGTTGTTGGTATATGGGATTCAATTATCTATCGTAGACTCTTATCGCAAAATATTGTACCTCCTGTAAAACAAATTGACAAAGTCATGTATGGTAAAGTCGGTCCTACTGATACTTCTATAAAACATCCAGCAAGCACTGCTACAGAGCCTCATTCAATTGCAGGCGGGTTTGTAAAAGAACCACATGTCGGTGCTCATGATTGGGTCGTATCTTTCGATCTTAATTCGCTATATCCTAATATTATTGTTCAACAAAATATATCACCAGAAACTATATGCAGAGATAATTCTATTCGTTTTCCACAAGGAGTTCGTTATTATCTTTCAGACCATGATAGATCTAAGCCTGTCGACA
>Ga0213862_10000322_pt1 | contig 21040 bp, 22 predicted proteins | sample PICome_7_FD_160092 | JGI IMG/M metagenome (GOLD analysis project Ga0213862, IMG submission 160092) | Coastal seawater microbial communities near Pivers Island, North Carolina, United States - PICO266 | ecosystem: Environmental > Aquatic > Marine > Coastal | place: USA: North Carolina... | reverse complement strand
TAGAGCCTTTTGTACCCCAAATAAAGACGATGTTGTGCTTATGCCCCCTACATATGGTATGTATGCTGTATTGGCAAATATAAATGGGGTGGGTATTAAAGCGGTACCGCTAACAGATGATTTTCAGTTGGATAGCAGTCAAATTCTTGCAGCTGTTGGCCCAACTACAAAAGCAATTTTCTTTTGTAGCCCCAATAACCCAAGTGGCAATTTGTTTAAAACTCCTGATATCACCGCCTTACTTGAAGGCTTTGAAGGATTAGTGGTCATAGATGAGGCATATATTGATTTTACGGAACGTCAAAGTTGGCTATCCAAGATCGATACCTACCCAAACCTCATCGTTACCCAAACCCTGTCAAAAGCCTTTGGACTGGCGGGATTGCGTTTAGGTATTGCCATCGCCCAACCCAACATCATCGAACTGCTACACAACATAAAAATGCCCTATAACATCAATACGCTAAGTCAGCAAAAAGCCATTGAAGTTTTATCAAATATAAAAAATGTAGATGTGCAAATAGCAGAACTGCTTTCTGAGCGCAGTAGGATAGCAGCGTATTTAACCAAATTAGACTGGGTAAAAACCGTATTCCCATCAGATGCTAATTTTTTGTTGGTACGTGTTGATGATGCAACCAAACGCTATAACGCATTACTTGCGGAAAAGGTAGTAGTGCGCAACCGATCTACTCAAACAAACTGTGCAAATACCCTTCGTATCAGTATTGGTACACCAGGAGAAAACAACAAACTTATAGCAGCATGTAATACCATATCATTATGAAAAAAGTATTGTTTATTGACCGAGACGGCACGCTTGCATTGGAGCCTGAGAACTATCAACTGGATGCATTGGATAAGCTTGTTTTTTATCCAGGTGTCTTTCAGTATTTGGGACGTATTTCCAAAGAGCTAAACTATGAGTTGGTTATGGTAACCAACCAAGACGGACTGGGGACAGACAGCTTTCCAGAAGACACCTTTTGGCCCACACACAATTTTATGATGACTGCGTTGAAAAACGAAGGCATTGAATTTAAAGAGGTACTTATTGACAAAAGCTTACCAACCGATAATGCACCTACGCGCAAACCTAAAACGGGTATGTTATCTGCATATGTAGACAATGCTGAATATGATATCAAAAACGCATATGTCATAGGGGATAGACTAAGCGATATGGAATTAGCAGCTAATTTAGGAGCAAAGGGCATCTTGCTGCAGAATGATGCACGTATGGAAGCATCAATTTCAGAGGAATTGGCACGCACAATTGCACTTAAAACCACTGCCTGGAGCGAGGTATACACCTTGTTAAAAGCCGGTGAAAGACGTGTTAGTCACAAACGCAAAACGGCTGAAACCGAGATAGCAATTGATTTGAATCTCGATGGCACCGGCGAAAGTAGCATAGATACGGGTATTGCCTTTTTTGATCATATGTTAGACCAACTAGCTCGTCACGGAGGCGTAGACCTTAGCCTAACCACCAAAGGAGATTTGGAAATAGACGAACACCACACCATCGAAGATACGGCCATTGCCCTTGGGGAAGCCTTTGGAAAATCATTGGGCGATAAGCTGGGTATAGAACGCTATGGCTTTTGCTTGCCTATGGACGATTGTTTGGCACAAGTATCTCTTGACTTTGGCGGACGAGCATGGCTCATGTGGGACGCTAAATTTAAGCGTGAGTATGTTGGAAAAATGCCAACAGAAATGTTCTTTCACTTCTTTAAATCTTTTGCAGATGGGGCCAAGGCAAACCTAAACATCAAGGCAGAAGGGCACAATGAACACCACAAAATTGAGGCCATATTTAAGGTCTTTGCCAAAGCCATTCGAGCAGCCATTAAAAGAGATGCAGAAAAATTGGTATTACCCTCTACCAAAGGAAAATTATGAATGTAGTCATCATTGATTATGGCGCGGGTAATATTCAAAGCATTCGCTTTGCCTTAGCACGTTTGGGCATTACGGCAACATTGAGTGATGATGTGGCGGTCATCAAAAATGCTTCGCACGTGATCTTTCCAGGCGTTGGCGAGGCAAGTTCTGCTATGGAAAAACTCCGTGCAACAGTACTTGACAAATTGCTTCCTACGCTGACACAACCCGTGTTGGGTATTTGTTTGGGCATGCAATTGATGTGCAACAATACCGCCGAGGGCAAAACCAAAGGTCTTGGTATTTTTGATACTGATGTCGTGCGCTTTGAAACAAAATTAAACGTTCCTCATATGGGTTGGAATACCGTTTCGGGCAAAGGAGTACTCTTTCAAAATATTGATCAAAACAGCCATTTTTATTTGGTACATAGTTTCTATGCGGTACCTAACGAAGATATGGTTGGTGCATGTACTTATGGGGTTAGCTTTGCTGCAGCCTTGGCTAAAGACAACTTTTTTGGTACGCAGTTTCACCCAGAAAAAAGCGGTCTCGTAGGCGCAAGCTTATTACAAAACTTTCTGGCCTTATGATTTTAGTTCCTGCTATTGATATCATCAACGGACAATGCGTACGCCTCACTAAAGGAGTTTACGACACCAAAAAAGTATACAGCGAATCTCCTGTAGAAGTAGCTAAGACTTTTGAGGGTGCTGGATTAACACACCTTCACGTAGTTGATTTGGACGGCGCACGCGCAAAACATATCGTTAACACTAAAGTACTGGAAGCCATAGCAACCAAAACATCACTTACTGTAGATTTTGGTGGTGGTATTAAATCTGCTACTGATTTACAAACGGCTTTTGATTGTGGTGCTGCACAGGTTAACTTAGGAAGTATTGCTGTTGATGCACCAGAATTGGTTTTGGCATGGCTGAAAAAATTTGGTGCAGATAAGCTCATATTGGGTGCAGATGCCAAAAACAGAAGCATTGCAACCCATGGATGGGAGCAAGATTCGGGTTTAGACGTGATTACATTTGTAAAAAAATATTCACAAAAGGGCTTCGACTATGTCTTGTGTACAGATGTAGCCAAAGACGGCATGCTGGCAGGCCCATCATTGGAACTATACTATGAGTTACTTGAGAAAGTAAAAAATATTTCGTTGATTGCTTCGGGTGGGGTAAGCAGTATAGACGACTTGTATCAGCTGGAAGAATTGGGTTGTACGGCAGCCATCATTGGAAAGGCAATATACGAAGGTAAGATAACCCTGAAAGCATTGCAAAACTATCAATTAGAACAATCATAAAGTGCTGACTAAACGAATTATTCCGTGTTTGGATGTTAAAGATGGACGTACTGTGAAGGGCGTTAATTTTGTTTCTCTACGCGATGCGGGAGATCCGATAGAACTTGCACAGCGTTATGCACAGGAGGGCGCTGACGAATTGGTCTTTTTGGATATTTCAGCATCAGAGGAAAAACGTAAAACTTTGGCAAAACTGGTGCGCGATGTGGCTCAGGCCATAGACATCCCCTTTACGGTGGGAGGTGGTATTAGTTCTGTTGCCGACGTAGGAATCCTGCTTGACAACGGCGCAGACAAGGTTTCCATTAACTCTGCTGCGGTACGACGTCCAGCGCTCATACGTGAGCTGGCACAGCGTTTTGGTACCCAATGCATCGTAGTGGCTATAGACGCCAAGCAACTTAACAACGAATGGATTGTACACCTAGTAGGTGGTAAAGTGCCAACAGAAAGACGACTGTTTGAATGGGCACAAGAAGCTGTTGACAATGGGGCAGGGGAATTACTCTTTACTTCCATGGATCACGATGGTACCAAACAAGGTTTTGCTAACAACGCCTTAAAGCAATTAAGTGAATTGGTTAGTGTTCCTATAATAGCTTCTGGTGGTGCAGGGGAGATGACCCATTTTGTTGATACCTTTGTAGAAGGAAATGCCGATGCGGCTTTAGCAGCAAGTGTATTTCATTTTAAAGAAATCGGCATACCCGAACTCAAAACATATTTAGACCAACATCAAATACCCGTACGATGAACATAAATTTTAGCAAATACCCAGACGGACTAGTACCCGCCATAGTACAAGATGCACAAACCAAAACGGTGCTGATGCTTGGCTACATGAACGCTGATGCTGTGGCCAAAACCGAGGCTACACAGCAAGTTACCTTCTACAGTAGGAGCAAAAACCGCTTGTGGACAAAAGGGGAGGAAAGCGGTAATATATTGAAGTTGGTTTCCATAAGCGTGGATTGTGACAAAGATGCTTTGCTGGTAAAAGCTACGCCTAAAGGCCCCACTTGCCACACAGGTAGTGACAACTGCTGGAACGAAGAAAATACCCCTCATTATGGGCTTTTATCTGAATTGGAGACCATCATTACCGATCGTAAAAACAAGCCTACTGACAAAAGTTATATAGCCAGTTTGTTTGCCAAAGGCATCAATAAAATTGCACAAAAAGTAGGCGAGGAAGCGGTTGAAGTAGTTATTGAAGCCAAAGACAATGACGAATGTTTGTTTCTAAACGAAAGCGCTGACCTGGTCTTTCACCTGTTGATTTTACTTCAAGCCAAAGGATACAAACTCCAAGATATAGTAGATGTGTTGGAGGCTAGGCAAAAATAATAGGTGAATAGGTATTGATTAAATCCAATCACTATCAACACTTTTTTGTGTTTTCTTGTGTAACAATTTTTTAAGTATTTCGTTTATATTTAATAGCTCATTTGCTCAAATTTAATTTACTTATACTTTATGAAACGCATATTATTTACCCAACGTTACCTTATTTTATTGATTTTGATAGGCTTCCTTCAGGGCTGTGCAAGTCTTGGTCTTACTTCCAAGAAAAGCAATGTCATTGAAACCTATATTGATCTGAATGCAGTGGATAACGATCAACTTGTTGTAAGCCTAGACCCTGGGCCATTTCCAGCTGGAGAAGTGACCTTTTATATGCCAAGCGTCATCCCAGGCACCTATGAGTATACCGACTTTGGGCGCTTTGTTTCTAACCTTAAAGCGTTTGACAAAAACAACCAACCCCTTGAAGTAACAAAAGAAGGGAAAAACACATGGAAATTTCCAAATGGAAAACAACTAGATCGCATTACTTATGTGGTAGATGATACTTTTGATAGCGAGAATGGTAGAAAAATTTACCCCATGGGTGGTACTAAAATTGAAAAAGACAAAATGTTCTTACTTAACCTACACGGTTTTGTAGGATATTTCAAAGGGGGCAAGGAATGGTCTTATCGCGTAACCATTGATTCCCCAGCAGACTTGGTTCCGTTTTCTTCTATGGAAAGCATCAGCCACACGGCCACCCAAGACGTTTTCTTGGCACAACGTTATTTTAACATCATCGATGATCCGATTATGTACACTCAAGACGATAGCATTTCATTTCAGCTAGAAGATATTACCGTAAACTTGGCGGTGCATTCTCCCCAAGGCGTACACAAAGCCGATGACTTTAAGGAAACGTTAGAAAAGATGATGCAAGCCCAAAAACGCTTTTTGGGCCCTGCCAACAACACCAAGCGCTACGACATTTTATTGATGTTGATGAGCATGGAAGAGCTGCAACATTTTGGTGGTGTTCAAGGCGCTTTAGAGCACCACACATCTACTACCGTGGTCTTTTTTGAGGATATCGGAAAAGACTCGCTTAAAGAATATCTTACCGATGTTGTATCTCATGAGTTTTTCCATACACTTACTCCCTTAAACGTACACTCCGAGCAGATTCATTACTTCAACTACAACGAAGGAATAATGTCGCAACATCTTTGGATGTATGAGGGGACAACAGAATATTTTGCCAATCTTTTCCAAGTGCAACAAGACCTTATAGACGAAGAAAACTTCTATGGTCGCATGTCTGATAAAATCTCCAGTGCAAAAAATTACGATGATACCATGCCATTTACCGTTATGAGCACCAATATCGTTGACGAACCCTATCAGTCCAATTACCAAAACGTATACTACAAGGGTGCCTTGATTAATATGTGTTTGGACATCATCATCAGAGAAGAGAGTGGGGGAGCGCGCGGTTTACTTTCCGTGATGCAAGCCTTGGCCACAAAATACGGCGTAGACACACCCTTTACGGACAATCAACTTTTTGATGAAATTGTTGCAATGACCTATACAGCTGTTGGTGCCTTTATCAAAACGCATGTCGAGGGTGAAACGCCCATTCCGTACGGCACCTTTCTTGAAAAGGTAGGGCTTGGCATTTCGTCTGTTGACGAAAAGATGCAAAGCATTATCATGTTAGATTCTCGGACTCCTTTTATTGGAGCTGAACCCAATGAAGACGGCAGCAGAAACTTGGTTGTAAAAGGGCTGAACAATCGCCTGGCGGCAATTGGCTTTGAAGAGGGCGATGTGTTGCGTGCATTTAACGGAACAGATTTACCTGAAATCTCGCAAGAAAGCATGGGCGCACTCAATATGCTGTTTGGTACATCTTTTAGCTGGACACCAGATCAGGAGGTAAGCTTTGAAGTAGATCGTGAAGGCACCCTCATGACCTTAAGTGGAACGGTAGGGGTAGCTGTAGCAGCAGCCAAGGGCATAGGCGTTAAGGAAGATGCAACACCTGCACAAATTGCATTGCGCAACGCTTGGTTACATGAAAATTAGAATGTAGGGAACAGTTAATAAAAATCGTTTGAAGTTAAAGAAGGAAATATTTTCGTTTTTCAAGCATCTCAAGGAAAACAACAACCGTGAGTGGTTCGAAGCGCACAAAGCTGAATTTAAAGCCTTAGAGGGTACAGTAAAGCAATTTGGCGAGGCGCTAAAAGAAAAGCTCAACCAACACGACAGTATAGATCGTTTTAAGTTGTTCCGGATTTACCGTGATGTGCGCTTTTCTAAAGACAAAACACCCTACAAATCCCATTTTGGATTGACCTGGCACCGTACCAAACCTGAATTCCGAGGGGGCTATTATTTACACCTTAAACCCAATGATATCTTTTTGGCCTGTGGCTTTTGGGATCCTGCCCCGGCAGACCTCAAGCGCATCCGACAGGAAATAGACCTAAATGCGGATGAATACCGCACCGTTATTAACGACACAGCTTTTAAAAGCGTTTGGGGCGAACTTCAGGGCAATGCCATTAGAACCGCACCCAAGGGATATGCCATAGACCACCCAGCGATCTATTTGCTGCGTTTTAAGCAACATATTTTTATGATACGCTACTCGGTAGCAGAAGCATGCGCTCCTGACTTCATGGACCGTCTAGATGCTGCGCTACAAGCCGTACGCCCCTTTGTAGATTATATGAGCGCCGTGCTGACGACCAATGCGGATGGGGAGAGTTTGGTTTAGTAGTTTAGTTTTCTTTTCCAATAATTTAGGGTATACGCAATAAGCGTAAAAATACACGAAATAGCTGTTATAATGCTTAGTATAAAGGCTATATGCTCTAATTTTGGCAATTGAAAATACTCCGTTACTCCTAGGGCAGAAAGTGAAATAAAAAGTGCCCAAAGGTTTTGATTTAGGTTGATATCGGGGATTTTGTTCACATATCGTGCTTAGTGTTGTTTTAGACAGGCTATACCGCAATATTCAAAAGCGCTATGTAGCCAAAGAAAATAAAGGCTTCAACAAAACAAACGCAACAAAAGAGAAAGCGCATGTTTAAACGGCTTTGGAAAGGCGATCTGCAACCAACAACTGTAACTGGTCTTGCAAGCGTACAATAACTAAATTCATCATGCGCTTGTTCAGTTTGGACGAGTTTTGAATGTAGAATGCGTATTCGGCTACGGTAAACTGTCCAATCAACATGCCCTTAACAGCGTTGCGAAACTTTTGATCCTTACAAATGGCCGTTTCGACATATTGCATGCGTTTTTCCAAGGAAAGTTCATAGAACACGCCCTTGTGCTTGTTGGCATAATTCACAAATGCTGCAATAAGTATGGGGTTTTGCAATTTTAATACAGGGCGTAAGGTGGCGTTTTGAAAACGCTCTTCCTCAGTCATAGTGTCAAAAGTTTGATGCTTTTTAATTTCTGGGCGTATACGCAGTAGATTGTTGTGCCGGTCGTTCATATTAAAATTTTCAATAAATTTAAGTTCAAATTAAGCACATTGCTTTTGTATAGCCGTTTATCTTTTAAATAGGTTTTCAACAATATATTTTGTTAAACGGCATGTTTCTGAACTGGAATATCAAATGAATGATAATTTATGTTATGTTAAATTGTGTATTTCACTACTGTTTTATAATTTAACAAACAAAATTAAAACGCCCTATGATTCTAGGCATACCAAAAGAATGTAAAAATAATGAATATCGTGTTGGGCTTATGCCCCAGCAGGTTGCTGCCATAGCACAAACACACAAGATTATTGTAGAGCAAGATGCCGGATTAGGCGCTGGATTCTCAAATAAAGAGTATATAGATTCTGGGGCAATCCTTGTGTCAAGCATGCAAGAAGTCTACGCTAAGGCCAATTTTATCGTTAAAGTCAAGGAACCCTTACCACAGGAATACGCCTTTATCAAAAAACACCATACCCTATTTACCTTTTTTCACTTTGCGGCTTCATTAACGCTTACTAAGGCCATGCTCAAATCTGAAGCAAGCTGTATTGCGTATGAAACCATCGAAGACACACACGGCGCATTGCCACTTTTGACTCCTATGTCTGAAGTTGCTGGACGGCTCGCAGGACAACAGGCAGCAAAATACCTAGAAAAACCACAAGGTGGCAGCGGTATACTAATTGGAGGGGTTACAGGTGTAGCACCTGCAAAAGCACTGGTTCTTGGTGGTGGTGTTGTGGGCACCAATGCAGCAGATGTACTTGTGGGTATGGGTGCTGATGTAACCATTTGCGACATCAATGAAAATCGGCTGACAGCACTAGCGAAGTTATTTGATGGTAAAATCGAAACCCTTTTGGCTACAAAAGAAAATATCATGGCAAAATTTCCTGTTGTAGATACGGTAATTGGTGCCGTTTTAGTCAAAGGAGCACAAGCACCCAAGCTAATAACCCGTGATATGTTGCCTTTGCTAAAATCCCGTGCCGTATTAATAGATGTTGCGGTAGATCAAGGCGGTTGTTTTGATACCACAAAACCTACTACTCACGAAAACCCAACCTATTATGTGGACGATATACTGCACTATGCTGTAGCAAATATGCCCGGTGCAGTTCCAAGAACTTCCACCCAAGCCTTGTCGAATAAGACGTTTCCCTATATCATGAAACTCCTTAACAATCCATTAGATCAACTCCCTGAAGAAGTACTTAAAGGAGTGAATATATACAAGGGCAAGCTTACAAATCGTGAAGTAGCAGATGCGTTTAAAATTCCCTACACCAATTTGGCAACTATTCTAGGGTAATCCCTATTTTCGTACTATGAATAGTATTCCATCATTAAACTTGCAAGAATTTGTAACGGGCGATTTAGCCCAACAGCAGCAATTTATACTTGACTTGGGTAACGCCTTTGAGGAAATAGGTTTTGTTGCCATTTCAGGTCATTACCTAGACACAGCACTTATCGATGAACTCTATGCACAAGTCAAGGCTTTTTTTGATTTACCAGAAGACGTTAAAAAGAAATATGAACTTAAAGGCTTAGGCGGACAACGGGGTTATACCTCTTTTGGCAAAGAACACGCCAAGGGTAAAAAAGAGGGAGATTTAAAAGAATTTTGGCATTTCGGACAATATGCTGAAGTACCAGAAATTTTAAAACCGCACTACCCACCAAATGTCATGGTGGAAGAATTGCCCGCTTTTAATGAAGTAGGCGAAAAAGTGTTTAAGGCACTGGAGCAAACAGCCATGGCGCTATTGCGTGCCATATCATTGCATTTGGGTCTTGAACAACATTATTTTGATGCTTTTGTTGCTACGGGGAATAGCATCCTTCGTCCTATACACTACCCCCCTATTCAACAGGCGCCAAAAAACGCAGAGCGTGCCGCCGCCCATGGCGATATTAACCTGATTACGCTGCTTATGGGTGCACATGGTAGAGGGCTGCAAGTGCTAAACCGTAAAGGCGACTGGATAGATGCTATTGCTGGAGAAAATGAATTGATGGTCAATGTCGGTGATATGCTTTCTCGACACACCAACAACGTGTTGAAGTCAACAATTCACCGTGTAGCAAACCCTCCCAAAGAAATGTGGGGTAGTTCGCGCTACTCCATTCCCTTTTTTATGCACCCCATTGCTACCATGCCCCTAAACGTATTGCCCAATTGCATAAGCGATCAGCAACCCAAACAATATGATGATATAAACGCTGGCGGCTTTCTAACAGAGCGACTCATAGACCTTGGATTACTCAAATCATAATGGCCAAACTCAACGATTTATCAGATTTAAAAAAACTGTTCCCAGAAGCAGAAGGCACCTATACCCCACCGAACGAAGAAAAGGGCGGGTTACCTAAACAGTATTTAGAAGCCCATTTTAGCAACAAAGGGCGTAGTGGAAAAACAGTTACCATTATCAAAGGGTTTACAGGAACTCCAGAAGCCCTTAAATCACTAGCTAAAGCACTCAAACAAGACTGTGGCGTAGGCGGAAGTATCAAAGATCAAGACATCATCATTCAAGGGAATATGCGAGACAAAATCATGACATTCCTCCAAAACGAGGGCCATCAAGTAAAACGTGTAGGAGGTTAGGATGGGCTTATTGCTCTAATTTTGGTACTAAAATTGTTGGTCTATTTCCAAACCTAAATCCTCAAATTATGCACTTACTTATGCTAGCCTTTACACTTAGCCTTTTTTTTATCGTGTAAAGAAAGTGAAACCGTACTAGTGAAACCAGATGAACCCGTTGAAAACAAAACAGCTGAATAAACAGTTACATTTTCTTTCAATCGGAATGACAATGATTTCCCTGTAGACTATCCCACAAATCCACATTTTTCACCTTTAGTAGGATGGGTTCACCAAAAAGACAACACTTTTTTTGACACAGGAAAAACAGCTACAGATGGAATTAAAATCATGGCAGAGGTGGAGGCACTGCTACGCTAATTGAAGAACTCCAAGCGCTTATTGACCAAAAAAAAAGAACTTAAAACTTATGTGGGAAGTGGCTTAGGAAACGGCGTTGGAAATGTTACATTGGAAGTTAGCATTATTAATGAATTTCCAGCCATATCTTTGGCCACCATGCTTGCTCCTAGTCCTGATTGGTATATAGCAGCTGTAAACGTTATTTTGACAGACGACGATGATAATTTTATCGAAAACAATACATGGTGGTGTTTATGATGCAGGAACCGATAACGGTATCAGATTAACCACTGCCAATAGCGCTACACAACCCAGCGAAAACATTAATATCATAACACAAGCACCACTATAGGAGACGGCAATGGCGTGAACTCATCTATTTGCAGCGTTACCTTCACAAAAAAATAATTACCAGTCTATTGGTGGTTTTCCGTGGGCTTTCAGAAATGCATTTGCCTGATTGAAATGTTTGTTGCCAAACCACAATCCCCTATTAGCACTCAACGGGGATGGGTGTCCAGCTTCAAGCACCAAATGCTTTTCTCGATCGATATGCCTGCCTTTCTGCTTGGCATAATTGCCCCAAAGCATAAAAACCAAGTCTGTTCCATTTGAAGATAGTTTTTCAATTACTGCATCCGTAAATTTTTCCCATCCCTGTTTTTGATGGCTACCTGCCTGCCCTGCTCTAACGGTCAAGATCGCGTTGAGTAAAAATACCCCTTGAGCTGCCCAAGGCAATAAACTGCCAGATTCAGGATATGGCTTTCCCGTATTTTGTTGAAGTTCTTTTAGTATGTTAATCAATGAAGGGGGATGTGGAATTCCTGACGGAACAGAAAAACACAACCCATGAGCCTGTCGTGGACCGTGATACGGGTCCTGTCCTATAATGACCACGCTAACACGTTCAAAAGTACATAAGTCAAAAGCCTTAAAAATGTCTTCTTCGGGTGGAAAGCAGTTAAATTGCCCATACTCTTGACGTATAAATTGGCTAAGTCTTTCAAAGTAAGGTGCCTTAATTGTATCCGCCAACTCGGTTTGCCAAGATTTTATCAGTCGAACCTTCATTAAAAAAGCTATTTTTGCCTTGCCTCAAGGTAGGAAAAATTGAAATGAAAAAAATTGCACAAAAAGCACTTGATGATTTAGAGTTTGGGGTTGTCCTCGAACAAGCTGCCATGCGCTGTGCAACAGTACTTGGGAAGGAGCAAATGATGACCAGTTTTCCCTCTAGTGATGTGAACGAGGTAACGAAAGCTTTGCTGCGTACAAACGAATATGCCATTTCTTTTTCGGAAGAAAAGCCCATTCCCAACCACGGCTTTGATGATGTCAGTGAAGAGATATCGCTTCTCGATGTAGAAAACAGCAAGATTGAAGTTGAGGGCTTTCGTAAGTTGCTATTACTCGTTGATACTGCCAATACACTCATCACATTTTTAAAGAAAAACAAAGAACGCTATCCTACCCTATTTGAAGCCACTTATGGGCAAGTCCCTATAAAAGAAATTCCAACTGAAATAAACCGTGTCGTTGATAAGTTTGGAGAAGTCAAAGACCGGGCTTCCGATAATCTTCATATCATCCGCAAACAAATGAATACGGTTCGTTCCAAAATAAGTCAAAGTTTTGGAGCAGCTTTAAACACCTATCAAGGATCTGGTTTTTTAGATGATATCAGAGAAACAGTCATGGGCAGCAGACGTGTGTTAGCTGTCAAGGCCATGTATCGCCGTAAAGTAAAAGGCGTAATACACGGCAGCAGCAAAACGGGTAGCATTGTATATATAGAACCTCAAACCACCCTAGCCTATACCCAAGAGCTTCAAAACCTTATTTATGACGAAAAAGAAGAAATCGATTTAATTCTGCGTGCGCTTACAAATTATATGCGCCCGTTTGTGGATGATTTTAACCAATTCGCCAGTCTGCTAATTTTAATCGACATGCACGCTGCAAAGGCCTATTATGCCAAAGAAATGGACGGCGTAATGCCCATTTTGAGTGATGTGCAAGAAATTGACATTAAAAAAGCCTATCATCCCCTACTCTATTTGAGCAATAAAAGGAAGAAAAATAGCACCTATCCACAGGACGTGCATCTGCATGCTGAAAATCGCATTGTGGTAATTTCTGGTCCAAATGCTGGTGGAAAAAGCATCACGCTCAAAACTGTTGGTCTGTTACAACTGATGTTGCAAAGTGGTTTTCTATTACCAGTAGACGAAAGCAGCCATATGAGCGTATTTGAACGTGTGCTTACAGATATTGGGGACAATCAATCTATAGAAAACGAATTGAGCACCTACAGCTATCGACTAAAAAACATGCAACGCTTCTTAAAAAAATGTGATGCAAAAACGCTGTTCTTGATCGATGAGTTTGGAACGGGATCAGATCCCGAACTAGGCGGTGCGCTGGCGGAAATATTCCTTGAAGTGTTTTATGAACGGAATGCTTTTGGCGCCATAACAACGCATTATTCAAACCTTAAGCTATTGGCAAACGAATTACCTTATATGACCAATGCCAATATGCAATTTGACGGTAAAAGCCTACAGCCAACCTTTCATTTAGTTACAGGCGAGGCGGGCAGCTCGTTTACGTTTGAGGTAGCCGAAAAAAACGGGATTCCCTATAGCCTAATTAATAAGGCAAAAAAGAAGATTGAACGAGGTAAAGTCCGCTTTGATGCCAGCATAGCCAAGCTACAAAAAGAGCGTGCTAGCATGAGTAAAACTTCGAAAGCGATGCAAGAAGCTTCGGTCAAAAGCAAAAAGGAAAACGAGAAACTAGAAACGCTCAACGCCAAGGTTAAGCACAAGCTTGAACGCTATCAAGAACTTTTTGACCAAGAAAAACGCATGATTGTTTTGGGCAATAAAGTAAATGATGCAGCAGAACGTTTTTTTATCACAAATAAAAAGCGTCCACTTATTTCGGAGTTATTACAAATTGTAGAAACCGAAAACGCAAAACGAAAGCGAAAGACCAATGCCGCACACAAAAAAGAACAACAAGAAAAGCGAGCCATCAAGAAAGAAGTAGTGGAAAAGGTAGAAGTGGTTCGTGAAGAAAAAAAGAAACAAAAAGAAACCAAACCCAAAGAAAACTATCGCCCAAAAGTTACTTTCCATATAGGGGATAAAGTACGCATGTTTGATGGAAAGGCTGTAGGTACTATAGATACCCTTAAAAAGAAAAAAGCCATCGTAAACTACGGTATTTTCACCACTCAGGTAAACGTTGAGGCGCTTGAACTGGTTGAAAGAAAAAAGAAGTGAAAACTGCCGTTGTCTTTTACGATAAGAGCTGTTTGTTGTGCAGCAAAAGTGTGCAGTTTATATTGAAACATGACAAGCACAAACACTTTTTATTTAGCCCACTCGACAGTACAAGTGCTAAATCCTACAAGTTGTCTGCCGAAACAGTGGCTGTGCTTAGCAGCGATCAAAACCTATTAACACACCATAAAGCCGTAAAATACATCCTCAAAAATCTACCTAAAGTGAAATGGGTGGTATGGGTGTTTGCTATAGCGCCAGGAGGAATACAGCGTCTTGTATATGGGGTAATCGCCAGAAATAGAAAACGTTGGTTTGGCACCACCAACTGCATGCTTTCAAATCAGTATAGCGAACGCTTTATCGACTATTTCTTGTAATGGTCATCCCAGTTTTTGACTTTGGGTATTCCAAGTTTACCAAGCCATTTGGCAACCATCATGGAAACAGATGCATCTCCTGTGACATTAACAGCCGTACGGCACATATCTAGGGGTCTGTCGACAGCAAAAATCAAAGCCAAGCCTGCTTCAGGAATTCCAGCTTGCGCCAAAACGATTACCAACATCACCATGCCTGCTCCTGGAACAGCTGCTGAACCAATAGAAGCCAATGTCGCTGTGGCTATAATACCCAACTGAGCTCCAAGACTTAAATCCATACCAAAGGCTTGTGCGATAAATACTGCGGCAACAGCTTGATACAAGCTCGTACCGTCCATATTTATGGTTGCGCCTATGGGCAATACAAAGCTGCTAACATCTTCTTCGACACCCAAGTGTTCGTGCACACGTTCCATCGTAACAGGAAGTGTGGCAGCTGATGAAGAGGTAGAAAACGCCAACAATTGTGCTGGAGAAATTCCTTTGAGGAAAAAACCAATTTTCTTCCCTATAACAAGGCGAACCAATAAGAGATAAAACAGGATCATACAAAGCAAGCCCAGCAACACGGTTATGGTGTACAAACCAAGGGCTTTAAACAAATCGGCAGATGGTGCTTCAGCAACTAAGGCTGCCAATAACGCAAAAACACCATACGGTGCAGCAATCATAATCAAATCAATGAGCTTGAGTATGACTTCATTAAGCGCGTCAAAAAAATCTTTTACGGCTTGGGACTTCTTTTGAGGAATGAGCACGATGCCGATTCCAAAAAATATGGCAAAGAATATTACTTGTAACATATTGCCATTGTCTTGCATGGCTGCAAAAATGTTAGAGGGAACCAAATCTACTAATGCCTGAAGTGGACCTGCTTCCTTTTGAGCTGCAGCAACAGACTGTTTGGCCGCTGCTTCAGAAGCATAGGCAGAAAGCAGTTCTGTTCGAGTCTCATCAGAAATGCTATTTCCAGGCTTAATTACATTAACAATACTTAAACCAATGGTAACAGCTGTCAGGGTTGTAAATAAATACAGACCAATGGTACGCCCACCCATACTGGAAAGCTGTGTAATGTCTTTTAAGTCAGAGACGCCTTTTATTAGCGAAGCCAATATCAAGGGAACTGCAATAAGTTTAAGTACATTAATAAAAATCGTACCAAATGGTTTTATCCAATCTACTACCAAAGCCTTACCCCATTCAAATTGACTAAATAGCAAACCAAAGAGAACGCCAAAAAGCATTCCGAGCAAAATTTTCCAGTGTAGGGGCAGTTTTTTCATGTTTTAGATTTTGGCGTTTTTGTTACGAAGACTAAAATCAGCCAATACCAAAGCAGCCATGGCTTCAACTATAGGAACGGCGCGAGGTACTACACAAGGATCGTGTCTCCCCTTACCTTCCATAACAACCTTATCTCCTTTTTTGTCAATGGTTTCTTGGTTCTGCATGATGGTTGCAACAGGCTTAAAAGCTACATTAAAATAAATATCCATGCCGTTGCTAATCCCTCCTTGCACACCACCTGAGTAGTTAGTTTTGGTTGTACCGTCTTCGTTGTATAAATCGTTATGGGCGCTTCCTTTTCTCGTGGCACCAACAAAGCCACTTCCATATTCAAATCCTTTAACAGCATTGATCGAAAGCATGGCCTGTCCGAGGGATGCGTGAAGCTTGTCAAAAACAGGTTCGCCCAATCCAATAGGAACGTTTTTAATGACACAAGTAACCACACCTCCAACGGTATCGCCTTCTTTGCGGATTTGTTTTATATAGGTTTCCATTTGAGCTGCCATCGCTGGATCCGGACAACGCACAGGATTACTTTCTATAGTAGAAAAATCATGTGTGTTTTGTGGGTTTTCAAGGGACAACTCCCCTACTGCAGAAACAAATGCACGAATACTTACAGGTGCAATAAATTGTTTGGCTATACTACCTGCTACTACGCGGGCAGCGGTTTCACGTGCTGAACTTCTCCCGCCACCACGGTAATCCCGTATGCCGTATTTTTTATCGTAAACATAATCGGCATGGGAAGGGCGGTAACTGTCTTTGATATGGGTGTAATCTTTTGATTTCTGATTGGTATTCACAATGGTAAATCCGATTGGCGTTCCAGTAGAAACCCCTTCAAATAAACCTGAGTGAATGGCAACCGTATCGGGCTCTTTACGCTGCGTTACTATAGCAGATTGTCCGGGTCTGCGCCTATTGAGGTCTTCTTGAATTGTTGCAACATCAATCGCTACTCCGGCTGGGCAGCCGTCAATAACACCACCCAAAGCTACGCCATGCGATTCGCCATAGGTTGTTAGGCTAAATATTTTCCCAAAAGTATTTCCTGCCATCTAAAAAAATTTTTTTCAAAAGTACGAATATATACAGTCAATGTAAAACAACACTTGAGAATTGTATGTTGCATATTTTGACAGGAGTAAAGTAAATCAGCAATTCAAATTCCTTTTTCTTAAATTTGCAGAAATATTTTTTCCATGCGAAATCTTTTCTTATTAACGCTACTTATACTTTTTGTTTCATGTCAATCGACTTCAGGTGATTATACCATAAATATATCTGCGGATGTAGAAGATGATCATCAAATATTTCTTGTCGACTTTGATGAGAGCAACAAACCCAATGTCATTGACACTCTCTACGTAATGAATGGTTTAACTTCTTACAGCGGTGTTTCAAAATTACCAGATTATCAATCTTTATGGGTAGACGGTATACGAGGATCGGTGCCTATATTTGTTGAACCAGGGGAAATTACAGTTGAACTTTATAAAGACAGCATTCAAGCTTCAAAAGTAAGTGGAACTAAAACAAACGTAGCCTTCAAGCGCTACATCGATGAAATCAATCCATTGTTCAAGTCATTTTATGAAATTCAAAATGAAATGCGCAACGCAATGGTATCTCGTGACAGCTTGGGATACAAAGATTTGGAAGAGCAGTTAAAGGAAATGGAGACCAAGTTTAACGACTACCAAATAGACTATACCAAATCAAATCCTGATTCATATATTTCAGCAATGGTTTTGATACAATTGGTCATGAATAAAGCCATTGATAACGAAGTAGCTTATGAAATCTATAACGGCTTTAGCAAAACCATCAAGAAAACAAAATCAGCTATAAAGATTTATGAATTGGTGGCTCCAAAAGAAGCAGAAGAAACAGACGAAGCTGCTCAGGATGGGGAAGTTAACGTTGGTGATAAAGCACCTGATTTTTTTGCACCTAACCCCAATGATATTGCAGTTTCGCTAAACAAATCGCTTGGCAAATTAACTGTTTTAGATTTTTGGGCCTCTTGGTGTGGTCCGTGTCGGGTTGACAGTCCTAACCTTGTGAAGGTTTATAATACTTATAAAGACAAAGGCCTGGCGATAGTAGGCATATCACTTGACCAACAAAAGGAGTCTTGGAAAAAAGCCATTGACAACGATCAGCTAGACTGGACACATGTTTCTCATCTAAAGCGTTGGGACGATCCCATTGCAGCTATCTATGGTGTTAGATCTATTCCCCAATTATTTTTGTTAGATGAAAATGGAGTAGTAATTGCTAAGGAACGACACGCAGCAGATTTCATTCCTTTCCTAGAGAAAATATTGCTTTAAGCAATTAGTCACCTATTTTAGGCGCAATGCAGCGACTCATTTATATTATTACAGTTCCTTTTTTGCTGCTTATCTCTTGGATGCCTTTTTGGCTGTTATACGCCTTCTCTAACATACTATACTATTTACTTTATCATCTGGCAGGCTATCGTAAAAAGGTGGTTCGAAAGAACATCAAGCTTTCTGGAATAGCTAAAACAAATAATGAAGCATTGGCTATTGAACGAAAGTTCTACCGCTATTTATGTGATTTGTTTTTAGAGATGATTAAAGTAAGAGGCATGTCAAAAAAGACCATGATGCGACGCTTTAAAATAACAAATCCGTCTTTTTTAAAAGATTATGCTAAAGGAAATAAGTCCGTTTTTGTGATGACAGGGCACCATGGAAATTTTGAATGGCTGTTGTCCTTAGGGCATCACACCCCACACACCCCACACGGCATTTATGCACCATTGCAAAACCCTTATTTTGATGCATATTTAAAGAAAGTGCGCTCTATTCACGGTTCTTATCTCATTTCAAGAAAAAAGTTTCGTGAGCGATTTACAAACATGCAACACAACAACGAATTAACAATTATTGGCTTTGCAGCAGATCAATCTCCGCAAAACAAAAAAAAGAATTACTTCCGTACCTTTTTTGGGCATGAAGTTCCTGTGTATACGGGTGCCGAGCGCTTGGGCAAAAGATTTGATGTCCCCGTAGTTATGGCAAAGATAAAAAGGGTTAAAAGAGGGTATTACGAAACGACATTTAACGTTTTGACTGACAAACCTAACAGCCTCCCCGACTACGCCATTACAGATATGTTCTACGAGCAACTTGAAGCACTAATAAAAGAAGATCCCTCCTTGTACTTCTGGACACACAATCGCTTTAAGCTGATGCGACAAAAGCAGCAATAGCCTCTTCTATTTTATCAATTTTAGCCTCCATATTAGCTTGCGATTTTGCTTCGCCATACAAACGTATGATTGGCTCCGTATTGGATTTGCGCAAGTGAATCCACGAATCGTCAAAGTCGATTTTAACCCCGTCAATAGTGGTTACACGTGCATCTGCAAAAGCAGTTGCAACGGCAGCGAGTAAAGCATCTGCATCCCAAGATGGTGAGAGTTCAATTTTCTTTTTATGCATCACATAGGCTGCATAACTTTCTTTAAGTGCAGATACGCTTGTGTTTTCCTTTGCTAAATGAGACAAGAACAGGGCTATACCAATAAGTGCGTCACGACCGTAGTGCAATGCAGGAAGAATAACACCGCCATTACCTTCGCCACCAATTAGGGCTTTGACCTCTTTCATCTTAGCAACAACGTGTACCTCGCCTACTGCACTTGCGTGATACTTGACACCATAATCGTTTGCTAAATCTGCAAGCGCCCTTGAAGAAGACAAATTAGATACAAGAGGACCTTTTTCAGATTGAAGTATATAATCGGCACAAGCCACAAGCGTGTATTCTTCGCCAAACAAAAGACCGTTTTCATCCATAAACACCAGACGATCCACATCGGGATCTACAGCGATACCCAAATCTGCATGTTGGGCAGTTACGGCAGCTGATAAATCGATAAGGTGTTCTTTTAATGGCTCTGGATTGTGTGGGAACTCGCCATTTGGCGTACAATGAATTTTATGCACTTTTACCCCGAGTTGCTCCAGTAACAGCGGAACTGCAATCCCCCCAGATGAATTAACACCATCAACAACCGCACAAAATCCTGCTGCTTTTATGGCAGCAACATGTACCTGTGGAAGGCTAAGAATCGCATCAATATGTGCTGAAAGTGCATCTGTAACTACACTGATTTTTCCTAGCGCATCTACACCAACAAACGCATACGACTGATCGTTTACATATTGCATCAGTTCAGCTCCGTCTTCAGCACTGATAAATTCACCTTTGTTGTTTAATAGTTTTAACGCATTCCATTGCTTGGGGTTGTGACTTGCGGTAATGATAATACCGCCCTGTGCTTGTTTCCGAACTACTTCCATTTCAACGGTGGGAGTTGTAGAAAGCCCCACATCAATCACATCAATACCAAGACTAACAAGGGTCTGTTGCACCAGCGCTTGAACCATTGGGCCCGAGATGCGCGCATCACGACCTACTACTACAGTGGCCGACTGATGTTTGGTTTTGATCCAACTTCCGTAAGCTGCTGCAAACGCAACCACATCAACAGGTGTAAGGTTGTCTTTGATTTCACCGCCAATAGTGCCGCGAATACCCGAAACAGACGCAATTAAAGTCATACTTTTGTTTTGGCAAATATACGCATACAGACGCATATGAATTATTTAGCGAACTTGGCCTTATCCTATCCAGCAACTGGCTTGGTTGTGGGTAACTTTATGGTAGACCATATACGCAATAAAGACTTGGATACATTCACAAAAGAAGTTCAATTGGGAGTTGAAATGCATCGGATCATTGATACTTTTACCGACACGCACCCATTATCAATAGCCATAAGAGAAACGCTTTTAAGGAATATCGGCACATAAGCAGAATACTGGTTGACATCTATTACGATCACTTCTTAGCACTTCATTTTGAAACATTTCACAGACAATCTTTAGCATTATTCAACAGTGAGATAACCGTTTTACTGCAACAACATGCGGGCATTATGCCCCTTTCTGCTCAAGGCTATCTTAGGGGAATGAAAATCCAAAACTGGCTGCTGGAATACAGCAGTATAGCAGGCATTGATATTATTCTTACTAAAATGGCAAATCGCTCGGGTTTACACCCCT
>Ga0213862_10000321_pt1 | contig 21102 bp, 29 predicted proteins | sample PICome_7_FD_160092 | JGI IMG/M metagenome (GOLD analysis project Ga0213862, IMG submission 160092) | Coastal seawater microbial communities near Pivers Island, North Carolina, United States - PICO266 | ecosystem: Environmental > Aquatic > Marine > Coastal | place: USA: North Carolina... | reverse complement strand
CATTACGGTTCGCGTTCTCCTTGGCCTTCCGGGCAGCCTCGGCGTTGTTGGTAGCCTTCTTGTTCGCCTCTTCCTTCGCAATACGGTTCGCGTTCTCCTTGGCCTTCCGGGCAGCCTCGGCGTTGTTGGTAGCCTTCTTGTTCGCCTCTTCCTTCGCTATGCGGTTCGCGTTCTCCTTGGCCTTACGGGTAGCCTCGGCGTTGTTAAGAGCTTTTTGCCTATTAGCGTTTGCTTGAGCCTTCGCGTTGTTAAGAGCTTTTTGCTTATTAGCGTTTGCTTGAGCCTTCGCGTTGTTACGGGCTCTTTGTTGGTTAGCGTTTAATTTCGATCGTATTTCATCGGCCAGATCCTTAATTTTCTCACCCTCCGAGAAGCGTCGCATGTAAGCAATTTTGTTAGTGTTCGTGAGATGGGGTGAATCATTGATTAATTTCTCCATCATTCGCACCCGCTTAGCCTGTGCGTTATTGGTAGCCTTCTTCAGGTTCATTTCGGCCTGATTCGCACGACCCTGTACTTCGTTCAACTTGTTCTTCGCGTTTCGAAGATTTTGAGCCGCCTTAGCCCTCTCTTCCGCAGATTCAGCGTTTGCTGCCGCTCGCTCAGCCGCTTTAGCCTCGGCTGCAGCTTCGTTGATCTTAATCTGTGCCGATGCGCGCTCAGATTCCAAATTCGTTTTAGCGGCGTTCAAGTTCGCGCGTAAAGCGTTCGCGTTCGCGGCCATTTCGGCAGCCTTTGCATTGGCTTGAATCTTCGCGTTGTTAAGAGCTTTCTGTTTATTGGCGTTCGCTTGAGCCTTTACGTTGTTAAGGGCTCTTTGTTGGTTAGCTGCCAATTTAGAGCGTATTTCCTCGGCCAGATCCTTAATTTTCTCACCCTCCGAGAAGCGTCTCATGTAAGCAATTTTGTTGGTGTTCGCGAGATGGGGTGAATCATTGATTAATTTCTCCATCATTCGCACCCGCTTAGCCTGCGCGTTATTGGTAGCCTTCTTCAAATTCAACTCAGCTTGATTCGCGCGACTCTGTACTTCGTTCAACTTATTCTTCGCGTTTCGAAGATTTTGAGCCGCCTTAGCCCTCTCTTCCGCAGATTCTGCATTCGCGGCAGCTCTTTCGGCCGCCTTAGCCTCGGCCGCAGCTTGATTAATTCTGGATTGTGCCGACGTGCGTTCAGCTTCTAAATTCGTTTTAGCGGCGTTCAAGTTCGCGCGTAAAGCGTTCGCGTTCGCGGCCCTTTCCTGAGCGTTCGCGAGTTTCGCGTTCGAATTAGCCCTCACCTTTTTTTGGATACTGTTCATGATAGAATTGAAATTTTCACCACCGTTAAACGTGCGGATGTATGAATTTTTTTCGGTATTGTTAAATCCAGAATTTGTCATTAGGGTATTCAATTGTTGGCGTTGCTTAGTTTTTAGAGCCGCGTTGGATTTGGATTTCAAGTTCGCCCTCACAGTGTTCATGAGAGAGTTGAAATTCTCACCCTTTTCGAATCTATTTAAATATGTAACCTTATCTTGGTTGTTTAACGCGTTGGAACTGTTCAACAAATTGCTCAATTGTCCTTGACGCTTGTTCTTAAGATTCTTGTTTTTCACATTTTTAGCATTTTGTATTTCTCGGCGAATGGTGTTTAGATTCGTATTAGCGTTTATAGCGTTTATTTTATTGGTAAAGTTTACACCGGCGTTCGCGGCCAATTTAGTAATTTCGAGCTTTTTGTTGGCTAAGTTCTTAGCACTCGCTGCTTTCGCGATAGCCGCTTCCTTGTTCGTCTCAGCTTGTTGGATACTCTCACGCGCCGTCTTAAGGTTTTCAGCCGCTGCAGCCCTTTCCTCGGCGGTGGCAGCTTTAGCGGCGGCTTGTTCTGCCAAACGAACTTCTTCGACAGCTTTATTTTTCGCCGCGTTGGCTTCTTTTAATGCAGCATTTTTCTCTTCTTCGACTTTTTTCAGCGCCTCAGCCTTATTCTTTTCTGCCTCATTTTTGGTATTTTGAATTAACTTATTTCGCTTTTCCAATTCATTCTGCAAATTTTTTAATTTGGTGGCGGAATTGTTACTGGGTGCGGGTGCGGGTGTGGGCTTGTTATTGGGTTTCTTAGAACCACCGAATAAACCACCAAAGAAACTGCGTCGAGGTGCAGGTGTCGGTGCAGGTGTCGGTGCAGGTGTCGGTGCAGGTGCAGGTGCAGGTGTCGGCGTGGGTGCGGGTGTCGGTGCAGGTGCGGGTGTCGGTGCAGGTGCGGGTCTGTTAACAGACATCACCGCGGTACCACTCATTCGTTTACGAATTTGTTCACTTCTACGTCTAACGAGCGCATTCGTCACCTGTCTCTTATACTGTTTGTTTAACGTGGGTACCGGTGTATTGTTACGTCTCGTATTCGCGTTCGTGATGTTACGTTTCACGTTCACGTTCACGTTCGTGTTGGTGATGTTGTTACGTTTCACGTTCACGTTCACGTTCGTGTTGGTGATGTTGTTACGTTTCACGTTCACGTTCACGTTCGTGTTGGTGATGTTGTTACGTTTCACGTTCTCGTTCATGTTTGTGGTATCATTAACAACCGCGCTGTTGGTAGTTTCGGATTTTGTGGCACGCGCACCACCCACTAAAACCACAGGTTCACGCACTTTCATACCGTGCAATCTCCGCCCTATCGCACTCTTTAACTCACCTTTAGACTTATCAACGTTAATAAGACCTACTTTCCTAGCCAAACGTTTAAGCTCAGAATGTACCGACGTGGAACTGAATAATACTTCGTAATCATTCTGTGTCAAGGGAGATTTCGAGTCGATCAAATACCGCTTGTCCTTTGTTATCCCAAGGGGTGGTAACGGCAACTTACCCGCATCTGCTGACCTGAATATCTCGCAGACTCTATCGCGACTCAGCCGTATTTTTTTACCGGTATGAACCAATACCAGTTTCCTGATATTTTTCATATCTTGTCCCGGATCACATACATCCATATTGTTATAAACCGATAAAAAAAATAATATTACGAATTCATACCCATAAAAAACATACGCAGTTTATCCTCGTGTGACATGGCAAACGAGAATAAGTCATATTCACCCGTATCGACTTCCACGGTTTTACCGAAGCGTTCAGTGTTTATATCGGCACGCACGCGCAAGATCGATGAGAGTAGAATACTCAAATATTCTTTGAACGTATTTATGTTTTCGAAATATGATTCACTGGATTTTAATTTCACGCAAAATATCTTCTCTTGCTCGTTATACGCGAATGGTGTTACGGGTATGCGCTCTTGGATACCACCGTCCATATAGTACATACAGTTGTATTCATTAGCTGCAGACAAGAATGGTATAGAAATACTCATGCATACCGCATCTACGACCAGCATGTCCGGGTGTGTATCAATCGAAAAATATTCAGTTCGCCCCCTATTTAAACAATACGATGAAATGTATAATTTCTTTTTCAAATCCCTAAAAGTGGGACTACACCCGATCAATTTAACTAACGCGTCTCTCACAACATTCATGTCGACAAGTCCATAATGTTTGAACAGGGTATGGATTCTATATTTCGTACATCTCTCGAGGTCCACGGATAAACACCCGTGTAATATGTCTTTTAGGGGCATCTCAATTGCCATACATGCTCCTATGATAGCACCCGCAGACGAACCAGAAATTTCTTTTATATGTTTCAAATCTTCTTCATGTTGCATTAGACAACCCAACATGGAAAAGATGCCCATTGAAGCGGGCCCCAGAATTAGATACTCCATGTATCATTTAATAAAACTGAGGAAATTGCTTTCGTAAAATAGCGAAGATGATCGCGAAAACGACTGCGTGGACAAGAACGGCGGGACGGGACGTCTTACCGGACATGACTTCACCTGGGGGGATGGTGAGAAGCATACCGGGGCTCAAAGCCATGAAGAGTGTGGTCGTGACGAGAAGATCGTTGCGAGTGAGTACTAGACCCATGGCCCGCGCTACGAGGGAGTATACGAGGAAGAAGACGAGACCGTGAAACAGAACAGACATGCGGTCGGTGCTGATGTTCTTAGTAGAGAACTTGACACCGTCAGTCTTCAGAAGCATGCCAGGGCTGAGAGCCAAGAACAACGCCGCGGGGATCGCAACCTTTTGAGATGTAAGGTTGGGGAGCATTTAATATACACCCATATAATTTTTAACATAGTCAGCGAAGTGGCCAAAACTCGCACCTCTCATCACCTCTTCATGAAGACCATTTTGATTTACGATTCGCCTGATATTTTTCCAGATGTGCATGAGACGTTCTTCATACCACCAATCATTAAACGAATCACACTCTTTGTATGAGTCATGTTCCACGAAACAAAATTCGACGAAATCACAAAAGAGACCATCGTGCTCAATATGTGCGTCATACATTAGAGTATTCATCGTATTCCACATCATTCGCAGATCATCAGAATATTCAATTTCCCAGTCGTCGATGTTTAGATTCAAATCTTCACACGCCTCATCGTCCTCACTTAAATACGTGTCGAGATCCGCGTGTGCTTCGTAAACGTACTGATCCCAAACCATTATTCAGCCTTCTTGGTTCCGGTGATGGAGATGGAGGAAGTTTCCTTTGTTGGTAGACTATCGAGTATAACCTTTAAGGCACTTTCCGCCTGTTCCTCGTTTCCTGAAAAGAATACGTTAAGTCCGTCTTTAATAGACGTCTTATTGAGACCAACCTTCCTGACACTCTTCTTCACAGAAATCTTTCCGGTCTTCGTGTTAATGACGTCAAGACCGTTATCGATCATGAGCTGTTTAATCTGCGACTTAAGTGCTTTTTCGGCTAACGTTAGCACTTTCATATCTTCACGAGCTTCTTTAATCTGTTGGTTCAATTCTACCAGCTTAGAGACGCTTAAAGTGAGTTCATCAGTTGAGGTCCCCATTTTTAATTAAACTATGACTTTATCTTTAAGTTAATTACATGAGGGGACGCTGCATCAAATCGGGAACGATGGTAGAGTTGTTCCACGTGAAGGGGCTTTTGGGATTGGGAGGTTCGGCGCGGATCTGCTGATTCGCGTTACGGAGAGCGCCGCCTGTAGTTTCGGGGAAACCGATCTGGTTACGAGGCTCGAGGAAGTTCTGACCCTTGAGGATGTCTTGGGGCGCGAACTGACCGAAATCCTCGTTAGAGGAAATCTCACGGGGCAGAAGAGACGACGCGAGACCGGTACCAGCCTTCATCTCACACGACCCATCGTCGGCGGTCGTCGGAGCCTGGGGGCCGGGCGCGAACATAAAGCCGGACGGAGCGTATGAAGTATCACCGATAGTATACTTGGACCTCTTGGGATAGAACAGAATGACAACCACGACAATCGCGGCGAGGAGCATAGCGATCTTAGCCGTGGGCAGCTTCTTGAACATATTCATCTTTATATAATGTGAACAATTTTTTTATTGGGTATCATTGAACATGTAGTCTTCTGGATAAGTTTCATCGAAACTGGTTTTGGGCTCGGGCTCGGGCTCAGGTTCGGGTTCGGGTTCGGGCTCGGGCTCGGGCTCGGGCTGGAGTTTCACCTGGATGATATTCCAATTGGGACCATACGCCTTCTTCGCAAACCAGAGTCCCGCGAATTCGACGATCGCGGTACACTTATCACCAACCTTGAGTACCTCGTAGTCGACAACCTCCTTGGAGGCGTTGAACACCCTGGTGTTACTGATGCGTTCGCATGTAATAGTATCGTCGCGAACATACGCCTTCTTGAGGGTAGCCTCGGATAATTGACGCCCGAACCACGCCTCAGCGTTGTCTACCGCGCCCTGTACATTATGGTCGTGGACTGCGTTGATCGCATCGCAGTCACTTGTCAGGCTGATCGTAAAATCTGGGGATACTTCTGTCACGGTGACGTCGTTCAATTGGTAAAAGTTACGTTTGTGTTCATCAGAGAATGCGCGCACAGTGTAAATACCGTCATCACCCTTGGAAACCTTATCGTAAATCATTATACTTCAATATGTATTCATTTCTTTAAACCAATGAATGGTATTTCTGCAGCTTTTCTTAATAAGGGCTTAGGTACCCAACCATCACGTCTCGGTTTAAAACCGTAAAGTGTCGCCTGTGTATTTAATCCAGGTGGCAAAGGTTGCGCTTCACTGGGACGAAGTGGGAATTCGTTCTTTATGTAAGCATTGTTAGTAGCCGGTTTCCATGTGAGAGTATTCGTATTGAACTTCTGGTTACCGTGGGTCTTTTCATATCCCTCTACTATGACGTTGTTCACGCTCGGTTTAATTGCGTGGACGAATTGTTTAGAGAGTCTTTCTGACGACGGTTCTGTTGTAAAAGTTGTGTATTTTCGGGGGTTTACATCGAGCGCTTTTTTTATACTGACCCTACCACTTTGTACACGTGTAGTTTTACCGTGGCGTAATTTATGCTTTACTTTATTGAAAATCGTTTCCATACTGTCTCTCGACGTGATAGTCTTGCTCATAGTTTTGCCGAGCTTGAAAAGTCTTTGACGGTCTTTTTCGCGTTTCTCGGGGCGAAGACCCAATTTTTGCATGAGATAAATGTCTTCGATGAGGAATTCCTTACTGGCGATGTAGATGTTAGGATTTCGTTTGATTTCGGCAGATCCATGCTTTTTATATGAAATACCCTTTTTGAACGTCTTAGTCACATCGTATCCAAATTCTTTTGGGCGCATGAATGGAATATCTAACACACCACCGACGGTATAATCTTCGATGCGTCCAGTCTTGGGCGTGAATACGCGCATGTTCAAATCTAAAGCAAATAATTCAACGTCGATGAATATATCACCTTTGCTGGGGGTTGATGTCGATCCAGATTTTTTCTTTTTTATCAACGTGTAACGCCGAGTCACGTACGGTCCATTCTGTTTGAAACCTATACCAGTAAACTTCATAAATTTTTTATGAGAAGTCTTTAATAAAACATTTTTGATTCTCGTATTTAATTTTTTTGAAATTTCTCCAAGTTTGTTCCACAATAAAAGCTTGACAGCTTGAAGTTTTCCAAAATATTTAGCGTTATATGGGATCGTTGGTACAAACTTTGCGTCTATATCACTCGTGACAACCCGGTCATTCATGGGCATGTATATATTAAACGCCTCACCACCACTTATGATGAGGTTTCCCATTGGTTTCAAAAATGTTGAGAGTTCCCCTATGGTATCTAAGATTATACCTCGTATCGTATCCGTGACGAATACGTATACCATCTTTTCAAAGTCCTTGGTGGGATATTTGGTATGCATGTGCTGCCTGAATTTTTTGAGATCACCCGCCTGGTTCCGCGTGTAATATTTTTTCAATTTTTCATCTCCGAAAAACATGTACTCGTTAAAGTATTTTCCTATCGCATTTGTCGAGTACAGCGACGTATCCATTATAGTAAAGATACAAAATTTTATGATACAAGGTATTTAAAGGTTTGACATGTATATAACGTACAATGTCTACTATTGAAACCGTCCTTTCCGAGATTACCGCCCTCCGTAATGAGCTTAAGTCGCTGACCAAGATTGTCAGAAAGATCAAGGCTAAGCAGGACGATCCCGACGGGGAGAAGTCTGCCAACCGCGCCAAGAACAACGGGTTCAACCGTGAGCAGAAGATCTCTGATAAGCTTCGGGAGTTCCTCGGTCTCGAGGAGGGTAAGCTCGTGTCTCGCAGCTTCGTAACCCGCGCCGTCAACACCTACGTCAAGGAGAACGGCCTCAAACACCCCGACAACGGTCGCGTACTCGTTCTCGACCAGAAGCTCCGCGATCTTCTTAACCCCCCTGCTGACGTGCAGGTTACCTTCCTGAACCTCCAGAAGTACCTCGGTCCCCACTACACCAAGGTTGAATCTTCGGCTTAAAAAAATACTTCGTATTACTATAAATGATCATTGACCGTGTGTCGGTCGATACCCTTGTTGGTACAAAAATAACAAACTTAGATTTGTACCAAAAAGCGTTTACTCACAAATCCGCGTTAAAAGAAAATGACGATCTGGACGGTTCATTCGAAACGCTCGAATTTATTGGAGACTCTGTACTCGGCTTCGTGATTACAAAATTTTTATACGATAGATATGAGAAGCGCCAAGAAGGATTTCTAACGAAAGCCCGGACGAAACTTGTTAGGGGTGAAACACTCGCATCTATCGCTACAAAACTTGAATTATACAAGTGGATTCAGATGGACGAAAAGGGTATGCGTAATAATTGGAATCATAATCCGAAAATATTGGAAGACGCTTTCGAGGCTCTAATTGGTGCCATCTATATGGATCTCGGTCTGTTACATGCGAAAGAGTTTATACTGCGTATATATAATGACCCGTCATATGTGAACCTGGAATCGATCATGATAGATGACAATTTCAAAGATCATCTTATGCGATACTGTCAATCTAACGGTTTGGCCCTACCGGTATATTCAATCGCTGGACACGACAATGGCATTTTTTATATCAATGCATTGGTGGATAATGTGTGTGTGGGTATAGGCTGTGCAAAAAGTAAAAAGCAAGCTGAACAAAATGCCGCGAAGGCTTTTTTTTACCCACCTAAGTTAGCACACAATAGATAAAATAATATCGCGATGAAGTACACGAATGACTACACACCAAAAAAACGCGTGACCAAGAATGATAAAAAGCAAAAGGGTGAAGTATATTCACAGAAACATATTCGCTTAGTGCTTAAACAAATGGAAAGTAGAGTATCTAATGCACCCAAAAGTGAAGCTATTGATCGAGCGGGAATACGCCCCCCAAAAGTCGGAGGAATGGCTGGCCCTTCGGGGAAATATGTTGACAGCGAGTGACGTAGCGTCTGCCATCGGTAAAAATAAGTATGAAACGCCACATGGATTACTACTGAAAAAATGTGGAAAGGGTGAGAAGTTTATGGGAAACGAGGCTACGAGACATGGTGAATTGTATGAAGATGAGGCGAGAATTCTCTACGAGCAGCGTCACAACGAGGTTGTACATGAGATTGGTCTCTGTCCACATCCAAAATACCAATGGCTTGGTGGAAGTCCAGATGGTGTATCCGAATCTGGAAAACTTGTAGAGATTAAGTGCCCTCCCATGAGACAAATCATTCCAGGTGAAGTACCAGAACATTATATGCCGCAGCTCCAACTCTGTATGGAGATTTTAGATTTGGAGGAGGCTGATTTTATACAGTATAAGCCGGCCGTGACAAATTGGCCAAGACCAGAGGAATTTGACGTCGTCAATGTGAAACGGGATCGTGGTTGGTTTGAAAAATATTTTCCAGTCATGGAAGAATTTTGGCAGAAGGTTTTATATCACAGGGAATACGGCATTGATGACCCCCCACCGAAAAAGAAGCGTAAGAAGAAGGAAGAATTGCCAAAAACGTGTGAAATCGCGACGGATTCTGACGACGATTATTTTGAATATTAATAGCAGTAGTGTTCATGTATGTACCTACACTAGGACACGCGTGGCGCCTCACGCGTGTCATAGCGAGACGTATAGTGTATAATAAAAAAAAGAAAATCAATCAGACGATCGCGACTCGAGCCGTGCCGTATATGGTTGAATTTATAAATGATCATCGGATCACCCCTGAACACATCGCCGCGATAGTAAATATGTTCGTGGAGACGGAAATTCTTGGTATATGTGTACGGGCGATCACGATAGCGTTAAGTATGCATAAATATATCGGTAAATGATCATTCCTCGTCGGACAAAAGCATGAGGTTTACGAGGTCCGTGAAGTAGTCCAGGGTCGCGTCGACGAAATCTCCACCGTAGTTTCGTTGTAATATGTTATTCGTGTCATACACCACATATAAAGCAAAAATAAGAGTCGCTATTTTAGTATATTTTCGTTTACCGGGCGAAAGCAGACGCGCGAATATCAACGCGATCAACGCAAAGAATAAGATCATTCCGAGAATTGATAAGTCATAACCGAGTTTGACAGTCACGATACCAGCGAATACCATAGCTATAAATATACCCACAGCTTCAAGAAGCGCCTCTTTGAGATCGGTAATGTTATGTGCGAGCATACCTGTTATCACAGACATTAACGTGAAAAGTGCGAACTTCGTAGGTATGTTCAACGAACGTGCGAACGCGAGGATGATAGTTATACCTATTGTTGTTAATCCGAGTATAAACCTATTTCTCGTAGCGAAATCCCTCATGTCCGCGTTGTTTATAGTTGTTTCGACCATTCTATACACGACGAACATCTGGAAAATTAAGTTTCCAAACACCGATGCCATGAACGGCAGCTTTTTCTGGATATTCGACATTTATATACACGAACATAATATTTTGTACCTAAGTAGCCGCCGAACATTTTTAACATATTCCAATGTCTTTTATATTAAAACCGTATCAGTCTACGGGTGTCGAATGGATGATATCCATGGAACACCAAACTTCGGGACCGAAAGGTGGCTTTCTTTGCGATGAGATGGGTCTGGGTAAGACTGTACAGATTATCGCAACGATTCTAAAAAATCCTAAAAAACACACCCTTATTGTCGTACCAAAATCTCTCGTGAACCAATGGCTGAGTGAGTTTAAAAAATTCGCATCGACTGTTGATGTGGGTACATACGAAGATCCGAACTTACTACGCGATGTCGTCATCGCATCGTACCCCTCTGTATACAGTAAGAAGAGTAGGCTCCACACAGTGAACTGGGACAGAATCGTGTTAGACGAAGCACACGAGATTCGAAACCGTAACACTCGTACGTTCAAGAGCGTGAATAACTTATACGCACCTCTTCGTTGGGTTGTCACCGGAACGCCAGTCTTCAATTCCATGGAAGATTTTGTCACGCTCTGCGCATTTATCGGATTTTCGAAGCATGTCGTTCAAGCGATGCACGATCAGATCAAAGACATTTATATTTTGAGACGAACCAAAGCTGACGGGCTCATAGAATTACCATACTGCCACTTCGAAAATGTGGAGCTCGACATGTTTGAAAATGAGCGTGCGGTGTATGACGTCGCGTTCGCTGAAGCGTGTGAGTCGATCAACTTCGTGATGCGAACGACGACATCCACACAAAAACGAAACATGCACATCCTCGAATGTCTTCTCCGCATGCGTCAAATCATGAGGTGGCCACAGTTATACAATGATGGTATCGCCAAAATTAACGAACAAGTTGCAGAACCGTGGATCCATGACACAAATAAGATGTACACATTACGGACGAGTATCGACGAACACCCGGATGAGAAGAGTGTCGTCTTTTGTTCATACAAAGGTGAGATGGATCATATTCAGAGTATGATAAAGCGTTCAATCTTCAGGATAGATGGATCTGTCGAAAAAGAAGAACGAGATCGCGTACTCACGCGGTTTAAAGAGTCTGAAACCGGGAGCGTGTTGGTGGTACAAATCAAGTGTGGTGGCCAGGGTCTCAACATTCAGTGTGCGACAAGGGTGTATATTATGGCGCCGAGTTGGAACCCAGCGACCGAGTTGCAGGCGATAGGTAGATGTCACAGAACCGGGCAGACGCGAGAAGTTTTCGTCAAGAAGCTCGTTTACAAAGATACACAAAAATCGAACAGTGTTGACATGGCGATGATGTCTCTCCAGGGGCACAAGTCTATGATTTGTGCGGATGTTCTTAACGATAAACGCGTAGAAGATCAAATTCCTATAAAGAATGAAAAGTCGATGGATGCAATCCGAAAAATTTTCCGATGATATAGTACAACAATGATGTATCAGGTAACTGAAGGTACCCGTGCCGAAGTATTTCACGGAACTGCTGCTCACACCGCCGGTGGTCTCGCGAAGAAGGATCTCGTCCAGGACAAATACGGTAACATTAAGAGCAAGGCTGCCATCGCCGCGGCGAAAAAGCGTATGAAGGATGAAGGCGCCAAGGCCATGGTGAAGGTGTTCAAGCCCGCGAAGAAGGGTGACTTCAAGTTGGCCCCCAAGAAGGGTACCGCGTCGTACAAGAAGCTCGTGAAAAAAATGAAGAAGTAAAGTAAGAAGTATGACTCTCAGCGCGTGGGACAACTCTGTCCGAATAGCTAAAATACGTCTGGGTATGGATCCCAATAGTTTCACCGTGATTAAGGGTAAACTATTGAAAGAGGCTCAATTGGTATATTATCTTATGATTTCAAGTGGTAAATAACTCACAACATGAATTGGAAACCCTTCAGTTGTTGAGGTTCGTGTACGACGAGCTGGTGCAACTTCCACGTAACACCGAACATCTTATTCAAGAAATACACGCTGTTCATCTCGACGATGGCAACTCCCGAATTTCTTGAGTAAAGTTTATCTTTTAATACATCTTTTAGTTGTTCCTTTTGGGAATTAAAAACGCCCACTTTCAAATCCCCCGTCATGGACGTATCCACACGTACTCGAAATTTAGGCTCCCTATCGGGACTATGCTTGATATTAGAATTGAAAATAGCTTTGAGCTCCTCGAAACTCATATGTTTGCCGAAAATGTCTTCACTTTGTGCACTCACATTTTCGATGAGCTTAGTTTCCACATCCTGAAGCGTTTCATAGAATGCTTTTACGTAGTTACCCTCTTCGTCGTGTCCCTTCATCGAAAAATCAAGGTTCCATTTGGTCGCCCCCACTGCGGGAGTGTATCCGCTAATACCAAAAGGCATGTACATACGGGGAGTTTGAATCCTGAGAGGCTTACCGTCTTTTGTGCTCAGAGAAATTTTACGCCCATCGTATTTCGGAATTTCGATAATATCGCATAGAGTATTAAATTTTGCCATTTTATATATATGTAACCAAAACTTTAAGCCGAACACGCACTACACTCTGCGTCGAGACTATACTGAATGGGTTTTGCTTTCGCCTTACTCCTCAAATAATACATACCGGTCTTGAGCCCCGATTTCCAGGCATACATGTGCATCGACGATAGTTTAGACACGGTGGGACTTTCGATGAACAAATTCATACTCTGACTCTGATCGACAAACACACCGCGGTCGGCCGCCATGTCGATGATAACCTTCTGACTAATTTCCCATACGGTCTTGTAAATCTTTTTGATGTTGTCAGGAATATCCACGATGTTTTGGATGGAACCGCCAGCCTTCACCATAAGATCCTTCATATCCTTAGACCACAACCCGATGGCCTGCAAATCTTTAACGAGGTGCTTGTTCACGACGACAAACTCACCCGCGAGTGTGCGGCGAAGATAAATATTCGTCGTGTAAGGTTCGAAACATTCATTGTTTCCGAGAATCTGAGAAGTACTCGCCGTGGGCATCGGAGCCAGAAGAAGACTGTTTCTCACACCCCGCTTGACCCTTTCGCGCATCGCGCTCCAATCGTAACGACCACTGAGAATAGGTTCCCGGTCCCACATATCAAACTGCAGAATACCTTCACTGATCGGTGACCCATCGAAAGTTTCGTACGCACCGTCGATTTCGGCAAGTTCACAACTCGATTCAAGTGCTGCGTGGTAAATAGTCTCAAAAATGTTCGCGTTGAGTACCTTCGCCTCGGGTGAATCAAATGGCGTGCCACACATGATGAATACGTCAGCGAGACCCTGTACACCGATACCGATAGGTCGGTGGCGCATATTGGAACGTTTGGCGCATTCGGTGGGGTAAAAGTTACGATCGATGACCTTGTTCAAGTTTCTCGTCACCATCTTCACGATTTCATGCAATTTGGTATGATCAAACGTCTTGGATTCCTTGTTTACGTACGTCGGTAGAGCTATAGAAGATAAGTTGCACACAGCCGTCTCGTTCTTATCGGAATATTCGACGATTTCACTACACAGGTTAGACGATTTGATCACACCGACATTTTTCTGATTCGATTTTTTGTTACACGCATCTTTATAGAGCATGTACGGTGTACCAGTTTCGCTCTGCGACTTGATGATAGCCTTCCAGATATCACCCGCTGGTACAACGGCCTTCGCGAGCCCTTCGCGTTCGTAATGTTCGTAGAGCTCGTCAAAGTCTTCACCATATACGTCAGATAAACCCTTCGCAGTATCTGGGCAGAACAGGGACCAGTTACCACCACTTTCGACACGTTTCATAAACAGGTCAGGAATCCACATAGCCGTGAAAAGATCGCGACACCGAGCCTCTTCATCACCTTGGTTAAGGCGAATTTCCAAAAATTCCATTATGTCGGCGTGCCAGGGTTCGATATACATGGCGATAGACCCTTTACGACGTCCGGCCTGGTTCACGTAACGCGCGGTCGAATTGTAAACCCGTAACATTGGGACGATCCCATCAGATTTACCGTTCGTGCCACGGATGGTCGACTTATTGGCACGAATATCATGAATATGCAGACCGATACCACCAGCCCATTTACTAATCTGAGCACATTCCTTTAGTGTATCATAAATACCGTCAATACTGTCTTCTTTGTTCGCTACGAGGAAACATGAAGACATCTGTGGTCGATGCGTACCGGCGTTAAATAGCGTTGGTGTCGCATGGATGAAATGCCCGCGGGACATTGCTTCGTACGTTTGCTTCACCGATTCGATATCCTCACCGTGAATACCTATAGACACACGCATGTACAAGTATTGGGGTGTCTCGACGATGACGTCTTTTACTCTCTGGAGGTAACCACGTTCGAGTGTCTTGATGCCAAAGTACCCGAATGTCTTGTCACGTTCCGCGACGATCGAGTCGTCGAGGCTTTTTGATACGGTGTAAATTTCTTTGGTGACGATATCGTTATCGTAAAGAATTTTCATAGCTTCCGAAAATGAATTGGGTGCTGTTTTTTGAATGTTACTGGCGACGATACGTGTCGCGAGAATCTCGTAATCGGGATCCTGAGTGATCATACCGATGCAGATTTCGGCGGATAGAGTATCTATTTCGTGCGTGGTGATGTTGTCGTACATCGAGGAGAAAACCTGCTTCGCGATCAGCGAGGCGTCGACGTTTTCAGATAATCCATATGTGAGATTGGAGATCCTGTTGGTGACCTTATCAAATTTGACGTCTTCAACAAGACCGGACCGCTTGATAACCTTCATTTGGTTATATTACAAATCTATCTTTTAATTAACACTTAAAATCCTCGCTTCGCACGGGTACGGGACCAACGGTCTCGTAATACCGGTTAGGTTGAAGGAATTGTGTGTTCACGTTGAACGAACCCTCGACACCGGGTTTCGATATGGGAGGGTACGACGCGATGAAACAGTTGGGCGCAGCGCACTTGGGTTTCCGAGGTTTACAGGCTGGGGCATAATAGGCCGCGTCGAAGTCGGCACCGACGATCATTTATATTTACGGATAGTTTTTTTTCCTGAGATATATTAAATGTGTGACGTCCCTCCTCACCTTAATTCAATCAAACAGACACCTACCCCCCTGAACACGCTGTTTTTTTCTGAGTTTAACACGAACTTGATTCAGCGTGCGATTCGTCAAGCCTTCAAGGATAAGACCGGTGTCTCCATCGATTATCAAAATCCCAGTGACCTATACAGCATCATGCGCGTCGTTTTCATCAACAACGCCGGTGATCAACACAGTGAAGTGAATGTTCAAGTAAAAGCTATGAACACCATGGTTATCAACACTGCGCTGTCACAAATTCAATCCGGTGTCGCGCAGTACCTGGGATATGTTCGTGACATAGACACGATGGCCGTCCCCCCCGACGCGCCCGCCAATACGAGCACGTATGGTCTCAAAATTGATAAGAACGATAAGATTGGCGTTTAAAGATTACCCTCGTATGTAAACTAAGAATGAATTCCTTGAATCATTACAAGGAAGAGACTGAGAAAATTTGTAAGATCAAGGGTTGGGATCGCGCAGAAATTAATACAGTGTGGTTGTTGCTGTCTGAAGAGTTTGGTGAACTCGCATCGGCCATTCGACAATATAAACGAACATTCAAGAAGGTAAACATGAAAAAGGAGAGAGGGTTGGATGTCATGATGGAAATGGGTGATGTGTTTAGTTATCTTTTCCAATTGGCGCATATGTTAGATGTCGATCTGGACAAGATGTGGATAGAACACGAAAAGAAGCTCGCGCATAAAAAATATATATACTCATAATATACAGATGAGTAAGTTCATGCTCGACGATCAAGCCGTCATGGACGATGTGAACCCGTTTGTGCAAGGGAAATTCTCATTACCCGGGACTGTTCGTCACCCCGGAGAATTCGCGAAACACAGACCGATCGAAAATGTGAAAATGATGGCTGATTACAGGAGTCCTATGTGTGAATATGGTACCACGGTCGGGTGGGGTGCCCCTAATATGTGCAAGGATGTGCGGGGTGAAAAATGCCATCTTTCCAGACCCCTTTTACCGGGTAGGAACTTTGACAGGGGGTATGACGAACCCATTCCCGCGAGTGAGAATACGTTTGAATTGCGTGATTCTTCTGGTGAACTGACGGTGACAGGGTATACGTTTATCACTCTTATAATTCTTCTTCTATTTTTATCAATGTAGAGTATAGACGCTCCAATCTATATTCATTTTTACAACTATTGGAAACGCGAGTTAACATTTCTGTAGCCATGTACCTCGCGAACTGTTTTTGCCATGAGCACCTTACGTTAACAACGGGTGGTATAAAAGTAGGATCCAATATTTTTATACAATTCATAATACGTATGATCGAGAAGATGTTATTATTTTCACACATCACATTATCCAGTTGTAACTCAATTAGCCGTCTACGAATTTCGAGTGTTTTATGAACCTCGGTTTCCAGGAAGTTTGTGTATTTACGCGATTCTCTTCTGGACACGTAATTCTTCCAATTTCCAATCGGTTTCGTGGCAAAACATTCAGCGAGGTTAACATATCCCCGTCCTTCGACGTAAATCGTATATTTGATTTCCACCTGTGGTGTATTCGTGATATCTACGAAATAATTGGCTTCCTTTATGAAGGATGGCATTGTAATTTAAAGAGTTGTCTCTTCTCTAAATTCTTTAAGATCGAACCTAAGTGGATACATCATATTCTTTAAAACAAGTTCAAAGAATGTACGATACAATCACAAACACTACATTTTCGTATCTCTTGACACTCGACGAGTTCAGACGTCGTATACCAGAAGATAGACGACCATCATGGATTAAGCTCACTACCATCACGATGGTTTCATCCTTTAACAAGCATATCGACATTCCCAAGATTCGGAGTATTTTCGAGATGTCGGATGTCCACCTGAAGTTACACTCAGAATCGGGGAGTAGTGTGTCGTGGTCTCTTAAGCCGACGACGTTTTACAATCAAATCACACTGACATATGAAGACTGTTACAGTGTGAAATCCATCAAGATTTTTCCCAACGGGAGTATTCAAGTTGCGGGGTGCAATGATCTGTTCAATTGTCAGAACATCATCAACAGCCTCATTTACATCTTACAGTCGTTCGACCCTGACGTGATTCCGTCAGTCGATACGTTTCGCATCGTGATGATTAATTCGAATTTTAGTTTGAATCATAACATCAATTTAATGAAAACGACGGAGCACTTTGAAAAACATTCGGATGTATTCAAAGTTTCTTTTGAGCCGGATAGATACTCAGCCGTGAAGATAAAGTTCAAACCAGCGGCGGACATGAAAGAAATCACGACGAGTATATTCAGTACCGGAAAAATCATCATCACTGGAGCCGAGACCTTGAAAGAAATCGTATTCGCTTACAATATCATCAACGAACATATCAACACGTGTGATAGTATTCGCGTTTCGAAGACTGAAGTTGAAGATATTTTTGGAACATTTTCAGGGTACGATATCGAAGAATGTATAAATAAAGTGAGGGGTTTGGGATATAATTCGTGGGTGAATACGACGGAGAATAGACAAATTAATTTCTGAATGTAATATAAATGTCTCAGCGACTCGGTATGGCCGATGGTAGGTGCTTCACTGTAAACAACTCGTCCAAATTGTACAACGATTATATCATGGCGAAGAACGGTATCAAGTTCGAAGATAACTATTCGTATCGCAAATTTCTCCAACAGAATGGTCCCCAGGTAGTGAAGGTGTCCGAAAAGAAGGAGCCTTGTGGTATGTGCGACAGTACGTTAAACCTCTCCAAAATATACTGAGTAAAAACTCGTAAAATAATCTCATCGCGGTAGTTAGGAATGACAACATGTGCCATCTGTCTCAATACAGTCAGGGAAACACGAACAAATGCTCCCATTAGATGTGGGCATTTGTTCCATTCCCACTGTATAGAGAACTGGAAAAAATTAGGTAAGCAGACGTGTCCAGTATGTCGTAAAGTATTTGATGGATCAAATTTTAAGGTGCAATTGACGGTTCATAATAACATTCAACAGACATCAAATGTCTTGCCATTATCAGACGTGGTGGCACTCGATATATTAGATTTGTTTTTTGATGTAGATACGACTATCGACTTGGAGAGTCTACTTTCTGATCTTGGGGTGAGTATGTCCGACCTTGATTCCACGATTCTTGACACAGAATGAACTACAGTATTTATTATAGTTCAACCCCGGGTATTTTCTGGATGTCATGCGAGGATCTGTTATGAGTTTACCAGTAGCTCCGGTGACGATAGGATTATCACCCCACCCCCGTTTATGACTAAAAAAGTCAGCCTTGAAGACGATAACGCGCCCGGGTATTAATGTAGCGGCGGCCCGTTTCACGCGAATCGTGGGTACCTTGAAAAATTTAGCGATACTTTCGTGTGTATCTCCCCTTTTTACTTTATATTCAGTCTTGCTATGCTGTTTATAAAAATGAAAATCTCCCTGACACATGTAGTTTGATTTTTTACACGTCGCAACAAACATCATAACTTTGTAATACGACGGTTTACATTTTTCACCCGCTTTCACGATATACACTTTATCGGGGTTATCATACTTGACCAACTTTGGGAGGGATCCACAGTTTACGTACGTGTTGTTATTTTTGTTCATATTCGCGCGCTCACCTGGTTGTGCCTTCCATAGACGTTGCGTCTTATAATCGTGAACGGCATAGGCGTAACAGTTATTACTCACCTTGCCTTTTGGACTACCCCATTTTCTGGTCGTAAACGTATGTTCAGACCCACTTGGGGGTGGACGTTTAGTCATGTATTAAAAGCAGAAAAAAATATTGCACTGTAATAAATGATTAAGGAAATTGTAAAGTCCAGGAAACCCGAAGATATTCTCGTGGAAATACTGACGTTCTTGCTCGTGGTTCTTATCACCACGTTCGTAATTCGCTTCACGTGGAACAACTCCCTCGTTCCTCACATCAACATTCTCAAGCCTATCAAGACCTTCGCTGATGCGCTGCTACTCTCGATCACCATCAACATTTTCCGCACCCTTTAAAGTTTGGTGTATCCATTATGAACCTCACCGTCGGACCCGACTAATGTAGGATACCCGTTTATACCTTCACATTCTTCGGTATCGCAATCGACGAATATGAACTGCTTTCCATTTGTACGCATGTACGCAATCTGTTTGTTCGTCCAGGAACACGACCGAGACCCATACATTTTCCAGACACGATCGTCTCCAGCCTCAACCCCAGCCTCTTCAAAAACCTTCGTGAATCCGTTATGTCTCTTACCCGTCGAACTCTCGAGTGTTGGATACCCTTCTACAAATTCCGGACACGTTCCCTTGTCACAGTCAACAAACTTATACGGCTTACCAGACTTCTCGAAATAATCAACCTGCTTCTTACACCACGGACACCCCTTGGATCCGTAGACCGTCCACTTCTCACCGTCGTCGAACGAAACGGACTTCTTAGCACGTGGTTTCATGTTTAATAAAATCAAAGCGTTCAGGCAAATCAAAATAGCCCAGTAAATCATCGTATAGTATAGTCATATATTATTTCGACAAAGGTTTCGCCCTGACCCTCGTGAGCGCCGGGCGTTTCTTTAATACCGGAGCGTTTTTACGAGTCGACGCGAAGATGGCGGCGGCTTTCTTTACCGCTACAGCTTTAGCAGACGCCGTCATAACTTTAGGGGATTTGGATTTTGGTTTCATCACCTTCACGGGTGCGATAGGTGGGCGACGCGCCGAACCGATCATTTTCAACGTCGCGTTCAATTTCTTAGCCGAGGCGATCCCGGTAAAATATTGATCTTTCAATATCTGGTCGAACGTGGGAAGCTCCGAGTGTGCATTGTCATATCTAAGTCTAAAATTAGAAACACGAGACGTGGTCGCCCCGAGGTATTTATTCGTCAGCACACGCTTGATAAACTCCAGGGCACTTTTGTATTCCGCGTTCAACTTAGAGCGGTGTATATGACTGAACAGGGAGTTCAAGAAGAAATGCACGTCGTACATTTTGTGGTTACCCCTGAAAATACCATACCCGGTCCGTAAATTGACAGTGTTAATTTCGGGATTCGGAACACCGTTTATGGCAGACAATCCAAAGTCTATGAGACGTGGTTCACCGTTTACGACCATGACGTTCCCAGTGTGTAAATCATTGTGTCTAAACGTCGGATCACTCTTGTGTAACGCCTTCAGAATATGAATCAACTTTTTAAGAGTTGTTTTGAGTTCAGCAGCACCCGGACGGTCCTTAGTGAGCCACTTATCGAATGGTTGACCGTCGAGATATTCTGAATACATGAAATCCTCGGTGTTACACTTTTCGAGACCGTAAACGTTGGCCGCACCCTTATTCTTCAGACGGTTTGTGATGTTATGTTCGGCTTTTAGTGAATTAGACGACTTTTTTATGGCGAGTATCCGCTTACACTCGGAATTTAAACACCCCTTGTACACGACACCGTATTCACCTTGCCCTATTTTCGTGAGAGGTTTAAAATGTTTCGACGGTTGGCACGGGACCTTTATCTTGTTCTGAACGTTTGATTTCATATTAATAACTACTAAGAAAAATAACTAAATCTACTCGTCAATCTCACAATCCTCCTCATCCTCCTCACTCGCGGCATCAGTTTCCGCGGGTGTGAGTCCTTCGACGCCCTGGAACGCGAACGAAGGAAGCTTCGTCGACTGCTCACAAAGTGTCTGGGAAAGGCGGACGCTTACACCAA